>Ga0256404_1004715_pt1 | contig 25237 bp, 17 predicted proteins | sample RumenRJG_01DNA_FD_185990 | JGI IMG/M metagenome (GOLD analysis project Ga0256404, IMG submission 185990) | Bovine rumen microbial communities from Lethbridge, Alberta, Canada - RJG_01 | ecosystem: Host-associated > Mammals > Digestive system > Stomach > Rumen | place: Canada: Alberta | collected...
GACGATGACGGCTGACGACGACCGGAGGATATTGCCGATGGTCACCACGGGTGATACGATGGCGCCGGCGACAAACGACGAGGCCCCGAAGATGGCACTGGCTGCGCCGGCATTGTCGCGCTCGCTGTCCATGGCGATGGCCGTGCTGACGGGCTGCATCATGCCAAAGGAGATCATCATATAGATGTAGCAGGGCATGAGGACGGCCAGCGGGGTGTCGAGGACTTGGCACAGGGCCACGAGCACGGCGGCAATCATGAGGTCAATGCTCGCCCACTTGAGCGCGGTGTTGGCGTGATGGAAGCGGGCCGAGAGGAGGGTGCCCAGGCCGATGAAAAAGGCGTTCATGCCAAAGCACAGACCAAACTGGAAGGCATTGAGCCCGTAGTGGTTTTGGAAAAGGAAGGGCGAGGCGGAGATGTAGGCAAAGAAGGTGAAGAAGCAGCTCATGATGGCGAGCGTGCTGAGCGTGAACCGCTTGTTGCGAAAGACGCGGAAGAGATTGGCATACGACGAGGCCAGTGGCTTGCGGCTGCGCCTGGCGGCGGGCAGCGACTCGCGGAGACGGAGACAGCAGAAGGTGAGGATGATGCCAAGCGCCATGAGCAGGCAGAAGATGCCCTCCCAGTTGATGAAGCTGGAGAGCATGCCGCCGAGCATCGGCGCGAGCACCGGCACGATACCATTGATGGCGCCGAGGATGGCGAGAAAGTTGGCGAGCTGACGCCCCTCATACATGTCGGTGGCGATGCTCTTGGACAGCACCACGCCGCCTGCTCCCGCGATGCCTTGCAGCACACGCATGACATTGAAGACGGTGATGGTCGGCGAGAGCATGCAGCCCAAGGAGGTAAGGGCAAACAGGATCATCGAGAGCACGAGCAGCCGCTTGCGCCCGTATTTGTCGGACAAGGGGCCGATGAGGATTTGCCCCGCGCCGAGTCCGATCATGCCGGCGGTGAGCGACGTGGCGACCGCAGACGGCGAACAGAGGAAACTGCGGGCCATCTCGGGCAGGAAGGGCAGATAAAAGTCGGTGACAAAGGGACCGAAGGCTGTGAGCATGCCCAGAACAAAGGTGACGAATAATCCTACTTTTTTCATCTCTCGACAGAATGTAATCTTTGCGTTTCCGAAATGCGGTACAAAATTACGCAAAATCTGGCACAAAGGCTGTCGCGAGGCAGGCTGTCGGGGAGCGTGGAGAGCTGCGTCGGCTCGTCCCCTCAAGGAGGGTGCTGCATGGGTGAAAAGACGGAACTGTCGCTGTAGCTTGGAAAACCTCGCGAATTTGCAAGCAGTTGGAGGATTATTTAAATAACATTAGTATTTTTGCAAATAAAATCTTATTATTCAATGTATCTATGCCAACACTCAATTGGATAGGAAAAGACAAGGTCGTAGGACTTCATAACGATGTGCCGTTTCATGTTTTGGAACACGGTTACGGGTTTACTGCCGATGGTGGCAAGACCGAGGCTGAGACGGGCAGCGGGAACAAGATTATTCATGGTGATAATCTTACGGCTCTTAAATCATTGCTCCCGGAATACGAGGGGCGAATAGACTGCATCTATATTGATCCACCCTACAACACAGGCAACGAGAACTGGGTATATAATGATAATGTGAACGACCCGCGCATCAAACGCTGGCTCGGTGAGATCGTCGGCAAGGAAGGTGAAGACTTGTCACGACACGACAAGTGGTGCTGCATGATGTACCCCAGACTGAGACTGCTGAAGGACTTATTGTCGGAACATGGTACCATTTTTATTAGTATTGATGATAGAGAGCTGTTAAACCTCAGATATATTTGCAATGAAATTTTTAGTGAAAGTAATTTCCTAGCTCAGTTTATTTGGCAAAAACGAACTTCGCCAGATATGAGAAAGCTAGTAAGTACCGCTCATGAATATATTTGTGCCTACTGTAAGAATATTCAAAATCTTGATGACTCAATAAATAAGGTTTCTTTTGGAGAAGATAATTTGAAGGCTTTTAAAAATCCAGATAATGATCCTCGCGGGCCATGGGTTTCTAGTGATTACACTGCACAAGGTTTTAGATCTAATCAGATGTATGAAATTGTAACACCAGGTGGAGCTAGATATACGCCTCCTGAGGGAAAGTGTTGGAAAAACATAGAAAGTGAATTCTTACGCCAGAAAGAAGAAGGACGTATTTGGTTTGGAGTCGATGGAAATGGATTTCCGCGTCGTAAAACATATCTTGCTGAACGAGATGGAATGAATATATGGACTTGGTGGGACAATAAGTCTGTTGGCCATACACAAGAAGCGACACAAGAAATTGGTAAAATCTTTGGTAAGGCTACAATATTTGACTATCCAAAGCCAACAAGGCTAGTTGAAAGAATAGTTCAAATTGCAACTAAAAAAAACTCTATCATCCTTGATTCCTTTGCCGGCAGCGGCACTACGGCCCATGCCGTTCTTGACTTGAACAAGAAGGACGGAGGCAATAGGAAATTCATTCTCATCGAGATGATGGACTATGCCGATACAATTACCGCCGAAAGAGTCAAGCGGGTCATAACCGGCTATCCGTATAAGGGAGAAAAGAAAGAGGAGATTTATTCGAAGAAGCTGACAACAAAGAATATTGTCAACGGAGACAAACTGCTCGCCGAAGCGCAGGCCAAAGCCGAAGCGGAAGCTCACAACTATACAAAAGTCAGTAAGCCGAAGATTCAAGACGACTGTTTGAAGGTTATTGGCACCATCGTCGCGGAGGAGCAGATGCCTGGCCTTGGCGGTGCCTTCGATTACTATGAGCTTGGTCCGACACTGTTTGACGAAGACGGCTTCCTGAATGAGGAAGCGGGCGAGGATGCCATTCGTGAGTATGTCTATTATTCTGAGACTCGGCAGCACCTCACTCGGCAGCGTGAGGAAAGTTCCAAATATCTGTTGGATACATTCGGCAGTACGGCCTACTATTTCTATTATGAGCCGCACACCATGACCGTGCTTGATTCCAAGTCGCCGCTGCACATCAAGGAAAAGGCTGACCTGTATATCATCTATGCGGATGTCTGCTACTTGCCCGATGACTACATGCAGAAGCATCACATCATCTTCAAGAAGATACCGCGCGACATTCGTAAATTCTAACCAAAGCAGATTATGGAGCTAAAGAATTATCAGCAGGACGTGCTCAACGACCTGGCGCAATATATAAGGACACTCAACGGCAGCAACCCCGGTAGTGCCTTTGCAAGATACTGGAAAGCCAAGGGTGTTGATGATGTTTTTGACCTGCACTATCACGACACGGTGACGGGCGTGCCTAACGTGACCATCAAAGTGCCGACCGCCGGCGGCAAGACTTTTATCGCCTGCAATGCCCTGCGGACCATCTTCGACGAGCTGCCCCAACATGGCTTCGGGCAGGTCGTGGTATGGTTTGTACCCTCCGACACCATCCTTACGCAGACTTTCGCCAACCTCAGCAACAACGACCATCCTTACCGGCAGAAGCTCAACGCATTGTTCAACAACCGGGTGTGTGTCGTGGACAAGAGTATGGCACTGTCGGGCAACGGCATCAGTCCGTCGGACATCTCCGGGCAATTGACTATCTTCGTGTTGAGTGTTCAGTCCTTTATAGAGCGCGTTCAGCACAACCATACCGACAAGAGCTATCTCAACGATCCCCTCGCTTACCGTGAGAACGGCAATCTGGAAGGCTATGTCCGTCAGCTTGAAGCCTATTACAAGGACGAGATCAAGATAGAGTCGGCGGATGAGAGCTCGCTCATCAGATATATAGCCATGCTCAACCCGGTAACCATCATCGACGAAAGCCATAACTTCACATCCGATTTGCGGGTGGATACCTTGAAGAACATTCACCCGTCATTCATCTTCGACCTGACCGCTACGCCGCGAGAAGATTCCAATATCATCAGCTATGTGGATGCCGGCAGACTGAAAAAGGAGAACATGGTGAAGTTGCCGGTTATCGTATACAACAATCAAGACAAAAATCATGTTATCTCTAATGCCATCCTTATAAGACGACAGTTGGAAGAAAAAGCCAAACTGGCACGGCAGGCAGGCGGTAGCTATGTGCGCCCCATTGTCTTGTACCAGGCAGAGCCACGAACCTCCGACGACACCGAGACTTATGAGAAGATAAAGAAGGCGTTGCTTGACAGTGGCATTCCGGAAAAGGAAGTCAAGATAAAGACGGCCGACAACAAGAAAGAGCTGGAAGGTATAGACTTGATGAGCGAAGCCTGCCCCGTCAGATATATCATCACGGTCAACGCCTTGAAAGAAGGATGGGACTGCCCGTTTGCGTATATTCTCGCCACAATTGCCAACCGGACCTCTAAAATAGACGTTGAGCAGATAATAGGCCGTATACTCCGCCAGCCCTACACTAAGCGGTCGACGATGAGATGCTCAATATGTCGTATGTACTGACCTGCGGAGAGAACTTCAACGAAACCATTGAAGAGGTAGTAAAAGGCCTAAACCATTCCGGATACAGCCGGAGAGATTATCGGAGGGTTGAGTCTGTTGACATGCAGAGACAGATGGCTGGCCGTGACCATGATGTACAGCAAGAGTTGTTTGAAGAACATGAGCAAGAAGCGGCGCAGAGCAACGAAACAGACGACCTCTCAGACGGCCTCGACATTTCCCAAATCAAAGAGGCAGTTTCCACGTCTCTGTCTGAACAAGCGCCAATCTATGAAATCACCCGGCTTGCACAAGAACAGGGAGAGGACTATCGAATGGAGTTAAGTCAAGAACAGGATAGCAACCAAAATATACCATTGTCAATGAGCCGCACACCACAATATAAAATAAGAGAGGAATTTCAGGAAGTAGCCTCGGCTATTGTACTTCCCAATTTCTGTATACCCTTCAGTGACAACAGCCTATTCAGCGCTGCTGCGAGCGAGTTGCAGGCACCGCTTTCCAGAAAGTACCTGCTTGAGGGTTTTGAACTCTCGAAAAAGGACAAAGTGATTTCTTTTGACTTGAATCTCGAAGCACGCGCCCTGGATATAGAGGGCCGAGGCAAAGATGAGTCGTCTATTGTAGCTACCAACCTTAACCGATATCAACAGCAAACTTTGCTTTCTATTATGTCTGCTGGCAGCCATAAGACAAAATTGTCAACCATTGCCGGCTATGTCTGTAAAATACTGAGCAAGGACGACGAGATAGGTGCCAAGGATTTGAGAGAATATGTCAACAGTGTTCTCGAATCAAAAAGCGATTCAGAACTGATGCGAATGGCAAACATTCTGCCAAGTGTAGCAGATAGATTTAGGACGAAAATTACAAGGCTGAAGAATGACTATGCAGCCCAACGCTTTCAAGACATATATGACGACGGTACTTTATTGGTTAAGCCCGAATACCATTTCCCGAAAACGATTTCGTGTGCCTCACAAGCGATATATCCTAAAGGCTTGTATGAGGTTGAGGATGGCAATATGGACAAATTCGAAAAGCAGGTCATTGACAAGGTCGCCAATCTTGACAATGTGATTTTCTGGCATCGCAATCCTTCCCGCATAGGATTTAAAATTGACGGTTACGTGAATAATCATTATCCGGACTTCATTGTCGTAACGAAGAATGGTCATGTTGTTATTATAGAGACGAAAGGTCGCCAGCTTGATGGCTCTGACAGTCAATACAAAATAGAAATAGGACGCAAATGGGACTCTCTTGCCGGCCAGCAATACCATTACTTCATGGTGTTTCCTGATGATGACAAAGACCCGTTAGAGGGAGCAATGTCGGAAAGTAGGTTAATCAGTCTGTTGAAGAACATGTAGAGCGGTATTACTATGAGCAACAGAATGATAAGTAATCGTACAAGTTTCTCATCGTTCTTTCCGATTCTTGCCCAATATTAACACCTTATTAATACCCAAGGAAGAAGAATCCCTTGCAAATCATAGATTTACAAGGGATTTAAAGTGTATAAGGGTTCTCAGACTCTGTGCTTGTGACCCTCCGGGTATGCCGGTGGGTGCTGGAGACGGGCGGAGGGCAGGCTGCGGCTCAGTGGGGCTGGGTGTCGAGGAAGGGGAGCAGGACGGTGGTATATTCCTCTTCAAAATTGGGCGTGAGGATACCTTGTCCCATGGCTTGGTCGATCTCGTCGCGGTCCCAGAAGCGGCCGCCCGAGAGCTCCTGGCTGTCAGGGCGCATGGGGCCGTCGTAGGTCGTCATGTAGACATGGACCATCTCGCGCTCGCGCTGGGAGTCATAGATGTAGCGCTTGACAAACTGGGGCTGGTAGCCGGTGATGCCGATCTCCTCGCTTACCTCGCGGCGCAGGGCCTGGGGGATGGTCTCGCCGTAGTCCACGTGGCCGCCCACTGCGGTGTCCCACTTGTCGGGCTGTATGTCCTTCCAGTGGGGGCGGCGCTGGAGGTAGAGTTGCCCGTGGCTGTTGAAGACGTGCAGATGGACCACGGGGTGGAGACGGCGGCTGCCGCTGTGGGCCTCGCGGCGGGTCATGAGGCCGATGACGCGTCCTGTCTCGTCGACTTCCGGCACGAGGCTGTCTTGGCTGTTAATCATGGGAGCGGATGGGGGATGAGGAGCGAACTGTCGCCGTAGGAGAGAAATCTGAAGTCGTGCTCGAGGGCGTAGCTGTAGATGTCGCGCCACTTGTCACCGACCAGCGCGGCGACGAGCAGCAGGAGGGTGCTCTTGGGCATATGAAAATTGGTAATGATGGCCTTGACGAAGTGGTAGTCGTAGCCCGGGGCGATGATCAGCTGGGTGGAGGTATGGAGGGCGCTGAGCTGGTGGCGGTCCATATAGTCGCGCAGGGCCTCCAGACTCTCGCGGGGCGTGACGGCGCGCTCGTCGTCGGGCAGCTCGTAGGGCGTCCACTGGGACACATGGAGGTCGGTCTCGGCCACGTCGGGATTGCGGCGCACGTGGAGCCCGATGTAGTAGAGGCTCTCGAGGGTACGCACGGAGGTGGTGCCTACGGCGATGCACCAGGCGTCGTGACGCAGCAGGGCGTCAATGGTCTGGCGCGGTACGTAGATATACTCCGAGTGCATCTCGTGGCCTGCCATCTCGTCACTCTTGACCGGGCGGAAGGTGCCGGCGCCCACATGGAGCGTCAGTTCGTTGCGCTCGATGCCCTTGGCGTCGATGGCGCGGAGCACTTCGGGGGTGAAGTGGAGCCCCGCTGTCGGAGCGGCCACCGAACCGTCAATCTTGGAGTAAACCGTCTGGTAGTCGCGGCGGTCGCTCTCCTCGGTGGGACGGTTGAGGTAGGGCGGAATGGGGAGTTCGCCCACAGCCTCCAGGATGTCGGAGAGGGTCAGCTCGGGGTCGTCCCAGCTCAGCCTGACGACGGGGCTGTCCTGAGGCGTCTCGCCCGTGAGTTCGGCCGAGAGGGTGACTGTATGGCCGGCCACCTCGAGGGTGCGGGAGAGGATGCCCGACTTCCACTTCTTGCGGTTGCCCACGAGGCATACCCACTCGCAGGCGCCGCGCTGCTGGAAGTTCTGCTCATAGTCGCGCGGACGGTAGGGCTCGAGACAGAAGATCTCGATCAGGGCGCCCGTCGGCTTGCGGAAGTGGAGCCGCGCCTGAATGACCTTGGTATTGTTGAAAACAAGCAGGGCGCCTGCCGGCAGGTAGTCGGGCAGGTGGCAGAAGCGCGTGTCGCTCAGTCCGCCGTCGCGGTAGATGAGCAGGCGGGACTGATCGCGCTGGGCGCAAGGATGCTTGGCGATGCGCTCGGGCGGCAGGACGTAGTCGTAGTCGCTGATATGGATGTGTTTGGGATCTGGCATAGAGTGTGAGGCCGTCATAGTGGATGAGCCACTGCAAAATTACGCATTTCGCTGCGCTCCGCCAAGTCCGCCGCACGGAATTGGGGGAGAAGGGCCGGCTTTTTCCCTCAGATTGAAAAAGACGGTGCCGCCCTCCGGCGGGCAGCCGAAGGGGCGGTGAGCCTCAATCGGCGGTAGTCAGATGGGACGGGTCAGTAATTTTTTATAAAGTTTTTCAGCTGGTTGGCAGGGTTGAGCGGCCTTTGGTCAATGAGCTTTAAGTCTTTGACCATCTTGAGTGTGCCCTGCTTGTATTTCTGGAAGTGGGGGGGACAGGATTGTCTTCCTACGCGTTGTTGCTTTGCGGCTCAAATCGTGTTGGTTTTTCCAGAAATCTGTGGCAACGGCCCTGCTTTGCCACCGCGATTTGCGGCCCGGCCGCTGTATGGAGTGGGGGAGAAGGCAGAACAGAAGGCGTTGTCCAGCTCATGAAGGCCAAAGCGATGAAGGCCCATCCTATGAAGACCCAGCCCATGAAGGCCAGGACGGGCAAGGCGCAGGAGGGGCGGCAGCCCGGAGAATACAAAAAAGGCTGCGCCAGAATTGCTTCTGACACAGCCTGCGTAACGTAAAACCGTTTATGTACGAAAAAGAGATTACTCGCGTGTGGCGAGCTTGTCGTCGATCTGAGCCACGGCGTGTCCGTCGCGGTGCAGGAAGAGGTTGAGGATGTCCTTGGCGGTCTGCTCCTCCTGGACCTGCTCGTCGATGTAGCGGTCGATGAAGTTGATGCTTGCGCGGTCCTTCTCGGCATCGGCCACGTCTGCTAGCTTGTTGATCAGTTCGGTGACCTTCTGCTCGTGCTGGTAGGTCGCCTCAAATACGGCTTTGGGGTCTGTCCACTCTGTGGGCACTTCCTTGATGGCCTTGACATTGGGCTGTCCGCCGCGGTTGAGCACAAACTCCGCCATATCCATGGCGTGGCCGGTCTCCTCGGTTGACTGCTTGTACATCCAGTGGGCAAAGCCCTTCCAGCCTTCCTTACGGAACCAGAAAGCCATCTGGAGATAGAGGTTGGCCGACCACATCTCCCAGTTGATCTGCTCATCAAAGGCTTCCTGCATCTTCTTACTAATCTGCATGATAAAAATATATTTTAAAGGAGTTGAACAATATGATTCTGTGACTCTGCGTATTTTACTTCCTGGCCTTTCCCTGATTGGCCACGGCCTGCTGCTTGCGCTTGATCTCCTCGGGGTCTCCCAGGTAGTAGTCCTTGAGCAAGTGGAGGTCGTCGTCAAACTCAAAGACGTAGGGCGTGGCGGTAGGGATATTGAGCGAGGAGATGTCCTGGTCGCTGATGCCCTTGAGATGCTTGACGATGCCGCGCAGGCTGTTGCCGTGGGCAGCGACGATGATGTTGTCCACCTCCTTGAGCTTGGGGAAAATCTCGCATTCCCAGAAGGGCATCACGCGGGCGATGCAGTCCTTGAGGCTCTCCGTGCGGGGCAGGTCAGCCTGCGGCACCAGGGCGTAGCGCGGATCGCCGAAGGCGCTTCCCATGCCGTCGTCCGGCAGTTCGGCCGGTGCCACGTCGTAGCTTCTGCGCCAGATGTGGACCTGCTCGTCGCCATATTTGGCCGCCGTCTCGGCCTTGTTGAGTCCCTGTAGCATCCCGTAGTGCTTCTCATTGAGCCGCCACGACTTGACGACCGGTATCCAGTCCTCGTCCATGGCGTCGAGCACATTGTTGAGCGTCTTGACGGCACGCTTGAGGTAGGAGGTGTAGGCGATGTCAAAATGAAAACCTTTAGCTTTCAGCAGTTTGCCAGCCTCAAAGGCCTCCTGCTTCCCCTTGTCTGTGAGATCCACGTTGGTCCAGCCGGTGAAACGGTTTTCCATGTTCCACTGGCTCTCTCCGTGACGTATGAGAACGATGCGCTTCATGATACAATACTTTTTTTCTTGTTCATCCAACATCAAGCAAAAAGTGTGCCTGAAGCCCTTGTCAGCCCTCCCTAAAAGTAGGTATCCTCATCTTTTTCGCCCTCCGTAGCCGGCGTCATGACGGCCCTCCGGACGGGACGCCTCCGACGCCGGCAGACCTGCGCGAAAATACAGTCTTCCCCGGCAGAAGGCAAAGCGGCCCTGCGTCGTACATGATATTAATGTAACAGGAGGGTGCGCCTTTTGCCTCAAAAAGGAAAAAGAGAAGGCCGCCGAAGCTACCTTCTCCTTTTTAAAAAACTGTTGGGGCGGCCGCCGCTGCTCAGCCCGGGCGTCTCGTCCGGGAGGCATGGGCGACAGGCCTTGGGGCCTGCTTGCGGGCCTCGTCCCGGTGCTGCGGTATCAGAGGCTTCTCAGCCATTGCTCCACCTTGGCCTTGCCCGCGCGCACCTCATGGCCGTAGATGGAGAAGGCATGCGTGACATGGGCTTGGGGAAACGCCGCCTTGACATCGCTGACGCACGATGCGAGACCACTGCCCTCATGGGTGGTAAAGGGAATGACGGTCTTGCCGTCGAGACGGATGTCGCGAAACAGCGCGAACATTACCTGCGGATAGGTGCCCCACCATACCGGGCCGCCGATGAAGACGGTGTCGTAAGGCGTGAGGTCGGGCGCCTTGCCCTCGTAGGGCGGCAGGTCGCCCTTGTTGGCCTCCTCCTTGGCGAGCTGAGTGAGCGGTGTGTACGCCATGCCGTCGTACCGGTGGGTGATGATCTCATACTGGTCGGCGCCCGTCAGCTCCGAGATATAGTCGGCCACGACCTTGGTGTTGCCTTCCTGGATGTTTCCCACGCTGTAGTTGTCGCCGGCGTGAGAGAAGAATATGACGATTTTCTTTCCCATAGTTTGTGGATTATGGATTTTGACCTCTTGTTTATGCTGGCCGTTGCAACTTGTGCCCAGCAGCAGCCCTGCGGCTGCGATCAGGATGGACTTGATCTTCATGTGGGATCGTGTTTTTTTTCTGGGTGCAAAATTACAGCCTTCCCCTCCATCTTGTGTTACCCATTTTACTTGGTTTTTTCACAATATTACGGTAGAGGACATGCCGCGGACCGAGAGCGGCGGGGGTGCCGGGAACCGCTCCTGCCTGAGCCCGGCATGACGACAGGTACCACAAAATAGGGAGAGCGTGTGGAGCCGGCAGGCGGTGACCCGCTGGCGCCCGATGGCGTTGTCTGCGCGGCGGGAGGAGGCAAGAGGGCGCGAACAAGGGGAAACGGAGGGATTATCATTTTTCTGCTTGTGATGCCTTCTGTCCCCTCTCCAAATGCCGGGCTTATGAAGCAACGGACGGGCCGGAAAGGACTTGCTGCCAAGTGGGCAATTTTCTCCCTCTTTTATCCGCACGTGGGAGCCCATTTTTAGGTTGTATTAGGGGCGTTTTAGGGTTTTTAGGGAGTGAATTTCAATGAAAAAGAACAATCTGAACGCAAAAAAACAGAAAAAAACTTGGGAGTTCTCGTAATTTTGTTCCTGATGTACTTGTCGGAAGTATCCAAGACGGAATACATATTTTATAATAATAGATGAGAATAACTACGCTTATTCTGAGTGCCGGGGCGCTGCCTCTTCCTCATTCTGCGCCTTCCTTTTTGGGGGGCACCGTCAGAAGGGTGACACTTTCAAGGAGGAAGCCATGACAAAAACAGGGGCGAAGCGATGGAGCCGTCAATCTCTCCCGACGGCCTGGTTACCGTGACATGGAGCCATTGTGAGCGTTCATCTCCACAGCGGCGGACATGTTCGGAAGCATCCGCCCCGTCAATTACCTTTTGAATTTGAATATATTAAAGAAGAAAATAAGAAGATAAGAAGAAAACAAAGAAGAAAATGAAAGATTATCAGAAACCCGTTATCCACATCATGCCGCTCATGTCAGCAACAGACGTGCTCCAGACTTCCCTGAACACGCCCGTCACCGATGAACCTGCCATAGGACCGGCCTGCTCCAAGAGCATGTTCCCCAGCCCCTGGCAGCGAAAGGAGGAAGACGCCTCACGACTTTGGTAACAGGACCGGCCTGCTCCAAGAGCATGTTCCCCAACTCCTGGCAGCGAAAGGAGGAAGACGCCTCACAACTTGGGGTACAGGACCGGTGAGCCGGATGAGCAGCGCCGGGCGCGCCGAGCTCCGCCAGAACCGAAAATCATCAGTTGGCCAAACGACAAAAAAGGATTACAGGAGAAATACACTATCAGAGCAAATTAAAGATCATAGCAAAGAGCGTGCGTCCCTTTTCAGGAAGATGAGTCTTGAAAAGACACCATCAGAGCAAATGAAAGATTATAGCAAAGCGCATAATCCCCTTCAGGAAGATGATTTTTGGGGAGAAGGATTTTTGCGGAAAATGGGGACAATCTCATAAGAAAATCGAAAATACCACGAGTGAACAGTTTTCCCTTCTTCAGGTCCCGGGCATGTTCCGGAAACGAGAGATCCACATCACTTCAGATCATCATGCAATAAAAAAATCTACGAATAAGAAAAAAATGACAGAGAAGATCACTTCACTGCGGGCGCAGCGCGGCGGCGCCACAGCGACAACGTTATGCCGCAAATGGCAAGCATTGCCAAAGTCCATGAAAAGCAATGCGCTCCGGCTGCTATTGCTGCTGGCCATACTCTTCATCCCGGCGATGAGAGCCAATGCCGAGGAGTGGGACATGATAACCTGCCTTAATGTGAGCCAGGACCTCAGGCAGAGCCAGACTTCCGACAAGGGCTTGGCTACGATTACTATGACGAATAATTCCTGGTTCTATTGGGAACAGAAAAAAGGTGATCCTTGGGCCGGACTCATGCATTTTACGCGTACACAGGACAAGAAAGGTGAAGGCTATCACGCTGAATTCAAAATCAGCGCAAAAGAGGGATACTATATCACAAAAGTCATCTTCCGTGATACTGAAGGATGCGGAAAGTACAGCAATGAGTTGGGGCTTACGCGCCTTACAATGTATTCTACCCAAAGTTCTGAGTATGACAGGAAATTTGACGAATACTCCTTAGACAATTATGTGGATGCGTCCAAGAAGGGAAAATACCAGGATAACAACAATTTGGTCTTTGAGAATACTGATGATAATCCACTTCAGAGCATTACATTCTGGACTCAAGATAAAGGGTACGGCGACCAGTTCAAGTGTCGTATGATCATGGTGGTCTGCAAGAAGGTACGCGACTGCATGTTCTCTAAGGAAGCCTATAGCCTCAGGGTAGGCGAGAATATAAATCATATTTTCGAGAGTCAAACTTTAGGTTCGAATTTGCCGGACGTGTCCTTTAATTTTTCAGATAAATCAATAGTAAATATCTCCAAGGATGCTACCAATGGTTATGTCGCTAAAGGTATGAAGTCTGGCGTGACCGTCGTCATCGCTTCCTTGCCGTCAGACAACGATTATGTGAAATATTCCGGCAACGCAAGTTTCACCGTGCGCTATGATCAGCCTGCGACGGTGAGTACATCCCTTATAAAGATGAATGCGTGGGATACGCGGGATGTCCCTGCAGTGCAGAATCTGCCCGCTGACTACACAGGCAAGGTAAACTGGAAGAGCAGCGACGAAAGCATCGCGAAGATCGTGAACGGCAAGATTGTATTCGGCGGCACGGGCTACGGCAAGACGGCTACTTTTACTGCCGATCTTCCTCAGGACTTCAAATACAACGCCGTAGTACTCTCGTTCGGCGTGACGGTGAACAACGAGATACGCATCGCCAACAAGGCTGACTGGGAGCAGTTCTGCCAGCAGGTAAACTCTGGCAACGGCAGCATCAAGGCAACGCTCACCGCCGACATCACTACTCCCGTCACCATCTCCGCGGGTTCAGAATTTTATCCTTACAGCGGCACTTTCGAGGGCGACAATCATTCCATCGCCCTCAACCTCAGCGGCGGTGATTACACCGCTCCCTTCCTCGCCGTCGGCGGCGCTACCATCCGCAACCTCAACGTGACGGGCGGCATTGCTGCCTCCGGTAGATTCGCCGGCAGCCTAGTGGGTCTCGTGAAGGGCAATGCCGTGACCATAGATCACTGCCAGAGCTCCGTGGCCATTACTTCCTCTTCCACCAACACATTAAGACACAACGCCTTTTTCGGTGGACTCGTAGGTAGAGCCATAAATCCCGTGAAGATCAACAACTGCATCTTCTCCGGCAGCATGACAGGAGCGAAAGAGTCGCGCTGCGGCGGTCTCGTGGGTGGGTTAGACAACGGCGGCAATACGATCACCAACTGTCTCATCACTGCCACCTACGCTGTGAACGCTATCGGCTTCAACGCCGTGGTGGCCGGAAATGCCAAGAACGCTACCATAAGCAATGTATATATCCTCAATCCTCTTGGCACTATGCCCGCCGGAGCTGAGCAGGTAAGCGCAGAGCAGATCAAGAGCGGCTATGCGGCTTATAAACTCCAGAACGGACAGACGACGCAGTCGCCACAGGTCTGGGGACAGACAGTCAACGCCAGCAACGGCGATGCTGCTCCCGTCTTCTCTACCGACACAAAAAAACGGGTCTGGACGGCTACCTTCCGCCTGAGCAGCAACAACAGCAAGATTCTTGCCGTGCGCTATCTTAACCCAGGCCAGACTCCCGCAGATCTCACCCAGGAGGAGATTGTGGCTTATATTCAGGACACAGCCCCTAAGCACTATATCACATACCAAAAACCAAGTATCGGTGCGCAGGGAAATGCCGACCGCTATATCGATGTCACGTTTCCTGACAAGGAATATCTCGAAATCAACAGCGCCGACACGTGGAAGGCGTTCTGCGACTATGTTGACATTTACAACAATAAGGTGAGCGCCAGGATGACATCCGACGTTACCCTCGATGCTTCTTCCCCGATGGCTGGCGTTAAGCAGCGCTACGCAGGCCACTTCGACGGCGCCTTCCATACGCTCACCGTGGCCTATCAGGGTACGGCTCAGGCCACTGCGCCCTTCTACCAGGTAGAGGGCGGTGTGATCGAGAATCTCAAGACCGCAGGCACCGTGGAGCAGACGGGCACGGGGAAATCGGATGAGTATCATGCTTCCGGTCTCGTGGGCTCGGCTTATGGGGTCACCTTCAACAACTGCGAGGTGGCGGTAGAACTCATCTTCAATCAGTCCACCCAAGTCTATAGCGGCGGCTTCGTAGGTCACGGCCACGCATTGGGTGTGACGATGAACAACTGCAAGTTCTCGGGTAAGTTCAACGGCAAGGCGGGCAACATCGTCGGCGTATCCGGTTTTGTAGGCTGGAGCACAAACGCTGTGAACATCTCCAACTGCTACGTAGGCGGCACCTATACCAATGTCACTGGAGTACATCCGCTGGTTTACAGTGCAGACAAGCCCACGGTCACGGGTGACAACAACTACTACTGCTTCACGCCGGCTGTGGATAATTACAGGACCTACGGCGCGGCGAAGGCCGTGACCGCTGACGAGGCGAAGAGCGGCAGCGTCACTTACGCCCTGCAGCACGGTACCGGCGCGCAGTACTGGAGCCAGAATCTTCCCGGCGACACAGTGCCGATGCTCGCCTACACCGACGCAAAGACCGTGAATAAGGCAGAGTTCGTCTACAACGGCGCCGTAAAGGCCACCCGCTACGCCAACACAGGCAACGCGGTGGTCGGCGGAGTGCCTACATTGAAGGACTTCATGGGAAGCGATTACAGCGACAGTTATTACTACGAGACCTTCACTTTCAATCCTGCCCTTACTAATGATAGCCCTGTCAATGCGGATGCCCGCATCACGGTAGATATCAAGTATTCCGATTTCGTCACCATCAACTCTAAAGCGACTTGGGAGAAGTTCTGCGCTTACGTCAACGACGGCGGCAACAAGGTTATCGCGAAGATGACGGCAGACGTCACCGATGCCGTGACGACGATGGCCGGTACTTCCGGCCATCCGTATCAAGGAATCTTCGACGGACAGGGATATACGCTCTCCCTGAACCTCAATTCGACGGCCGAAGGAGCAGCTCCTTTCAGCTATATCGACGGCGCGACCGTCAAAGGGCTCAGGACCACGGGTATGATAAATACATCTGCCAAGTTCGCCGGCGGTATCGTGGGCTTAGTGAACAACAATCTCTCTACTGTCACCGACTGCCAGAGTGACGTGACCATCAATTCCACCATCAATGGCGACGGTACTCACGGGGGTATCGTGGGACTGGGCAACGCCCCTGTCTATATTGAGAACTGCGCCTTCTACGGCAACATTAGCGGCAGCGCGACCAACAACTGCGCCGGTATTCTCGGCTGGGCCGGTGCAGCCGGAAATACAATCAAAAACTGCCTCTTTACAGGAAAGCTGACTGTTAAAGACACCAGAGGAGAGAACAGCGACCCCATAGCGCGCAACAACGGAAATGTGGAGATCAGCAACACCTATTATCTCAATACTCCGCACACGGCTTCCAAGGGAGAGCAGGTAAATGAGGCGCAGCTCCGCAGCGGCGAGATTGCCCACAAACTGCAGGGCGCGCAGGAGACGCAGCACTGGGGCCAGCAACTTCCAAATGACAATGTGCCGCAACTTACTTCCGACGCAGCGAAGAAGGTACGTGCCGTGAAGTTCATCTGCAACGGCAATCCCTTTGAAACGCTTTACGCCAACAATGGCGGCACGGTAGCGGGTGAGCTTCCTGGCGTCGCCAAAATCAGGCCCTTCATCAGCAACTACGACAGGAGCCACTACTACATGCTGGCGTTCTCTCCCGGGTTCTCCGCAAGTACCGTGGTGAACTCCGACATGGACGTGACGGTGTCTTACACCGAGAACGACTACTTCCACATCGCCAACGGTGATGACTGGAACTATTTCGCTGAGTATGTAAAGGAATTTCCTTATCTCAACGGCGTACTCACTGCCGACATCTTGGCGTTCGACATGACTGTCGTAGGAAGCGAAGCCGTGCCTTACAAAGGCACTTTCGACGGGCGGGAACATACAATCAACATGAACCTCAACGCTACTTCCAACGGAGCAGCTCCCTTCAGCTATGTCGACGGCGCTACCATCACGAGGCTCAGGACTGCGGGCACGATAACTACTTCAGCCAAGTACGCCGGCGGTATCGTGGGTGTTGTGAAAAAGAATCGCTCTACTATCTCTAACTGCCAGAGCAACGTGACCATCAACTCCACCATCGCAGACGATGCAACCCACGGCGGTATAGTGGGACTGGGCGACGGCGCGGTCACCATTGAGAACTGCGTCTTCAACGGCAACATAAACGGTCCCGAAAGCTGGAATTGCGCCGGTATCCTCGGCTGGGCCGGCCTTAACGATACTCAAATAAGAAACTGTCTCTTTACCGGAAAACTGAATGTCAAAACTGACATGGCAGGAGAGAACAGTGACCCCATTGCGCGCAACTTCGTAAATGTTGTGGTCAGCAATACCTATTATCTCGAAACTCCGCATAAACAGCTATATACTATTCCCTGGGGCAAACAGGTAACTGAGGAGCAGCTGAAGAACGGAAATGTAGCATCTATGCTGCAAGGAGATCAGGAGAAACCCTATTGGGGATTCTATTTAGGCGGCGGTACCAATCTGTTAGCTTTCCAATCTGACGAATCAGAGATGAGTCAGAAATACAACTATATATATTGGGATCAGTATCTTAACGGATGGCGGTGCGATCTTTATAAGTTGACTGACGGCGAAGCCTATCAGGACAGCTACGTAGACTTCAGTGCCGACGGAATAACCTACCTTAGAAGCCTCACCGCGGGCAGACGCTATACCTGGTATCAGCCCTACACGGTCGCTATGAGTGAGGAGCTGCCCTTCAAGGCCTACAAGCTCTCGGGCTACAGTGGCGGCAACGCGATATTCAATCAGCTCGAGGGCAATGATTCCCTCGTAGCCTTCACGCCGTATCTGATCATGATGAATGAAAGCACGGAGAGCCTCAACTTCCAAAAGAAGACTATCGTGAAGCATCACGTCGACAATGATTCTATAGTGCAGCAAGGCGACATAAAGATGATGGGTACGCTCAAGCGCATTTCCAACAGTGAGGCTGACAGCCTGGGTGCCTACATCATGCAGGACGACGGCAACTGGAAGAAAGTGATGAAGGACAAGGATGCGACCGCTTACATCCCGTCCTTCAGGGCCTATCTCTGCTCTACGGGCATGGGGCTTGCCCATCCGACTATCGGCAGCGTATTCTCCGACATCACCACCGGCGTGGGAAATATCATCCTGAAGGATAATGACGGCACGATGCGCATCTACGACCTCCAGGGCATAGACCGCGGCACGGATCTCAACTCCCTGCCCTCCGGCATCTATATCCGCGGCGGTAAGAAGATACGCAAAAGATAGCCGCCTGACCGGTCCTGTCTAAATCAGCATCTCCCCCGTACCCCGACGACCATGAGGGTACGGGGGAGATTTCGTATGAAGACAGATCCATACATTTTCAACCTCAGTACATGAACGGGCATACTCCCGTGATAGGAAAGAGGACCTCCGCCTCTTGGCTCCTGGGCCGGCAGGCCTGAAGAGCGTGCTGCTGCCAGGTGCCAGTATCTGCTTATGGGGATTCACCGCTTGCCGGACAGCGGTGCCTCTCCTGGGTGGACGGCCCCCCCCCTTGGTCACCCCACTACAGGAGAGCATGCGGGACAGCATGTAGGACAGCATGCGGGGAGCTGGACGAGCGCATCCGGCAAGCTCCTGCTGAGCAAGGGCGTCCTTCTGCGCCACTGTCAGGGAGGAGTGGAGGAGCATGGCTCCGGCGGCCCCTTGGGCCTCCGAGGAGAAAAAAACTTTTTTGCGGGGAGGAGAGAAAAAGTGGGGCGGGGCAGTGGCCGTTTCAAGGTAAAAGCCTATCTTTGTGACGGAGTATGTGATGAGCGGAGACTGCCTTCAGATAGACAGGAGATAGCAACAAATCGTCAACGTGTCATGAAAAAATTAGTATTACTGATCTTTTTACTGGCCGTGCCGGTGCTCATGAGGGCGCAGGAGACGGAGCCGTATTACCTCTACCGTATTGTCAGCTACGGAGGCGACATGAAGTACGAGAATCGCACGGTCGATATCGACAACGGCAAGTCGATAGAGAAACTACGCGACGAGAAGGGAAAAAGCATCGTGTTTGCCACACCGGCCGGAGTCGTCATGTATTTCGTCTCCAGGGGCTGGGAGCTGCTCTCGCATGGGATTACGCAGAAGCAAACGGAGCTCCTGGGCAACGTCTACATCGACTCATGTCCCTATTGGGTCTTCAGGAAGCCCTGCTCGAAAGAGGAATTTGACAAGGCCGTCAAGGATGCCGTCAGATAAGGATACAACATACGCCATCTCCCTGCTCCCGCAAAGCGAGGCAGGGCAGGGGCTTTGACTTCATATCAATCAACAAACATCTATAAGCTATGCAGAAAATGTCACGTCGCGCTTTTATGAAGCGCAGCCTTACCGGCATGGCCGCTGTGTCGGTCGTCCCCTCCAGTGTACTGGGACGCAAGTACGGCCACCGTTCGCCCAGCGACAAGCTCAATATTGCTGCCGTGGGCGTGGGCGGTGTCTGCCGCCGCAACCTGAAGAACATGTCTACCGAAAACATCTACGCCCTCTGTGACGTGGACTGGGGCTACGCCGCCCGCACCTTCAAGGACTATCCTGAGGCGAAGCGCTACAAGGACTGGCGGCAGATGCTCGACGAGGCGGGCAAGCAGATCGATGCCGTGGTGGTCGCCACGCCCGACCATACCCACGCGGTCATCGCAGCTCACGCCATGACGCTGGGCAAGCATGTCTATGTGCAGAAGCCGCTGACCCACTCGGTCTACGAGGCGCGCCTGCTGGCGGCCTTAGCCCGCAAATACCGCGTGGCGACCCAGATGGGCAATCAAGGCAACTCCTTTGACTGGTGCCGCAGGGTGGCCGAGTGGATCTGGGACGATGCCATCGGCGAGGTGACGGAGGTACACTGCTGGACCGACCGTCCCATCTGGCCGCAGGGCTTGATGGTCCCCAAGCAGCAGGAGACGCCGCCCGACACGCTCGACTGGCCCCTCTTTGTCGGCCCGGCGGAGATGCGGCCGTACCATGCGGCCTATACGCCGTGGAACTGGCGCGGCTGGTACGACTTTGGCACCGGAGCGCTGGGCGACATGGCTTGCCACATCATGGACCCCATCATGTGGGCCCTCGACCTGAAATATCCGGAGAGTGTCATCGCCAGTTCGACATTGAGCAACTTGTACTCGCCGCCTCATGCTGAGACGATTACCTATACCTTCCCCGCACGTCCTGCCCACGGCAAGGTCAAGATGCCGGAGGTCAAGGTCTACTGGTACGACGGCGGCCTCATGCCGCCACGCCCCGAGGAATTGGCCGACGGACAGATGATGGGCGACCAGAATGGCGGCCTCATCTTTGTCGGTACCAAGGGCAAGATCATGACCGGCTGCTATGGATCGGCGCCCACCCTGCTGCCCGTCAGCCGCATGAAGGACTATCAGGAGCCCAAGCGCCAGCTGCGCCGCGTGCCCGGCGGTACGGGCAATATCTGGAACACCGATGCCCATGAGCAGGACTGGATACGCGCCTGCAAGGAGTCGCCCGAAAGCCGCGTCGAGCCGTCGAGCAATTTCCAGTTCTCCGGCCCCTTCACCGAGATGGTCGACATGGGCGTCGTCGCCGTGCGCCTCGCCGGCACCTACGGCCTCCACCGCGTGCTCCGCTGGGACGGCCCCAAGATGTGCTTCACCAACATCTCGCCCAACGACAAGATTAAGATTGTCAACTATGACGACTTCAAGGTCATTGACGGCGACCCGCGCTTTGACCGCCGCTTTGCCGAATTTAACGCTCTGGAGATGGCCTCCGAGTGGATCAAGCACACTTATCACAATGGTTATGAACTGCCGCCCATGCCTGCCGGCGTATAGCCGCCGTCGCCGCCCGGCAGCCGGCGGGGAGCGGTCGGCGACGAGGCCGTTGTCCCCGGTCCTCCGCCGCGCCTGGCGTCGTCTGCCGCTGCTCCTCGTCCTCTGCCTGCTGCCCCTCGGTCTGAGTGCCCGCACCACCGCCGAGCGCCACGGCTGGCGTCTTGCCGTGCAGAGCTACACCTACCATACCGTCCCCTTCGTCGACGCCCTGCGTCACACCCGCAGCCTCGGCGTCAAGTACATCGAGATCTACCCCGGCCACCAGCTCGGCGGCCCGTGGGGCAAGACCGCCTTTGGCCCTGAGACCGACCGCGCTACGGCCCGCGAACTCGCCCGTTACGCCCTCCGGCAGGGCGTGAGGATCGTGGGGACCGGTGTGCTGGCCTCCGACCGGGACGAAGACTATGTCAAGCTCTTCCGCCTGGCTCACGACATGCGGCTCAGCTACGTCACCTGCGAGCCGCTGCTGCGGCAGTGGCCCCTCGTCGACTCGCTCGCCCGCCACTACGGCCTCCGCGTCGCCGTGCACAATCATCCCAAGCCCTCCCTCTACTGGCAGCCCCAGGCCCTGCTCGACGCCATCGGCAAACTGGGGCCCCATGTCGGCTCGTGTGCCGACGTCGGCCACTGGCGCAGGGAGGGAATGTCGGCGCTCGACTGCCTCCGACAGCTTAACGGCCGCATCATCAGCCTCCACTTCAAGGATATCGTCGCGGGCGAAGGCGGGGCCAAGGGCTACCACGACACGGTCTGGGGACAAGGCATCCTCGACATGCCCGCGCTGCTCGCCGAACTCAAGGCCCAGCACTTCAAGGGCTATCTGGCTATCGAGTACGAGTATCACTGGGGCCAGGCTGACGACGAGATAAGGCAATCTATCGACGCCTTCAATGCGCAGTGCGACGCCCTCTGGGCCCGCTGACCGCTCTCTACTCCCGCATAGCGCCCGAGGCGGACGGCCATGTACCTCCCGCCTCGGGCGACGTGTCTCTCCCTCCGCCGCCCTCTGCCCCTCTCAAAAGGACTCGAAGCGCATCTGATATGTCAAACTGGCGGTTTCGGGGAGTGTAGAAATCATGAAGCTGCCTCCATCCGGCACCCTCGGATGAGTCAAAACCAATTTGGCCTCTCTAAGGGGCACCTTCGGATGCACCGATGTCAGTGTGCTGCCTCATGATGGTTTTTTCAGGCGTAGCTAAGCGAAAGATTTGTCCCTCCTCGGTACTTTCGGGTGGGGAGAAGTGGAGTACATCGATGGGCGTGGCCCTTCTGCAGTCTCATGTCCGCTTCTTTTGTCGCTTTGAGTCTCTCTCTCCGGTGTTGAAGGGAAGAGACGGCTTGAGCGATGGCGGCCCGGGGATACGGGAGGGCGCTGGAGGGCGGCGGGTACGTTTGTGCTTGTTGCGCGGCGACTTGGCCACGGCGGGTCATGGCATCGGGAGAGACGTATGGGACAAAATATCGGCCTCTGCGTGCGACGCTTATGGCAGGATATTTGTAATTTTGCACCGTCGTAGCCAATAAGGCCTGCAGCCTCCCTCAGCGGGAGGCACAAGACCCCGAACAGACACACAGAAAAAAACGTTCTCCGTCTGTTCTCTGTGACGTGAGAATAAGACGCATTATATTAAACATTCATCAGCGCTATGTACAAAGCCAAGCACATCCTTCTCCTCCTCCTTACCGCGCTCACCCTCGCGTCGTGCGGTACGACCAACACGGTGCCCATCACGGGCCGCAAGCAGCACCTCCTCGTCAGCGACGCCCAGGTACTCAGCCTCAGCAACCAGCAGTACCAGCAATACATGAAGACGGCCAAGCCCTCGACCGACGTGGCAGCCACCGCCATGGTCAAGCGGGTGGGAGAGCGTCTGGCACAGGCCGTCGTGACCTATCTCAACCAGCACAACCTCGGGGCGGAGGTGAGCCAGTACAAGTGGGAGTTTAATCTCGTACAGGACAAGGAGGCCAATGCCTTCTGCATGCCCGGCGGCAAGATCGTCGTCTACGAGGGACTCCTGCCCTATACCCAGAATGAGGCTTCGCTGGCCATCGTGCTCGGCCACGAGATCGCCCACGCTGTCGCCAAGCACAGCGCAGAGCAGATGTCCAAGCAGATGCGTGCCCAGTACGGCGCACAGGCCCTCAATATCCTGCTCTCGCAGACCGGCTCGGCTACATCGCAGATTGCCCAGGATGTCTTCGGATTTGGCGCCAACAGCCTCCTGCGCAAGTATTCGCGCGACAATGAGAGCGAGGCCGACTATATGGGCCTCATCTTCGCCGCTATGGCCGGCTACGACCCCAATGTGGCCGTCAGCTTCTGGCAGCGCATGTCGCAGGGCACAAGTTCGGTTCCCGAGTTCTTCAGTGACCACCCCTCTGATGCCAAGCGTATAGCTGCCATCAAGAGCGAGCTGCCCGAGGCCCTCAAGTACTACAAGCCGCAGGCCGCAGTCACTACGAGCAGCAGCAAGCCCGCGACCACGGCCAAGCGCAAGACCACGACCACGGCCAAGCGCAAGACGACGAGGGGCAAAACGACGGCCAAGCGGAAATAAGCGGGTAGACCGACTGCCCGGTTGTTCCCTTAATATAAGGTAGAAGGCGGGGGCAGAAATCGTCCTCGCTTCCGATGAAGGCTGGTGGCTGACTAAAAGGCCGACTGGCCGACCAGACGGAGCCAAGCGACTAAGTAACAGACCGAGTACGGCCTGTCGGATAGAGTAGTAGGCAAGCACCCGCATAGGGTGCTTGCCTACTATCATGTATGAGCAGGTTTATCGGGTGCCTATGAGCTTGAGTTCGGTTTGCTCGGCGCTTGACGGCCTGCTGTGGCTATGCCCGCGGTATCTGCAGCACCATGTGGCGCAGCTCGTCCGCATCTTGCGCTATGAGCGATGGACACGAAGATTGCGGGGTAGATGGGGCGAGAGAAAAGAGAGAATATTTTTCAAAAATTTTCTACCTAAAATCTGTTCATTGCGGAGTGTGTTGCTCTTATTCCAGACGAAGAGGCTGCTGAGAAGGGCCGCCGCTACCGCTTATCGCGACTTATCTCTCTGATATCCGGCCAGATCTGCTTCTTGTGGTGAAATGCTCCTTGTGCATCTGGTTAGTTTTGCTCTTTGTCCCCCATTTCTCTCTGCCTGTCCGACCGAAGGAGGGGGGCTGGCAGCCCTTTGTTGATGGGCATTGCGAAGGAGGAAAACTACAAAGCATGTAGTTTCAACAAGGTGCCTTGTATTTTTTATTAGCTCCGACCTTGTTTTAGTTTGGTCCGAAGTGTCTTAGGGTGAGGGAGACTATACGGGTGCTGGTTGGGAAGGGGCGGATTAAAGTCTCATAGTGACTCGTGGAAAAAATATTTTGATATTGAGGTTTGTAGAAAATATCAAAAAATACTAGATATGCTAATAAAGGAACATTGTTTAGACCCATCGTATACTGGCGAGATGTACGCAGAAAAGGTTAAGGAATTAACGAATCAAGAACTCAGTTGAGATTTTGTATACATAACATTGTAGCTTTCCTTTACATGATTAGAATCTGCGGTGTCCGCATTGAGGAGATAGAAGATCCGAAGATGCGCGACATGCGTGTGCTCGACAAGTTGGTGGATGAGCGGTCAAAAGGGAAGCCGGCGGAGAAGATACTAAATCTTTGAATGGGTAATAAGCAACGCAAACATTGTAAATGGAAAGATTCGTCAGAAAAGCAACAGCTAAGGACCTGCCGGTGGTCCTCGACCTCATAGAGTGTGGGCGGAGGATCATGCGAGAGAATGGCAATCCGCATCAGTGGGGAGACAGTCATCCGACGGTAGCGCAGATAGAGGATGACATTGCTGATGGTTGCAGCTACTTGCTGATGGAGGACGGCAGAGCCATCGCCACTTTTTCCTTCATTCCCGGCCCTGATGCCACCTACGCTGTTATTTACGATGGACAGTGGATTGACACCGACAGACCGTATTATGTTCTCCACCGCGTGGCAAGTGCCCTGGGACAGCACGGGATAATGACCAGCATCCTTGATTATTGCTTCTCAAAGACCGACAACATCCGCATTGACACCCACCGGGATAACAAGCCCATGCAAGGAGCGTTGGCAAAGGCGGGATTCCACTACTGTGGCATCATCCATCTGCTCGACGGTGATGAGCGGTTGGCTTATCAGAAGATAATTGATTTGCCGTAATCTGGTAAGCCTATAGCCATAGTTGATCAGACACGAAAAAGGCGGCTCCCTTATTCAAGAAGTCGCCCCGCCGGTCAATGCCGACTATAGGAGATTATGTTGTAACAATAGAAAAGGGACTGCTCCCATAAAGAGAACAGTCCCTGTAATACTACTGAGCAGCAACGCCAGGGTTATGCGACCTCAATGCGTTTTGTCTCCTTCTCAGCCTTCTGAGTGCGAGGAAGTGTGATATGAAGCACACCGTTATTAACCTTTGCCTCAATCTTGTCCTTCTCAACATCCTCAGGCAGCGT
>Ga0256404_1004716_pt1 | contig 25236 bp, 22 predicted proteins | sample RumenRJG_01DNA_FD_185990 | JGI IMG/M metagenome (GOLD analysis project Ga0256404, IMG submission 185990) | Bovine rumen microbial communities from Lethbridge, Alberta, Canada - RJG_01 | ecosystem: Host-associated > Mammals > Digestive system > Stomach > Rumen | place: Canada: Alberta | collected...
CCCGTTTGCCACTCGACTTTCAAAAGCAAGCTTTCAATCGTCTCGTTCGACTTGCATGTGTTAAGCACGCCGCCAGCGTTCGTCCTGAGCCAGGATCAAACTCTCCATAAGAGAGCCGTTAGCGCTTCAGCGCTTACGGATATCTTAGCCATTTGCCGTCAGGCAAATAGCATCCATTTTGATTTTATGGCTCAAATTATTCGTTTAAGAAATTGCGATTGCTTACAAGCAATCGATGTAATAATCAGGGATGTCGTAGGAAGTTACTCGCTAACGCTCGTAACTAAGCGACTCGCACGAAAGCAAAGCTTTCGGCTCCCTGCTTAAACATCTGGCTTTTTTCATGTTCAGGTTGACTCACGAATTTCTTCGCTCATCAATTTGCATGATCTACATTGTTTAGTTTTCAGAGAACAACTCCATCGCTTCAAGCGACTTTCTTATCATACGCCTCTGAGATTTTCTTGTCAAGAACTTTTTGAAGCTTTCTGCTCAGCCGTCAGGCTGCATTCGCTCTTTTGTTCCTGCCGTATCTCGCGGCGACTTGTATTATGATACACGCCTTTGCCCTATTTGTCAACAGGGGAAATGAAAAAAATCGAAAAATCATCATGACCCTCTCCGGCCCTTTGGGCCACCTCTCCCAAGGGGAGAGGCACGCTTACGCTAGCTATGCTTCGGCAGAAACTACGTCTTCCTCTTTCAAGTACCAACCTAAAAGAGTGCAGCCGCCCCGCAGAGACAGCTGCACTCTTATCCTTTTCTTACTCCGGCATCATGATAATATTCACGGGCAGATTCGAAGCTCCTGGGGGCGAGAATTCAAACTCTACATCATCATCGGCGTCATAGGTGCCGAGATCAGCGAGCTCGGCGGTCTTGGTCAGGATGCATACGCCAGCCTCGCGTGCCTTCTGCACGTTGTCCGGCTCAGGGGGCGTCTGGTCGCCAAAAAAAGTCCTGCCGAACGGTGTCTGCAACATATCACGCCGCCCGCCGTGCAGCGAGACCGTCACCGCACCGGCGTAGACACCACCCAGGGGACAGAGATAGTAATGCACCTTGCCACTGCCCGGAGCCACAGGAATCCTGATGCGGTAATTGATACCGTAATTGCCGAAGTTCGTGGTCTGGCTGCCATCCGTACTGTCCTTGCCCGTGCGGTATTTGTCGTAGATATTGTCAGCCAGCGGGAAGTAGACAATGCCGTCCGTGCGCGGATCATAAGCTTTTTCGCTCGTCAGCACGCGATCCATCTGCGTAAAGGTGCCGCGCAGGCGCATTTCATCCTTAGGCTGAACCCCGGCATGCTGCATAAAGAGGAACGGATCCTCATCGGCCGGATACATGATGACCGAGACACGCAGAGGCTTGTCCGTGTAGAAATCGTAGACACCCGCGATAAGCTGGCCCGGCGTCAGTACCATCTCGTTCATCGTATTATCGAGCAGACGCTTGCTGTTTTTAGCCATATAGAGGTGGCCCGTCGCCGGCTGGCCGTAGTACATGATCTGCGAGGCCTTGCCCACGGCGAGGTAGTCATCATTCGGCAGGCCGTAGCCGCCGCGCGTGACCCGCACGGCCGTGAATCCATCGGCGATACTCTCCAGCACCACGGCAACTTTTTTATCCGTATCCTGTTGATTCAGATGATAATAAAGCACCCGGGCATCGCCCTGCACGACATCCTGATAGAGGATGCCATCCTCTGTCACATACTCCGGGCTGTCGGAAAAGAGCAGCGTGCCGCCTTCATCCCTGGCTACGGTGGGCCAAAGATGCATCATACGTGAGGGGAAGCGCTTGCGCGGCGACTCTGCTGGTGCCGACTGCGCTGCCGGCCCGGCAACAGGCTGTGCGGACCGTGCCGTATCCTGCCCTTCTGTATTCTGCTGTTCCGTGAGAACCTTCGTATTTTCCCTGGGCGTTTCTTCCTGTGTTTTGACCGTCGTATGCGAATTCGTGTCCGTATGGTGACGTTGTGCCGATACCACACCCGTAGCGAGCAGGGTAAAGCCCGTCAACGCGAGCGCAAGAAGCTTGCCTTTAATTGTCATTTGCCTGGATTACTCCTTATATCTTATGCTGATGCCAATGTAATTTCGTCATGATTTCACCCTTCAGCAGGCGCAGGCGGAACTCCGTCAGGCCGAAGCGCGGGTGAGCGACATTGATGCGCTGCAGTTCGTAGGGATTCGTGTCCGGCTGGTTCAGCCCCGCATCCCCCGTCACGGCTGTCTGATAGCCCGCCTCCCGGACGCGCTGGGCGATAGCCTCATCGTAAGCGCCATTCGGATAGGAAAAGGACACGACGGCCTGCAGGCCGTACATCTCCATGAGCTGTCTGGAAAGGCGCAACTGCCTTTCCTGCTCCTCCGGTGCCAGTGTCGTCAGCGGCAGGTGATCTGCCGTATGACCGCCAATCTCGATGCCGCGGCGCTGCATATCCTGCAGCTGCGCCCAGGTCAGGTAGCGGTCGAGTCCCACGTCGTTCGTGACCACATAGACCGTCGCGCACATGCCGCGTTGCTCCAGTTCTGGCAGCAGTACCGTGTAGTTGTCCTCGTAGCCATCGTCAAAGGTCAGGATGACGGGCTTCGCGGGCAGGGTATATTCCCCTTGCCGCGCCGCCAGATAGTCGCGCATCGTGATAGTAGTATACCCTGCTGCCTGCAGATAATCAAGCTGCGCCGCCAAATCGGCCTGCGGCACGATGTAGGGCAGTTCGTCCGGCAATGCGTCGTCACCGGTCATATGGTACTCCAGCACGGGCACGCCCTGCACCGGCGACCAGATGAGCCAGCACACAAAAAGCAGCAGCGCGCCCAGGCACGCTGCCAGAATACGACCTGTTTTTTTTCGCATCAAATACGGTCTCCCCTCATTCCTGTGTCCTTTCCTGCCGCAGTTCCTCTGCCAGCGCATGCAACTTGCGGAAGCGATGGTTGAGTCCCGGCTTGCTGAGATGCAACGTGGCCGCGAGCTCGCTGAGGCTGGCCTCCGGGTGTTCGAGCCTGCCCGCCGCCGTCTCATGCAGGAGCTCCGGCAGCCCCGCATAGCGTCCCGCCGCCTGCAGCAGGCGGATATCAGCCAGCTGGCGGCCCGCCGCATCCACGGCTTTCTGCAGGTTCGCCGTCTCGCAGTTCACAATACGGTTGACCTGCGCGCGCACTTCCTTGACGTTGCGCGCCACTTCGAATGCCTCCACGGCCTTGTCCGCCTCCAGCATGCCGAGGAAATCCACGATGGCATCGCCCTCCTTGAGGTAGACGACATAACCGTCCTTGCGCTCCGTCACGCCCACGGGGAACTGCATGCGATGCAGCAGCTGGTAGAGAAGCTGGCTGAAGGCATAGTTGCCCGTCACCATCTCCAGATGATAGCTGGCCTCCGGCCGGTTCACACTGCCACCGCCGAGAAAGGCCCCGCGCAGGTAAGCAGCCTGGCAGCAGCTCTTGCGCAGGATGGGCCAGTCGCTCTCCACATTGAGGCTGCCCTCATGCAGAAAGCCAAGCTGTGTCAAAAGCTCCGTGCCCATGGGCGAAGGTGCCACGCGCAGCTGGTAGCTGCTGAGCTTGTTCAGCTGGCGCGAGCGGCTCACGGTGATCTCCGTATGCAGGCCGGCGTGCTGGCTCTTTAGCAGCTGCAGCGTCTTGCGCGCCACTGCCGCATTCTTCGAAATAAAGGTCAGGCCAAACGTATGCTGCCGCCCGAAGCTCACCGTCGCGCCCATGCGCAGGAGCGCCGCCAGCTCTGCGCGGCGGTCGCATGGCTGCTCATAGGTGAGATGGGCGAGTTCATTCTTGACCTCCGAGGCAAACGATGGCATAGTTTCTTCTCCCTTAGCCCAGCTGGCTCTGCACCTGCAATACGAGCTGCATGACTGCGTTGCAGAGCTTATCCGGATCGTGGCGAATCACGTCTTCCTCGTTGATGATATCCGCCTTGACGAAGCCGATGCCCAACGCATTGATTTCATCCTCATCAACCATCACGGGGTATGCCCCTTTCGCGGCATAAGCCGTGCACATTTCATCAGAGATGGGGTGACTGTTCACCAGCATGAAATCGATGACACCCTTGCCCGCATGGTCGATGATGGCTTTCGCGTGCATGGAGGCCGTATAGCCGTCCGTCTCGCCCGGCTGCGTCATCACGTTGCAGATGTAGATCTTCACCGCATGACTGCGGCGCACGACATCGGCGATGCCATCGACGAGCAGGTTCGGCATGATGCTCGTGTAGAGCGAGCCCGGGCCGAGGATGATCACATCCGCCTTCGAGAGCGCATCGAGCGCCGACTGCACGGGGTGCACATGCTCGGGGAAGAGGCGCACGCGATGGATGCATTTATGTGCCTCGGGGATGTGGGACTCGCCTTCGACGATGGTGCCGTCCTCCATGATCGCATCGAGGCGCACGTGCTCTTCCGAAGCAGGCAGCACGTTGCCCTTGACCGCGAGAACCTTGGACGACTCCTTGAGCGCTTTCTCCACGTTGCCCGTGACCTCGGTCATGGCCGCGATGAAGAGGTTGCCGAAGCTGTGTCCCGCGAGCTCGCTCTCACCCTTGAAGCGGTACTGGAACAGCTTTTCCATCAAAGGCTCGGTGTCGGCGAGGGCCACGAGGCAATTGCGGAGGTCGCCCGGCGGAATGATGCCGAGGTCCTGGCGCAGACGCCCCGAGGAGCCGCCATCGTCCGCCACGGTCACGACGGCCGTGACGTTCGACGTGGCCTCCTTGATGCCACGCAGCAGCACAGAGAGACCGTGACCGCCGCCGATGACCGCAATCGTCGGGCCTTTGCCCAACTTGCGCTTTTCATAGATAATATCCACAAGCCGCTCCGAGTTATCGGGCAGCAGCACCGTGATCAGCGAGCGGATGACGAAGCGCATGGCCACGAGCATGAGGAGGAGGCCGATGGCCACGACCGCAATACCCACGAGCGTGGTAAAGGTGTAGTTATACGTGCCTTTCCACAGGTAGACGATGCGGAAGATATTTTCCTCGATGACATCGAGAAACTTGTAGTTGAATACGAGCGCGAGGCCCAGGCTCACCAGCATCACGCCGGCCGAGAACAGCAGCAGCCAGCGCTTGAAGCGCATGCCGGGGTAGAGCCATTTCAAAAGATGCATGGCTCAGCACTCCTCCCTGACATGTTCCTGCACATCGTTCTTCATGAGGTCGCGGTGCTCCAGCTGCGTCGGATAGCCGCGGTTCACCAACAGGTCAAAGACATGCTTTGCGACAAAGACGCTGCGGTGCATGCCGCCCGTGCAGCCGATGGCGATGACGAGCTGGCTCTTGCCTTCTTTGATGTACTGCGGCACGAGGAAGTCGATGAGGCTATCGAGGCGGTTCAGGAATTCCTGCGTGACCGGCCATTTCGCGATGTACTCCGCCACCTCCGGCACGGTCCCGGACTTGTGGCGCATGGACTCGATATAGAAGGGATTCGGCAGGAAGCGCACGTCAAGCACGAGATCCGCATCCAGCGGCATACCGAACTTGAAGCCAAAGGAGAGCACGTTAATATTCATCTGCTCACCTTCGGACGTGCCGAAGAGGCGGTGAATCTTGTCGCGCAGGTCTACCTTGCGCAGCTCGGAAGTATCGACGATATAGGTCGCCTTGGCGCGCACCGGCGCGAGCAGATCACGCTCCTTGGCGATGCCCTCGGAAATACGCGAAGCCGGTGCCATGGGATGGCGGCGGCGCGTCTCCTTGTAGCGACGGATGATCACGGGATCCGAGGCGTCCATGAAGAGCATCTCATAGGGCAGGTCGTCGCGATCCATCTCATCGAGCACCTGCACGAACGTATCGAAGAACTCCCGGCTGCGTGTATCGACGACGAGCACGACCTTGCCCACATGACCGCCCGCATGACGGCAAAGCTCCACGAATTTCGGGATAAAGATCGGCGGCAGGTTGTCGATGACGAAATAGCCGAGATCCTCCATATAGCGGCAGGCCTGCGTCTTGCCCCCTCCCGACATGCCCGTTACGATGACCAGACGGAAATCCTTCTCTTTTTCCTCGGCAATCACGGGGTCTTTTGCATTCTCCTGCATAGCTTCTGCCTCCTTAAAAGCCGCTTCCGCTGCGAAAACGACTGAGCTTTTATTGCAATACCAAGTCTTCGATGGCGACGGCGATGCCGTCCTCATCGTTTGACGGCGCATGATATGTCGCGAGTGCCCTGGCCGCATCGAGGCCATTGGCGGGCACGACCGCCGTACCGGCGTAGCGCAGCATCGCGAGGTCGTTGTCGCCGTCGCCGCAGGCCATGACCTCCTCCGGCTGGAGCCCCATGCGCTGCGCCAGCCAGCTGAGTCCGAGAGCCTTGTCCACATCGGGCGCCGTGAGGTCGGCGCTGTTGCCCGTATTCTGCTGGGCGACGATATGCTGAGGGAACATCTGCTCGATGACCTGCGTCTTCTCGCCCACGCGGCCCGTGAGGTCACGCAGCACGCACTGCAGCACATCGCAGGTATAGTCGGGGTAATGTTCCCCCACGGCGACGACGGGCAGATCCTTGACCGTGCGGTAGGCGTAGAAATAATCTTCATCGTAATGGTCCACGAAGATATCGTTGCCGATGTACCAGTTCACATACCAGCCCTGGCGCTGGCAGTACTGCAGCAGCCGCCGCACCACCGCCGGTGGCAAATGGCGCGCAAAGAGCGGCTCACTGGCACCGACTTCCTCCACGACACCGCCGTTGCAGCAGATGAGTGGCGCATTGGCCCCGATCTGCCGACCGAAGATCTCTGCTCCCTTGAACATGCGCCCCGTCGCAATCGTCACGCCCACGCCTTTCGCCTGCGCAGCCTTGAGGGCCGCCAGCGTGCGCGGCGTGACAACCTTGTCGGAGTTCAGCAGCGTACCATCTAAATCCAGCGCAATAAGTTTAATCGCCATTCCCGATCACCCATTTATCGATTGCCTGCGCGACGCCATCCGCCTCGCACATACTGGTCTCGTACTCACATGCGGCCTTGACGGCGGGCACGGCATTGCCCATCGCAACCGCGTGTCCAGCAGCCTGCAGCATCGGCAGGTCGTTCTCCGCATCACCGATAGCCATGACCTCGCTGATATCTACGCCGAGTACCTCCGCGAGCTTCACGAGGGCCGTGGCCTTAGTCACGCCCGGCATCAGGAGCTCCGCGTAACAGGCATTCGAGCGCACGGCATTCAGCGTGCCACCGAAATGCTCGCGCAGGATGGCCGTGCGCGCATCCGTCTCCTCACTGCCCGAGGTGATGGATAGCATCTTGCAAACGCCCTCCGTATGGGCGAGCAGGCCATCCCAGCCCACGGCATGCCCCTTGATCTGCTGCTCAGCCTCGTAGCCGCGCGACTGTGGGCACTCCTCCACGTAGTAGAGTTCGTCGTTGCTGTAGAGCTGCACATACCAGCCCTGCGCGCGGCAGAACCGGGCGACCTCTCGCACCGTTTCCTGTGGCAGGCAGCTCTGGTACAGCACCTCACCCGAAACGCGCTTGATCAGCGCGCCATTGTAGGTGATGATGGGCACATCGACGCCCAGCTGCTGCGCGACCGGCATCGCCGCGCGGAACATACGCCCCGTCGCAATCGTCACCGTCACACCTGCACGCACCGCCCGCTGCACCGCCGCCACGTTGCCGTGGGATACCGGCGAGCCGCTGCGCAGCAGCGTGCCATCTAGATCCGTCACGAAAAGTTTAATCGCCATACTGCTCTCCTTTGCTTTTCATACTCCTATACATTTTAGCACACGTGATGCTATAATGGTACAGGATAAAATTATCATGCTCACGTAAGGAAAGATCATATGCTGAAATTAAAACATATTACGCTGAAAAAAGCCTTGCTGCTGTTCGGCCTGCTCTGCATGCTGGTCGGCGTATTCGGGCTATCGTATACCTGGCAGATCGACCATCGCACGGCGGACAGCCTCTCCTCCTACTGCCGCATCGACTTCCAAAGCTCCCATACAGAGGAAGGCAATCTCGAAGGTGCCACCCTCACCATCTGGGACTACCGCTACGACGGCAGCAAGCTGCGCCCCGAGGCCATCCTCTACACCGACGGCAGTGCCTGGGAAATGAAGGCGGCCGTCAAACAGACCCCCGCGGGCGAGCCGGGCAATCCCGGCCTGAAGAACGAAAATAAGCTCTTCGTCGAGCTCCCCCGCGCGAGCCTGCCCGCCATCACCAAAGCGGACGAAGTCCGCTTCCGCTTCTACTACGACAACGGCCAGACCATCGACCTGCCGCTCAATGCGCCAGATCTGCAATATTGGAAAGACCAGCTGCAATAACATGTCATTTATCCCACACCAAAGAGAGCCTGCTGCATAAGTTCACCATTCCTTATGCAGCAGGCTCTCTTTTCCTATCTCGTTATTACCAGCGCGTCATGAGCAACCGGTAATCAGAGCTTTAGCTATTCACTTCAACATGTGCCAGCGCCTTTTGAAAAAATTGCTGGCGACGTTCTTCTACGATGAGCTTGGCCTGCGCCGTACGATCCATCTGATGGCGCGTGAAGCGTCCATATCGTCCGATCAGGATGAAATAGAGGGCAATGCCCAGCAGGGAGATGACGCCCGCAGCGATGTAGACGAATTCAAAGCCCATACTCGGGACGAAACTGCCCAGCGTATAAGGGCCAACGCCAATGCCGAAATCGAGGAAGAAGAAATACGTGCTCGTAGCAATACCCACCTGATGAAGTGGCGCGCAGTGCACGGCGAGCGCATGGCAGGATGCCGTGATCGTACCGTATCCATAGCCCAGGAACAAGGCGCCGATGATCATGCCGGCATCGCCCGTAGCCGTGGCGATAAAGCCCATCGCAACGGCCATGCAAAGCAGAGCCGGATAGACCGCCACGTTGCCGCCATAGTTATCGAGCAGATAGCCCGTAAACGGACGGCTGATGACCGAAGTGGCCGCGAAGAACAGGAAGAAACCCGTAGCGCCGAGACCCGTGATCCCGATCGCATGCGTATACGCACCGAGGAAGCTGAGCACGGTGGAGTAGCAAACGCCGCCCATGAGTGCAATCGTCGAAATGCCCATCGCTTTCCAGCTGAAGAACCGATCGAACGAGATTTTTTTCAGGTCGGCACGCTCCTGCGGCAAAATCGTGCGCTCCGGCGTACGGATGAACATACTCAGCAGGAAAATCGCCAAAGCAGCAGCGCCACAGATGACGAGCGCCGTATCAAAACTGTCGCTGGCCGTCAGGGTCATCGCGAGAAACGGGCCCACAGCCGAAGCCACCGTCACGCCCAACGTGAAATAGCCGATGCCCGTACCCATACGCTGGAGCGGTATGAGCGCAGCCACCACCGTGCTGGCCGCCGTGGACGTCATGCCGAACGACATGCCATGAACGAGACGCACCAGCAGGAACACGCCCAGACTGGGGGCCAGCTTATAGCCGGCAATCAAGAGGAAAAAAAGCGCGGTACCGATGAGGAACATCCGCCTGCGGCCGACGAAATCGATAAAACGCCCCGCCGGGATACGGGCGATCAAGGCACCGACGATAAAGATACCCGACGCCAGCCCTGCCATACTGATGGAGGTCTGCCACATTTTGATCGCATAGGCCGTAGACCAAAGCATCAGCAGGAAGTGCACACTATAGACGAGGAAATTCACACCAATATCAAAAATATAGTCCCGCGACCACAAGGGGCGCTTATCCTGTGACACAGGCACAGCCTTCGCATTAGTCATGGCAAAGCGCCCCCTTTCCTGAAGCCGTATGGATGGACAACACAGCAGGCTCCTCTGCCGCCTGCTGACAGTAGGCGGCAGGATTGAGCTCACGTTCCAACGCCTGCGCATCCTCTGGATGAATGCCGCCCAGGAGACAAAGCTCGCGCAAATCGGCATGATCCATAGTTTTGATTTGCATCATCATTCTACCTCCCTACCCATATCGTAACCGGATGATCTCAGTTCTTCCCTGAACTGTGCCTTTATTCTAAGGCCAGCCTGTTACTTTGTCGAATTGTTCTATTGGATAAAATCTATGCATATCCTGCATAGGGCATCATGATGCATGCGGGGAATAACGCCCCAAAATAAGGTGTTCTCAGCATGGTTCTATGTTAAGCCAAACAAAAAGTACATGTGATCTATGCACAGAACGCATGTACTTTCCGTTCAAAAATGAAAAAACGTACCCATAGGCACAAAGAAAGGCCGTTGCATAAGCGATACCTCACGTATGCAACGGCCTTTTTCCGTTATTTTCAGATTGATGTTATTTCTCCACATACACGCGCGGCACGCGCGGGGAGATGAGGCAGGGAAGCTCGTAGTTGATCGTGTCAAGCCAGCCGGCTGCCTCGTCGACGGTGAGCGTCGGCGAGCCCCAGAGCGTCGCGACGTCGCCGACAGCAACATCCGGGATGTCCGTCACATCGACCATCACCTGATCCATGCAGACGCGCCCCGCAATCGGCGCGCGCTGGCCGCGGATTTCGACACAGCCTTTGGCACCGTAGGCGCGGATATAGCCGTCCGCATAGCCGATGGGGAGCGTCGCGATACGGCTCTCGCGCTCAGCTACGAACGTACGACCATAGCCGATGCTCTCGCCCGGATGCACCGTCTTCAGAAACACGACCTGTGCCTGGAGCTTCATCGCAGGACGCAGATCGATGGGGTGTGTGACCTCGTCCGACGGCCACATGCCGTACTGGATGATACCCGCGCGCACCATATCGTAATGCGCCTCAGGGATCTCGAGAATAGCCGCCGACTCCGCGATATGGCGAAGCTTCAGCGTGACGCCAGCTGCCTCCACGGCCTCGATGGCCTGCTCGAATTTCGCGAGCTGCATCTTCGTATAGGCTTTATCCTTGCAATCCGCCATGGCGAAATGCGAGAACATGCCTTCGATTTCCATGTTCGGCAGTTCCTTCACCGCCGCCGCAAGTGCGCCGATCTCCTCGGGGCGCACGCCGATACGGCCCATGCCCGTCTCCACCTTGAGGTGTACCTTCGCGACCTTATGCTGGCGCACGGCCTCAGCGGAAATCGCCCGCGCCAGCTCCAGCTGGCACACGACCTGCGTCACATCGTAATCAACGACTGCCTCCGCATCCTCGGGGCGCACGACACCCAGGAGCAGGATCGGCGTCGTGAATCCCGCCTGCCGCAGCTCAATGGCCTCGGAGATCGTCGCCACCGCAAGATAAGCCGCGCCGCACTCCACAGCCACGCGCGCCACAGGGATCGCACCATGCCCGTAGGCATCCGCTTTCACCACCGCGCAGAGCTTCGCCCCGCCACGGATATTCCGCTTGATCGCCTCATAATTCGCTCTGATCGCCCCAAGGTCAACTTCCGCCCAGGCCGCCCGATTCGGCATACAACCGCCCCTTTTCGTAAAATCAACGTTACTTCAGATATTCTACTACGCTACAGGCAGGGATTCAAGATAAAAAGGAAAGAGTAACGTTGGGCAACTCCTGATAACACAAAAACCGCGGGTCACTACTCCGCGGTTTGCATGACAACCTACTTATCTTTTGTCACCAATATTATACAACAATTCTTGCAAGGTAGTCAAGCTTTCTGCTATACTAGACACGTTGCGGTACACCGCCGAAAGGAGGTGTTTAGCATGAAAAACCTACTTATCTTATATCTTGTGTCTGTTGCGGCAGGCGTGACCTGTCACCTCGTCTGCAAGTGGCTAGACAGATACACATTCCGTAACTAGCCCAAAACCGCGAGAGACTCACTACCTCGGAGCGGTACCACCTGCTGCAGCAGGTGGTTTTTTTATAACAAAAGGGAGCCTCCGCATAAGCGGAAGCTCCCCGTAAAGACTGTGATAAAACTTTCTGCTGCTTTAAGGAAGTCAAGCTCGCCTGGCGGCGACTTGACTAAGCGATTCGCACGCTTTTGCGCGTAAGCAGGAATATGGAAGTCAAGCTCGCCTGCGGCGACTTGACTAAGCGACCCGCACACTTTTGCGCGTCGCTGCGCTCCTTAAAAAGCGGCTCTCTGCTTAAAAAGCGGCTCTCTGCTTATCTGCTTATCAGAAGAAGAAGTTCACGCGGCCCCAGATCTTGTCGACATCGGTATCGCCAGCGAGCGTCTTGCCCTTGGCATAGCGAGCCTGTGCGACCACGTTCTTGAACGGCGCATAGTTGGCACCGATCTCCCAGGCCTTCCAGCCTGCATCCACAGCATCGAACGTGCTGAAAGCAGCTGCGTTCTCGCCGAGATGACGGTAAGCGAGCCAAGCGCCCCACGTACCGGCGTTCTTGCGATCTGCGCCTTTGTAATCATACTCGACGCTGGCAGCCTTCTCATAGGCATCCGCATCATGGTTCTCAGCATAGAAGCCCTGCAGAGCGTTGTTCTGGTCAAACGTGTAGGAGCCCTTCAGCAGCCAGATATCCGCCTGATCCGTCGTGCCGCTCTTCTTGTAGGCACTCCAGCCATCGAAGTAATCGCTCAGGGACTTGGACTGCAGCTCATGGAAGTCTGCACCGGCCGTCAGTTTGCCCATCGTATAGCCAACGCCATAGTACTGATAGTCAGCTACATCCGTGGCATTATCCTCGCTGTTGTTGTTGCGGCCAGCTGCTGCGACAACGTTCCAAGCGCCCTTGTTGTAGGCCAGTTCTGCACCGGAGAACTGCGTATCGAAGATGCTGTCATCGTCGATCGGAGCGAATTTACCGAACTTACCCGTGAAAGCACCGTAGTTACCCTGTGCCCAAACACGCTTCAGGTCAACCTTGCCGTCAGCGCCCGTATCCGTAGCGAGGTTGGAGTTCGCATCGAGACGTGCGTTCACATGCCAATTGTTGTTGATCTCAGCGCTCGGCTCGAGGCGGAACAGGACGTTGTTCACGTTGCCAGCCTTATCCGCAGCGCCGGACTGATGATCCTGATGCGGACGGGCAACCGTGTACTCAGCCGTGCCGTTCCATTTTACCTGGTCAGCGTTCTTCTCGAGGTTGGCAACGCGGACGCCGAGGTTGTTCAGCTCATCGTGGAACTCAGCAGCCAGCTTGTCGAGGGCAGCTTTGTCAGCCGCGTTGACGTTGGCACCGTTGTTCGTCTTGGCCATTGCCTTGGCAACCATCTGAGCCATCTCGTAACGCGTGATGTTCTTGTTGCCCTGGAACGTGCTGTCGCCATAGCCATCGATGACGCCATCCTGCGCCAGCTGAGCTACAGCATCATACGCCCAATGGCCCTGCGGTACATCGGAGAACGGGTTCGACGCAGCGAACGTCGTGCTGGCAGCACCGACAACGAGTGCAGCCGTCAGAGCGGATACGATAGTCTTTTTCATAGAACAATTCCTCCCAATCTTTCGGAAGCAAAGCCAACCCAGGCACCCCCTGTGCCCTCCGGCTCTGCTCCCCACAATCAAAATTTCCTCTGGTCGGGGAATGCGCATCCGTCTGCTGGCTAGTGTCCATGTTTCCTGTCCACGGCGGAAGCACTTCCTTTGACCACGCTTATGGTAGCACCAGTTTTCCAAAATGGCAAGCGTTCAAAAATTATTCTTTACCGTGTCAACCATGTATTTTTCTAAGAATTGTATACAAAAAAGTCAGGTATGGGACTGTTTCCAGTACCGTCATACCTGACTTTTGCCTCTTCCCGTTTCTCAGCGGGATCTAAGGTAAATTTTATTGAAAAAAGTTTTCAATACGGGCGATCTTGCCTCAGAATTTGAACTCAACACGGCCGAAAAGTTTCTCCGCATCCTTGCCATTTCCGAGTTTCTCGCCGTTGAAATACTTCACGCTGGCTACCGTGTTCTTCGCGAGCGTATAGTTCGTGCCGATCTCCCAGCCCTTCGTGCCAGCCCATGCGCCATCGTAGGACGGATCGAGGGCTACGTTCTGGCCGAGATGACGATAGGCCGTGTAGATGCCCCAGGTGCCCTTGTTCGCAGGCTGCGCGCCCTTGTAGGCGAGCTCTACGCTGCCGGCCTTCTCGAAGCTGTCTGCCTCCGTGTTCTCGGCATAGGTGCCGCCGAGGGCGACGTTCTTGTCAAAGGTATACTTGCCGTTGACCGCCCAGATATTGGCCTCATCAGACGTGCCGCTATCCTTATAGCCTGCATAGTTCTTGAAGTTATCGCTCGTAAGGTGATGGTAGCTTGCGCCAGCGCTCAGCTTGCCGAGGCCATACTGCAGGCCGATGCTCGCCATATCCGCCGTATCGTTGCTGCCGTCTGGTGCATAGGTGTTCGTTACCTGCGCATTGTTCGTATCATCCTGCAGGTCATAGCGGCCGCCCTGCAGCGTGACTTTGAGATCCTTGCCCGTCGTGACGCTCGCACCGGAGATCTCATCATCGAAGAGCAGGTCGCTGTCGAGCTGCATCGGCAGTTTGCCGAGTTTGACGTTCGTCGTGCCATACTGGCCATCCGCATAGATGCGCTCGAGTTTCACTTTCGAGTCATCCGTCGTATCGCCCGTGTCCGTCTTCATGTTCGTGGAAGCATCGAGACGGGCATTCACATGCCAATGATCGTTGACCTCCGCGCTCGGTTCGAGACGCAGCAGCAGGTCGTTGTCGTTCGTCTTATCCTTCGAACCCGTCGCGTTCTCCTCACGCTGGCTCGTATAGGTGTAACGTGCCTCGCCGTTCCATTTCACCTTGTCGGCGTTACGCTCGAGGTTCGAGACACGGACACCGAGCGTATCGAGCTCATCGTGGAACTCTGCAGCGAGCTTGTCGATCGCAGCCTTGTCTGCCGCACTCACATTGCCCGTGTTCGCCTTGGCCATCGCCTTGGCGACCATCTGAGCCATCTCATAGCGCGTAATGTTCTTGTCACCCTGGAACGTGCTGTCGCCGTAGCCATCGATCACGCCATCCTGCGCCAGCTGGGCGACGGCATCGTATGCCCAATGGCCCTGCGGCACATCCGTAAACGGATTGCTCGCAGCGAACGTCGTGCTGGCAGCGCCAACAACCAGAGCAGCGGTCAGTGCAGAAATAACAGTCTTTTTCATGATAATCTCCTCCTTGCGCCCTTGGGCGCATCTTCCTTTTATCCATTTTGATCATCCATAGGAAGGAGGCGATGAAAGTTTTTTGCTGGCCTGAGTGGCCTTGTTTCCTCAGGTGCTTTCTTTTGTGCCCCTTCCCTTGGAACATCTTTATTATATTACTTGACTTAGTCAATTACAATTACGCCGCCATTACCTTTCACTTGCGGTTATCTTAAATAGATGACCAGCTCAACTAATTGCGTCTTAAAGGAGTTATCAGCGATGGCTAAAGAAGTGGAAAAAGCCCTGGAAAAGGCCGTATTTCACTGAAAGGAAGGTGGAAAACAAGGGTGAGGCGCGATGGCTGCCAGCTGCTTTTCAGGGTAGCGGCAGAGATATAGGACTAAAAATTAAAGTAAAAAACCCCTCTGCATAGACAACGGGAGCCACCGCAAATGCGGTGGCTCCCGTTAATCTCGTAGAGGGGAAAGGAGGTCTTAGAAGAAGAAGGACAGACGACCCATGAGCTTGGAAGCATCTTTGCCGCCAGCCAGCTTCTCACCATCGAAGTACTTCAGGTAAGCAACCGTGTTCTTGAAGAGAGCGTAGTCAGCGCCAACTTCCCAGCCCTTCGTGCCACGCATCGCAGCGTAGTTCAGCGTGTTCGGGTTCAGGGAGACGTTCTGGCCGAGGTGACGGTAAGCGACATAAGCGCCCCACGTGCCAGCATTGGCCTTCTTGACACCCTTGTAGTCGAACTCGACCGTGCCGGACTTGTCGTAGTTGTCAGCCTTCTCGTTCTGTGCATACTCACCGCCGAGAGCCGTGTTAGCATCGAAACGATAGTAAGCATTCGTGGACCAGATCTGCGCCTTGTCCGTCGTAGAATCGCCATTGCGATAGTTCTTGAGGAACTGCTTGTCAGCAGCAAGCGTACCATCAACCTTGAACACATCGCTCTTGAGCTCATGATAAGCAGCGCCCACGGAGAGCTTGCCCGCAGCATACTGCAGACCAGCACCATAGACATCAGCAGCTGCATCGTTAGCAGCATCGTCATTAATCTTGCTCCAACGACCGCCGAGAGCCGTGAACTTCAGCTTGTTGCCCGTCGTCACGCTGGCACCGGAGAACTGGCCATCGAACAGCATGTTCGTGTTGAAGACCGTCGGGATTTTGCCGAGGTCGATCTTCGTCATACCATATTTACCCTCAGCATAGACACGCTGCAATTTAGCCTCGTTATCGGAAGAATCCTCAGCCAGGTTTGCAACCTTGGAATCGATACGAGCCTTCACATGCCAGTTGCTGTTGATCTCAGCGGACGGATCCAGACGGAACAGAGCCGGATACGTATTCTGCATGTGCTTGCCTTCGTTACGCACGCTGTTGGCCTGCACACGCATCTCGCCGTTCCATTTCACCATGTCAGCATTGCGCTCGAGGTTGGAGACGCGGACGCCGAGGTTGTTCAGCTCATCGGAGAACTCAGCCTTCAGTTTCTCAACGAGGGCTTTGTCTGCTGCGCTGACATTGCCATTGTTCGCCTTGGCCATCGCCCTGGCGACCATCTGAGCCATCTCATAACGCGTGATGTTCTTGTCGCCCTGGAACGTCGTGTCGCCATAGCCCTCGACAACGCCATCCTGAGCCAGCTGTGCTACAGCATCATATGCCCAATGGCCAGCCGGAACATCGGAGAACGGATTAGCAGCAGCAAACGTCGTGCTGGCTGCGCCCACGACCAAAGCGGCCGTCAGAGCGGATACGAGAGTCTTTTTCATAAAGAAACTCCTCCTTTAGATAGATACACATAATATTGTATTCTCAAAAGGTACGGAGCATCTCCTCATGAGTGTCCATGTTTCCTCAGTCTCAACGCTCAACCTTTTGATTGAGTCAATCATAGCATCTATTTCTTCAAAATTCAACTGCGATAACGGTTAATTTCAGCTAAAATCCAAAATTTAATGACCGACTCAACGATTTTTCGTAAAAACAAAAGAACAATTTATTCATTTCCTTCTATATAATAGGAAGAAATATGCGTATTGATATACATCCGAACAAAAAAAGAGCCCCGCTTACGCGGGACCCTGATTTGGCTAAAATAGCCAGGGAACCATCGATCAGAAGTAGAAGCTCAGACGGCCGAATAGCATGTTCGAGTCTTTATCCGTCTTCAGATCCTTGCCGCCAAAGTAGGAAGCCCAAGCCTTGACGTTTTTGAACGGTGCATAAGTACCGCCGACTTCCCAGCCTTTGACGTTGCTGTCGCCACGGATCGGATCAAACGTCGGTGCTACCGAAGCATTCTCGCCAAGGTGACGGTAAGCTACATAAGCGCCCCAGCTGCCAGCATTCGCTTTGTCTGCGCCTTTGTAATCTACCTCAACGCTGCCGGACTTGTTATAGGCATCTGCTTTCGAGTTCTCTGCATAAGAACCAAGGAGAGCAACGTTCTTGTCGAACGTATAGTGAGCACCGCCCGTCAGAATGGATGCTTTGTCCTCTTTCTTGGCCTTGTCATAACCTTCAGCGGTCTTGAACGTATCCGCCTTGAAGTAATAGTAGCCAGCACCGAGATGCAGCTTACCGACCCCTGCGCCGAGATCGAGCGAAGCGGCGTCAGCAGCCTCGCTCTTGCTCCAGCCACCCATCGCCTGGCTCAGGTTGAAGCGGCCGCCGGAGACCGTTGCCGTAACCTGCTTGCCAAACGTGACCTGCGCACCGGAGAAATCCGCATCGAGGATCAGGCCTTCATCCGCATCGGAGAAATACGGCATCTTGCCAGCCTTCAGCGTATAGTTCGGATAGGAACCAACAGCATAGACCTCTTTCAGTTTTGCCTCAGCCGTATCATCGTTGTTGGGATGGATATCCGCATCCAGTTTAGCCTTGACGTTCCAATTGTTGTTGACCTCAGCCGTCGGGAGCAGGCGGAAGCGCGTCTTGTAGCTATTCGACATATGCTGGCCTTCCTCGCGGTCGCTGTAGGCCAGGTTACGCATCTCGCCGTTCCACTTTACCTTGTCAGCGTTTTTCTCGAGGTTTGCCACGCGGACACCGAGGTTGTTCAGCTCGTCGGAGAACTCAGCCGCCAGCTTATCTACCATAGCCTTGTCTGCACTGCTCACAGAGCCCGTATTTGCCTTGGCCATAGCCTTTGCGACCATCTGTGCCATCTCATAACGCGTGATGTTCTTGTCGCCCTGGAACGTGTTGTCGCCATAGCCGTCGATGACGCCATCCTGCGCCAGCTGTGCTACCGCATCATAGGCCCAATGGCCAGCCGGTACATCGGAGAACGGGTTTGCCGCAGCAAACGTCGTGCTGGCAGCGCCCACAACCAGCGCAGCCGTCAGAGCAGATACGAGAGTCTTTTTCATAAAGAAACTCCTCCTTCAACCATAGAAAGAAACTATACACTCTCACCGGCCATACTGTATGTACACGAGTTTCCATGTTTCCTCAGTCTCCAGCTCATGGCCAAATGATTAGTGCTATCATATCATTTTTGTTGAACGATTTCAAGAGAAAATTCCCCTTTCCGTTAGGTATACATGAAGCATTCAAAGAACAGCAACCAATGAAAGTAAATCAATAAAAAGAAAGTTTCTATTAATAGATAGAAAGAAAAAAGGCCGCACCCCAAAAGGTACAGCCTGTGCAAAACATGATGAACTTTTAGTCTGCGTAGAATTACCAAACAAACTTCAGGCGGCCGAACAGGATGTTCTCGTCCTTGTCCGTCAACAGGCTCTTGCCCACCGTATAGGAAGCATACGCGGTGACATTCTTCATCGGAGCGTAAGAACCGCCGAAGGAAAAGCCCTTCATATCCTCCCACATATCATCGTACGTTGGAGAGAAGGAGGCATTGGAGCCGAGGTGCCGATAAGCCACGAAAGCGCCCCAAGAACCAGCATTAGCAGCAGAAGCCCCCTTATAATCGAGCTCCACGCTACCAGTTTTCTCGTAGGCATCAGCCTTCGAGTTCTCGCCGTAATAGCCCGCGAGGGACGTGTTCTTGTCGAACGCATAGCGACCGCCGAGTGTCCAAATGCCAGCCTTATCTTCCTTATGTTTTTTATCATAACCTCTGAAGTACGCAAAATCAGCACTCTTGAAATAATGATACGCAGCGCCCGCATTCAGCTTACCGAAAGAATCCATGAGCTGCAAGGAAGCATAATCAGCTACGTCGTTCCGACCGAGTGCAGCTTTAGCGTCGCCAGCATTACCCCGATCAGCATCGCTGCCACACGTAACCTCATAACCATCAGCCGTCATGTCCTGACGACCAGCACTGACAACTGCCTTCAGTTTGTTGCCGAAGAAAAGTTGCGTACCAGAGAACTGACCATCCATGATCAGACCTTCATCGCTCTCGGAGTATAACGGCATTTTACCAAAGTCACCACGGAAGCCGGGGTATTGTGCCTCAGCGTAGGTATAGCTGAGCTTCATATTTGTAGTCGTATCAGCTTTTGGATCCCATACGCCTTGCAAACGAGCCATCACTTTCCAATGGTCATTGATTTCAGCCGTGGGGTACAGACGGTAGAGCACGTGATTGAATTTCGTGTCATTGGCGCGATTCTCATAACGGTTCGACCAATAATCATAACGCATCTGACCCGTCATTTTTACCTTGTCGGCATTTTTCTCGAGGTTTGCCACACGCACGCCGAGATTGTTCAGTTCATCGGAGAACTCGGCCTTCAGCTTCTCCACAAGCGCCTGGTCGGCTCCGCTCACCTTGCTCGTGTTGCTCTTGGCCATGGCCTTGGCGACCATCTGTGCCATCTCATAGCGCGTGATATTTTTATCGCCCTGGAACGTGTTATCGCCATAGCCGTCAATGACACCATCCTGCGCGAGCTGTGCTACCGCATCATAGGCCCAATGGCCGGACGGTACATCGGAAAACGGGTTCGCTGCCGCGAACGTCGTGCTGGCTGCACCCACAACCAGCGCGGTTGTCAGGGCGGATACTAGAGACTTCTTCATATAGGAACTCCTCCTAAAAATAATACGGGAATACGACCAGTTCGCCATAGGAGGGAGGTTTACAAGTTTACATGTTTCCTTGTTTTGAAGTCCTCCCACAACGAACACGTTTAGTAGAATAACATGCTTTGAACAAAGAGCCAGCCCTTTACGGACGATTCTTTACATGTATACTGAATAACGAACAACCAGCCCGCAAAAACTGTAACGCTTTCACAGGCTGGTGCATAGGCGGAGATTCCGCAATATGATATAATAAAAGGACATTCAGGCCCCGGGTGACGCGACGACCGCCCGGACCATCTTCTCGAACTTGGGGCGCGGCAACATCACAAGATGGCCGCAGCCACAGCATTTCAGACGGAAATCCATGCCAGTACGCAGGATTTCCCAGTCATGGCTGCCGCAGGGGTGCGGCTTCTTCAGCCGCACGACTTCGCCGACCTGATAGTTATGTTTTTCCATGAGAATCTCCTTTCCACGAGGTGCCAAGATGAAAGTTGCCGTTCTGCAAATGCCGGTGCTGGCGGGCGAGCCCGCACGCAACCTGGCCACGATGTACCGCCTGACCTCGCAGGCCTGCGAGGCGCGTCCCGACGTGCTGCTGCTACCTGAGATGTGGCGGCTTGGCTTCTACCCGCAGCCCATCCACGACTACGCCGACCCCGACGGCATGGAGTCGCGCCGTGCGCTCGCCCGCCTCGCCCGCGAGCACCAGGTGAACATCGTCGGCGGCACCGTCGCCATCGCCATCGGTAAGCAGGTCTTCAACACCTGTTATGTCTTTGACCGCGACGGCACGCAACTCACGACCTACCACAAAACGCATCTGTTCTCCCTGTCCGATGAAGACAAATATTTCACCGCAGGAGAAAAATTCATCACATTCACGCTGGACGGCGTAAAATGCGGCGTGCTCGTCTGCTACGACATCCGCTTCCCCGAGGCCGCCCGCTATCTCGCGCTGCAGGATATCCAGGTGCTCTTCGTACCCGCCGAATGGCCAGCGAGCCGCCTCATCCATTGGCAGACGCTCCTGCGCGCCCGCGCCATCGAGAATCAGATCTTCGTCGTGGCCTGCAACGCCTGTGGCACGCTGCCGAACGGCCAACCGCTGGCAGGGAACTCTGCCGTCATCGATCCCTGGGGCGAAATCCTCGCCAGCGCCGGCGAGGAGGAACAGATCCTGCAGGCCAACCTCCGCCTCATGCTGCGTGCCCAGATCCGCCAGACCCTCGATGTCTACCACGACCGGCGGCCGGAACTGTACGGACAGAAAAAGTCTTAACGGAATCAACAAAATTTTATGGCGAGAACCCCTTCAGCCGCTTACTGGCCGAAGGGGTTTCTTCATGGGATATGCTTTTGTACCAGCGCCAGCAGGCTGCCGCCCGTGTAGCGGACGCCCTTTACACCCGCATTGGCAGCACAAGCCATGTCGCCCTCACTGTCGCCGACGAAATAGCACTGGCTCTTATCGAGATCGTACTGCGCGCATAGATCCTCCACCATGCCCGGCTGAGGTTTGCGGCAATGGCAGGCCTGGCGATACTCCGGCAACGCCGCCTCAGGATGGTGTGGGCAATAGCGCATGCCATCGAGGTGGGCACCGAGCTTCGCGAGCTCAGCGTTCATCCAGTCGTAGACTTTCACCACATCGGATTCAGGATAGTATCCGCGCGCCACGCCGCTCTGGTTCGTCACGAGGAAGGCCAGATAACCGCGCTCATTCACGTATTGAATGGCCTCTTTGGCGCCGGGGATCCAGACGAAATCCTCGGGGCGGTGCAGGTAGTGGATATCGACATTCAGCGTGCCGTCCCGGTCGAAGAAAACCGCCTTATTTGCCATACTGGAAATACCCGCCCGCGTTGAGGAAGTCCACGTACTCCTTTACCGCGTCCGCCATCTCGTGGAAGCCCTCGTCGTAGCCCGCGGCCAGCAGATGGGCGGGGTCGGACTCCGTGAAGCTCTGGTATTTGCCCTTGAGAATCTCCGGGAACTCGCGATACTCGATGCGGCCCTTACCCATGGAGTCGATGACGGCCTGCGCGGCCTCGTTGTAGCTATGCGCGTGACCCGTACCGCAGTTGTAGATACCCGAGGGGCCATTGTTCTCCCAGAACCAGAGGTTGACGTTCACGACGTCCTTGACGTAGACGAAGTCACGGCGCTGGCCGCCATCCTCGTAGCCATCCGTACCCGTGAAGAGCTTGCAAACGCCCGTCTCGTTGATCTGGTTGTAGAGCTGCAGGAAAATGGATGCCATCTTGCCCTTATGGAACTCCTGCGGACCGTAGACGTTGAAATAGCGCGTGCCAACGATCTGGCTCTTGGCCTCGGGGATGACCTGACGCACATAGCGGTCAAAGGTGAGCTTCGAGAACGCATACGGATTCAGCGCATCTTCACACTCGTCACCCTCACGGAAGCCATTCTTGCCCGAGCCGTAGGTCGAGGCCGAGGAGGCATAGAGGAACGGGATGCGATGCTGCAGGCAGAAATGCAGCACGGCCTTGGAGTACTCGTAGTTCACGTGCATCATGAAATTCACGTCGTACTCCATCGTATCGGAGCAGGCACCCTCGTGGAAAACGCCATCGACATCGGCACCGTCGAAGTCATCTTCCTCGATGGATTTGAGGAAATCGTCCTTGTGCTGGTAGTCGATGAACTGCAGGCCGCGCAGGTTTTTGTAGTTTTGGCCATCCTTCAGGTCATCGACGATAAGGATATCCGTGCGGCCGCGGCGATTCAGTTCCTTGACGAGATTGCTGCCGATGAAGCCGGCGCCGCCAGTGACGATAATCATATTGATTCCTCCCGGTTAAACCAGCGCCTGCAGGGGCTGCTGCAGACACACCATGTTGATACAGAACGATATAACACCCTTATTTTAGCACATCCAGCAGTTCTTCGCGACTCACGGCGTAGGTGCCGAGCTTCGCGACGACAACGCTGGCCGCCAGATTCGCCATGTAGGCGCCCGCCACGGGGTTCAGGCCACCCGCCAGCGCCATGGCAAAGACCGCGATGACCGTATCGCCCGCACCCGAGACATCGAAGACCTCCTGCGCCTTCGTCGGGATATGGATACTCTGCTGGTCGTTAACAAAGGAAAGGCCTTCCTCGGAGCGCGTGGCCACGATATTCGCGAGCTTGTACTTGCGCATGACGTAATGCGCAGCCCGCTCCACGGCCGTATCCTCGTTGGCAATCGGCTCCAGCAGTACCTGGTTGATCTCCTTGAGGTTCGGCGTGATGTAATCCGCGTGCGCATACTTTGTCCAGTTCATGCCCTTCGGGTCGATGACGACGGGCACGCCATGCGCATGAGCGGCCTTGATGAGCAGCTGGCTGGTCTCCTCCGTCAGCGTACCCTTGCCGTAGTCGGAGAGCACAAGACAGTCGAGGCTTTCGTTAAGCTTTTGGTTCACGTAGTTGCGCAGGCGGTCGGCATAGGGGCCTGACACATCGTGCGCATCCTCGAAATCGAGGCGCAGCATCTGCTGATGGCCGCCCATGATGCGCATCTTCGTCGTCGTGGGGCGATCCGTGGTGATAAGGCCCTTGTAGTCGATACCACGCGCCGTGAACTTGTCCATGAGGCTTTGGCAGTGATAGTCCTCGCCCACGAAGCCCGCGATGCTCGTCTGGCAGCCGAGGAGCGCGAGGTTGTGCGCAACGTTCGCCGCGCCGCCCAGCGTCTCCTTCGAACCCGTCACATGCGTGATGGGCACCGGGGCCTCTGGCGAAATGCGCGTGACCTCACCGTAGTAGTATTTATCCAGCATGACATCGCCGACGACGAGAATCTTGCAGCGCGCCGTGCGCGTGGCGGTGAAATCGTAGAGTTTCTGCTTATCGATTGGCTGTTCCATGATCCTTTGCTCCTTATTGCACGTCTACAACACGGCATTGATACTCGCCATAGTGCGGCGGCAGCTCGCAGGCGGGCTGGCCTTCATACTTTGCCAACAGTTCATCCACATAGTGCATGACCGTTTCCGGCGTAATTTTCTTCATGCAGGCCAGATTGTCCTCACCCGCGCGCGGGCAAGTATGCTGGCCGCAGGGATGGCAGGGCTCCGGTGCGCGGATGAGCACATCCTTCGCATCGTAGGGATAGAATCCCGGCACCGGGCTCGCGCCGAACATCGTCACGACGGGCACATTCATCGCCACGCCGATGTGCATCGGCCCCGAATCCGTCGTGAGGAAAAGGCAACAGCGCCGCAAAAGTCCCGCAAGCACCGCGAGATTCACACGCCCCGTGAAGATATGCAGCTGCCCGCTATCCTTCGCCTGCATCTGCGCGATGCAGGCATCGACCATTTCGCGGTCCATGGGGCCACCGAAAAACGCGATGTGATAGCCGCGCGCGATGAGTTGGTCGGCGCACTGCGCGAAATACTTATCCAGCCAGCGCTTCGTCGGCCAGCTCGCGCCAATGTTGAACGCGATGACCTTGTCCTCCGGCGCAAATTCCGTCTCCCAGAGTTGCTCCGCCTCCGCTTCACGCGCCACCGGCAGCCACATTTCGAGGCCACCGTCGTCGATTTTCTCCACGCCCACAGCCTGCTGCAGCACCTCCAGATGCGCCGTGACCTGATGCTTCCACCCCGGCACATAGCAGAAAGGCGGAAAGAGCTGCCCCGGTCCGCGGCCGATATGATGCGCCACCGAAGGATTCTGCATGACCTTATCAAACCACAGCGAGAAAAACGGCTTACTATAGCCCACGATGTGCTGCGCCCCCGAAAAGGCCGCAATGGCCGAGGCGCGCTCATTGCGATGCAGGTTGATCACGAGATCGAAATGGCGCGGCCGGATCTCGCGGCGGATAAAGCGCCAGAGCCCCGCGATGCCGTTATCCTTGCCGTGTTTTTCAATGAGCAGGCATTCATCGATATGCTTGTTCTCCTCCACCAGCTCGCGCAGGCCCTTATCCGTGAGCATCGTAAGGCGTGCCTGTGGGTAGTTCGTGCGCAAGGTGCGCAGCACCGGCGTCACGAGCATGAGATCGCCGATGTGCATCATGTTGATGACGAGGATATTCTGATAATTTTGCAACGTTATCTCTCCGCAATCGTTAAACGTTTCCTGACCGCCGCGACCAGTTCGACAGGCGTAATCCGCGCAATACAGTTCACGGCAGGACACTTTCCCTTGCAGTTGCAAGGCACGCAGGGCAAATCCGCACAAAGGGCACAGTCACGCGCATT
>Ga0256404_1004717_pt1 | contig 25235 bp, 20 predicted proteins | sample RumenRJG_01DNA_FD_185990 | JGI IMG/M metagenome (GOLD analysis project Ga0256404, IMG submission 185990) | Bovine rumen microbial communities from Lethbridge, Alberta, Canada - RJG_01 | ecosystem: Host-associated > Mammals > Digestive system > Stomach > Rumen | place: Canada: Alberta | collected...
TTATCGACGAAACCGAGCGCAGGATCGCCGCGGAGCTCGGCTGCGAAGCTACGATACATCTCGACCCCGTCGCACTCGGGGACGAGCGCACGGAAAAGCTTAAAGCGCGCACGCTCGAAGCGCTGCATGCGATCGACCCCGCGCTCACGCTGCACGATTTTCGCGTTGTTCCGAGCGAAACGCGCACAACGCTTATCTTCGACGTGGTGATCCCCTACGGCTTCCGCATGAGCGAAGGCGAGGTCGTTTCGGCGATCTGCGAAGCCGTTTCGGGCTTTGAGAGCGAAAACGGCGGAAGCTTTCGCGCGGTGGTTACGGCGGATAGACCGTTTGCGTGAAATGCTTTATGCAATGCTTAAACGCGAGGAACAAAGCTTTTGCGATAATTCGCATATGAGGTGGTAAAATGATTGAATCAAGTGAATGGAATTGGGAGGTCGTAGACGGTGATTTCAAAAACTATTGGCGTACCCCGAGCGTTGAAGCATTTTACTTGCTCCATCGTTGGAAAGGCAACAGCTTTAAGAAATTTCTCGATCTCGGCTGCGGACTTGGTCGGCATTCGATGCTCTTCGGGCAGCACGGATTTGATGTCCATGCTCTCGATATAAGCGAAGCTGCGATCAATAAAACAAGAGAATGGGCGGAAGAATTGGGCTTGAGCGTTGATTGCAAGGTTGGGGATATGCTCCATCTTCCGTATGCGAATGGGAGCATCGACTGTATCCTTTGCAAAAACGTTATATCGCACACCGATACAAACGGTGTTCGGCAAGCGATCTCGGAATTGTTGAGAGTATTGAAGCCGGGTGGTGAATGCTATCTTACTTTCAGCTCAAAAGTGTCGGGTGATTTCAAGCAAAACTGGCCGTCGATAGATGAAAACACAAAGCTGAAGATGGTCGATGGTCCGGAATACAAGGTGCCGCACTTCTATACGGACTATGATCTGATCAAGGAACTTTTCTGCGGTATTAAGATAGTTTCCGTTTCCCATGTTGAGGATTTTTACGAAATCGGGGATTGCGCACATTCATCGATACATTATCATGTATTGGTGAAAAATGAGCGGCGGTAATGATGTTGCTTTACGATGTTAAGCTTTAAGGAGCAAAGTGATTCAAACTCCAAAACCGCATAAAGCCCCGCTTCTCTAAAACTCTCATTATATTTTGTTTATTCCCCGCGCCGCCCCTGTTAATCCCTCGGGCGGCGTGTTATAATTAGCTGTAAATTGCCGCGCTGCGCGGAATAAACTAACTATTTAGGAGAAAAAGCATGGATTACCAAAAGGAATCGCTCCGCCTGCACGGCGAATGGAAGGGCAAGATCGAGGTCGTTTCGACCGTTCCCACCGAGAACCGCGAGGATCTTTCGCTGGCGTACACCCCCGGCGTTGCTCGCCCCTGCCTTGAGATACAGCAGGACGTGAATAAGAGCTACGAGCTCACCCGCCGCCACAATCTCTGCCTCGTCGTGACCGACGGCACGGCGGTGCTCGGCCTTGGCGACATCGGCCCCGAGGCGGCGATGCCCGTTATGGAGGGCAAATGCGTGCTCTTCAAGAATTTCGGCGGCGTGGATGCCTTCCCTCTCTGCATCAAGAGCAAGGACGTGGACGAGATCGTGCGAACCATCTACCTTCTGAGCGGCAGCTTCGGCGGCGTGAACCTTGAGGACATCGCGGCTCCCCGCTGTTTTGAAATAGAAAAAAAGCTCAAAGAAATTTGCGATATCCCCATATTCCACGACGATCAGCACGGCACCGCCGTTATCACGCTTGCGGGCCTTACAAACGCGCTCAAGCTCGTTGATAAGAAGATGGACGAGGTGCGTGTGGTTATAAACGGCGCGGGCGCGGCGAGCATCTCGATTGCAAAGCTGCTGCTTTCGCGCGGCGTGAAGCATATAACGCTCTGCGACCGCACCGGAATCATCTTCGAGGGCCGCAAGGACGGCATGAACGCCATTAAGGAAGAGATGGCGAAGCTGACGAACCGCGAAAAGCGCGAGGGCTCCCTTGCGGATGCGCTCGTTGGGGCGGACGTGTTTATCGGCGTTTCCGCGCCCAACACCGTTACGGTGGATATGGTCAAGACCATGGCGCGCGATGCGATCGTGTTCGCCTGCGCGAACCCCACGCCCGAGATCTTCCCCGATGATGCGAAGGCGGGCGGCGCAAAGGTCATCGCGACCGGCAGAAGCGATTTCCCGAATCAGATAAACAACGTTCTCGCCTTCCCCGGCATCTTCCGCGGCACCTTCGACGTTCGCGCAAGCGATATCAACGACGAGATGAAGATCGCGGCCGCCGAGGCGATATCCTCGCTGATCTCGGACGAGGAGCTTTCCCCCGACTACATCATCCCCGCTGCGTTCGATGAGCGCGTCGGCCCCGCAGTTGCAAAGGCCGTTGCCGAAGCCGCAAGAAGGAGCGGCGTGGCGAGGATATAAGGCGAACTTACTTTAAGAATAGTTTTTCATAACACAACGACCGTATGGAGCTTTCCGCCCATACGGTCGTTGCTTTCAAACAAGGCAATGCTCAAAATTCTTTAACAAATCGCGCGGATTTTATCTCAAAAGAGCATTCTTCAGCCGTTATTTGTTTCCTTTCGCCCTGTTATGCGATTTGCAGAGCATTTGACAGTTTGATTCATCCGTTGAGCCGCCCTTACTCCACGCCGTAACATGATCGGCATCCATCTCGTTCAGCCTATAAATCCGCTTGGCATTGTTATCGTGCCCGATGGCGCAGAACGGGCAATTTGATTCATCACGATCCTTCGCTGCCTTTGTTTGCTTTTCGTAAACTGCCCGCTTCGTTTTCTCGTCAAAAACGCGGACGTTCAGCAGAGTAGTGTCGGTCTCAGCGCCAAGAATAAACTCAAATATACCTCTTTTGTTCGTGATTTGCGTATCGGAAAGCAGCTCGTCAACGCGCTTTGTTACCGCATCCTTATCGTAAGCATTCGTGTGATACCTGCGATACATATCGCCCCAATCAAGCCCGCAAACCTCGCTCCCCGTGTAATCAAAAACAGAATCGATCCAGTCGATAACCGTATCAAAATGGTTTTTCAACTCGTCTATACCCGTATCGTTTCGGTGAAGCGCCATATAGCCGTCTATATCACCGTTGCTCACCCATTCAAGCGCCGTTTCAAGTATAGCCTGCCGTTTTGGATCGCCCTTAACGTAGGTCTGCCAGCGGTTCATATTAGCGTTGCCGGTGTTTGAAAAAACAGCGCGAGCTTTCGTTACAAACGGGCCGTGATACGATGCGTTGCGCAGCTCCTGCTTAACAAGCGGAACTCCCGCAATATTGATCGTTTCAAACCATTCCTGTATCTCCGACGGCTCGCCCTCGCAGACGTAGATAGTCAAAGTGCTTTCCAATATCCGCTTCTGCTCATCGGGATCGAGGCTGTTGAAATAGCGCGGCTTGCCGTTCCTTTCAACGGCGAAAGGCCAAGATTGATTTACGAAACGCGCAAACGAAGTGATGCGCTGCTGCCCATCGAGCACCTCGTACATTCCGTCGGCATTCAGCACGAAATAGATCAAGCCGAGCGGATAGCCCTTCAAAAGCGACTCCACGACCGCAACATCCTTCTTGCCGTCGCCGTAAATATAATTGCGCTGATATTCGGGCTGGATAATGAGCTTGCCTCCAAGACCGAAAAGTCCCTTGCCCTCGTTCTTATCAAATATAAAGCCCTTGCAAATATCAGCGACCGTCCAATCGGTGTGAAGTGTGGTTTTCATTTGTTAGCCCCTTTCTTGTGGCGAATAAACAGTCTTTTATAAACGCGAATGCCTTTTATAGTGGCTTGCGCACTTCCGCCAAGCCAAAGCCCATTGGAAAACCCTTTGCCTTCGCTTTCCGTTGCTCCTACAACATCAAACTGCTCCGGATTGTACTTATCCATAAAAGTTATCGGCACGCCGATTACTCCGCTGCACTTTTGCACGGATAAAGATTCTCTTATAGAGCCCTCTTCCCGCAACGACGGGCGCATCAAGCCGCTGGTGCTGAACTCTGCACCAGTCAAGATATCCGTCTCCGCCTCGGTCTGTTGTCTAGATAAGCTCAAACTGTTCGGGGTTATACTTGTCGAGGAATGTGATTGGCACTCCCATGATTCCGTTCCGCTTACGCGGCGCAGAGTATGGATTGATTGATTGATTGATTGATTGATTCTATCGCCGTTTACGGCGCTTGTCAAGCTGTTTTTTTCGCAAAATGCAGGAAAATTATTGTTTCCGAGATTCATCGCATACTCGCATTCTGCCGCATTTTCGCACTCATACCAGCAGGGGAAATAATCGGACGGAATGCACTCCGTAAAAGGCACCTCTATCGCATCGTAATTATCATAATGCGGATACTCATTGATTCCGTATTCCTCTTGGAATTTCTTTCTCAACTTTTTATTAAATTTAAGATTATGCGCCATTGTGTCGAGCTGGAGCACTTCGTGTCGTTTTCCATGATCAACATTTGTAAACCAGCAAGCAGAAGCCAGTCGCCCCATCACAACACCATCTATAATCTTATAAGCAGAGCCTTCTTTTTTGTTATCAACAAGCCATTTTTTGTAATCATCTGTTACATCAAAATACATATCCTGATTCAGCGACTTATAGCCAAGCCAAATCATATTTTCTCTCAAATATGGAAAAACCTCTTTATATGTAATTGCATTCATGTTTCCAAGAATGACGAATTTCTTTCTCCCCTCCACTATCCACGCCAAAAACTCCCTAAACAGCGAAAACGGCGGGTTTGTGATGATAATATCAGCTTCATCGCGAAGCCTTGTCACTTCCTCGGAGCGGAAGTCCCCATCCCCCTCAAGGTAGCCGGAAAACTCAACGTCGTCGGTGTCTATAATGCCCGAGCTGTCCGTATCACGAGTCACGGTGAAAAGCTTTCCGTGCGCATCGTGCTTTTCGGCATCAAAAAGCGGAGACGTCATTTCAAACAGGGATATCTGCTTGTTGCCCGCGCCCTTTGCATAGGATGTTGATATAAGCTTTTTCAGGCCGAAGCGCTCGAAGTTTGCCGCAAAATACTTTGTAAAGTTCGACCACTCCGGATCATCGCAGGGCAAAAGGACGGTTTTGCCGCGAAAAACATCCGGATTGAACTCCACATAGGCGTTCATCTCGGCTTCTATATCGCTGTATTGCGTGTAGAATTCATCGTTCTTGGCGTTTTTTGCCGCGCCAAGACTTGCGTTATCTGCCATGCTTCATCCTCCTCTCACGAATTAATATAAATACACAAACAGTATATCATAATATGCCGCGGTTTTCAAGGCGAGCAAGCGTGATAGAATATGGAAAATGCCGCCCATCGAGCGGCATTTTCTCCATCAGTTTTCTTGGTTTCATTAATCGTTCTATCCCGAGTGCCCTACCTGTTTTATATAGCGCATCAGTCATGTTTACATAACTGCTTTTGTCCATTTCAGCGTTATTTCAGTTGTTTTCCGAAGCTGTATGCTTCCTCAAGCTCCGTTTCCTTGGTTTTTGCTTCTCCCGCATCGGCTATGCCTCCGCAGAAGAGGGAATCAACGAGCGTTGCCTTTTCAAAGCAGTCAACCCATCCTTGCAGACCTGATACGGCTTTTTCGGCTATGGTTTCCCCATCCTCCGCAGCGGTTGAAAGCATATAAACGTTTCGGAATCGGTAATCCGAAGGGTAGAGCGGATTCAGGCGGTCGAGCAGCGTTTTCATCTGCCCGCTCATCTCATAGTAATAGATCGGCGTGGCGAAAACGAGCGTATCCGCATTTTTGACCTTTTCGGCTATCTCCACGGCATCGTCTTTCAGCACGCATTTTTGCGTTTTTTGGCACGCAAGACAGCCGATGCAGAAGCCTATTTTCTTGCCCTTGAGACATACAAGCTCCACCTCGTGGCCCGCAGCCTTTGCTCCCGCAATGAGCCTTTCGGCAAGTATCTCCGAATTGCTCCCCGACCTTAAACTCGTTGTGATAACAAGAACCTTACTCATTTTTATTTTCCTCCGTATAAAATAGTTATTTTAACGCTGCCGTTTCCGAGCAGCTCTGCAAGCTCGGCCGAATTCATATTTGCGATCCTGCCGAGCCTTGTGTAAGCCCATGAATTCGAGCCGTAGAATACAACGATTCGATTTCCCGAATACAGCATGATATCCCCCGCCTGCGCAGTAGTCTGCACATCGTTTCTCGGTAAGCTCGCGCCCAGCGAACCGACCTGCTCAAAGCCGCCGTACATGGACATATCCATCACAAGCGGTTCCGCCTTGACCATATCGCAAAGCGCATCCACCGATTCGTTGGTCTCCCATTCAACCGAAACCTCGGTGCTGCCGATAAACATGCGCATACGTTCCTCCTCAGCGTTCTCAGGTTCATTCGAAGCTTCAGGCTCGCTCGCCTTCGGCGTTGAAGCCGCAGAGTGAGCCGTATTGCTTGGCTTTAAGCTTTGCTCCTGCGCTGCTTCGGGATCGGGGGTTGAGCCCTGCTCAGTTTGCCGTCCGAGGCCGCAGGAAGCAAGGCCGAAAACCGACACAAGCCCGATAAGCAGAGCGATCCGCTTCATTGTGCTCATACGCTTTTCCTCATTTCAGATACTGTTGAAAGAAGATTTGGAGCTTGTCAAATGGAATCGCAGCCTTGCCGCCGCCGTCATACAGATCGGTATGAACTGCATCGGGAATTATCAGCAGCTCTTTATTGTCCGCATACCTGCTGTTTTTAATCATGTTGGCATAGGCATCGCGGCTGAAATAGCAGGAGTGCGCATTTTCGCCGTGAATAAGAAGAACGGCACTTCTGATCTCGCTGCTGTACTGAAGTATGGGCTGATTCACAAAGGACTCGCAGCCGATTACGTTCCAGCCGCCGTTAGAGTTCAGGGAGCGGGAATGATAGCCGCGATCCGTTTTGTAGTAATCATAGTAGTCCTTCACAAAGAAGGGCGCATCGTCCGGCAGGGGATCGACCACACCTCCGCCGAGCTTATATTCGCCGTTTTTCAGATCCTCCAGCCTCTGCGCACACATGGCAGCCTTGGCCTGATACCTGGCCTCCTCGCTGTCTGCGGAATCAAAGTAACCCTTTGCGTTCACGCGTGTCATATCGTACATTGTGGAAGCAACAGTGGCCTTGATGCGGGTATCCAGCGCCGCGGCATTGATCGCCATGCCGCCCCAGCCGCAGATGCCGATGATGCCGATGCGCTCGGCATCCACCCGTTCATTGAGGTAAAGAAAGTCCACCGCCGCCATGAAGTCCTCCGTGTTTATATCGGGAGAAGCCATATAGCGAACGTTTCCTCCGCTCTCGCCCGTGAAGGACGGATCGAATGAGATGGTTAGAAAGCCCCGCTCCGCCATTGTTTGGGCGTAAAGGCCGGAGCATTGCTCCTTAACAGCGCCGAATGGTCCGCAAACAGCGATTGCGGCAAGCTTGCCTTCCGCAGCCTTAGGAACGTACATATCCGCCGCCAGCGTGATTCCGTAGCGGTTCACAAAGGTCACCTTGCTGTGCTCAACCTTATCGCTCTTTGGAAAAGTTTTATCCCACTCCTGCGTGAGTTTGAGTTCTTCCACTTTTATCATATTCAAAAATCCTCCGAAATCCATGTTGTTTTCTCTTTGGTACTGTGGTATAATCATAGTATAGCACATAAACCTAACTTTAGGTCAATGGCTATTCTGTTAATTTGGGAGATTTTTTATGTACACTATAGGACAGGTTTCCGAGATGTTCGATCTGCCGATCTCAACGCTGCGCTATTACGACAAGGAAGGCCTTTTTCCGTCCATGCAGAGGCAGTCCGGCATTCGCCAATTCGGAGAAACGGAGATTGAAGCGCTCCGCGTTATCGAATGCTTGAAGGCATCGGGGCTTGAAATAAAGGATATCAAGCGGTTTATGGAATGGTGCATGGAAGGGCCGTCCACTTATGCGCTGCGAAAGGAGCTTTTTGAAACCAGAAAAGCAGCAGTGGAGGCCGAAATGATGCGGCTTCAAAAAACGCTTGATATGCTGAAGTTCAAGTGTTGGTATTATGAAACTGCTATCAACGACGGTTCCGAGGAAGGGCTGAAACGCATGATCCCCGATAGTCTGCCGCTTGAAGTTAAGAAGCTGTATGACCATACGCACTCGTAACCCCTTGTTTGCGGTTACTTCGCAACATCTGCCAACTGCAGCTCACGCTGACAATACCTTGAAGCCCCTCCGTACTCGATAAACTCCCCTCAAAGCCGAAATCCGCTCTTTTCATGAACCCTTTGCGATGAATGATTATCCACAAATGCGAAAGCGCATACGGGATACAGCAAATGCCGCTCATCGAGCGGCATTTGCTCATCTTTTTCAGTTAGCTGCAGTCGGCTTCATTTAAATCAATCTATCCCGAGCGCGATACGCAGTATGCTTATCGCATCGCTCATATTCACTTCTCCGTTTTCATCAAGGTCGGCATTATCGAGATTCAATTCGCTTTCATCGATCATCCCCATGGCAAAGCGCATAGCGAGAAGTGCATCCGAGACGTTCACTTCGCCGTTTCCGTCCGCATCGCCGATAAGCCCCGCGCCCGCATCGCCCGAATATGCGATCTCATCGAGCCATACGCAGTCGCTTCCGCTTGCATAGCTGTAATCCTTTTCGTATTTCCAAAGGAAAGTGTAGCTTCCGTCGTGATCGGCGGTGAAGGTGTAGCTTTGCCAGCCCGATTCGCCCGAGTGGCTGAACTTATTCTGCCCGTTCACGCTGAAGGAGAAGATATCGTAGCTCTGCTCGGTGCTGTACTTATAATCGAAGCTCAGCGTTTCGCCCGCAAGCATATCGAGCGTTAGCGTTACGCTCGATTCGGAGCTGTCCACTCCCGAATTGCCGCTTACGGCGGCGATTCGCCCATCGATTATCGTGCCCGTGAAGGGGTAGGCCGAAGTTTCAAAATGCAGGCTGCCGCTTGAAGCGTTCAGCGCGAAGTCAAGGTCGATGGGCTCGGTTTCGAGCCACTCGCCGTCCAGCCACGCAACGCGCGAAATGAACCATGTGCGCAGAGAGGCAAGGCCCGAATGGAAATTCCTATGCCAGAGCGCCTCATCGCTCGGCATGGCGGTGGAGAGGTATGCGCCCTGCGAGTCCATCATGGCGAGCATCGCGGGGATCATGCTGCGCCTGTACCGCGCGTATCTTTCCTTAAGCGCGGAGCTGAACTCCTCGTGGTCGTCGTAGAGCTTATCGAACCACGGCGCGGAGCTGTTTATGACCATGAAATCGCTCGGGCTTTGGGCGTTCGGGCAGTCGTAGTAATCATTATGCTGATAATCGGCGTTGTTCCACGTGGTCGCGGGGTTGCCGTAGGCAAGGTCGAAATCCCAGGGCGCGGTGAAATAGAGTTTATCGTCCTGCGCCTTTTTATACATATAACAGCTCGTTTTCATATTGCCGTCGATATTCTTCGCAAGCTCCTGAACTATTATAAAGTCTATCCAGGAAGAAACATCCACGTACTGTGTGTAGCTTTCGGAGCTCGTGCCCATTATCGCATCATGCACCCTCTGCATATAAGCTTCAAGGTACTGCCGCATCTGGTTCGCGAGCGCCGCATCATCGGGCTCAGGAGTCTTGAGAACGAAATAATCCCTGCCTTTATTCGCCCAATAGGGGCAGTTGAACCACAGATCGCTCGAATAATCTATCTTGCCGTCGATATCCTTTTCAATAAGATAGCCGCCGGTCAGCTCGTCCGCCGTTGCTTCTTCAATATCGATCTTATTCGACTCCAGATCCACGCGCTCAACGAGCAGATATATGCCGTTGTAGCTGCCGTTCAAATACACTTCAACGAATTCGCACTTCGGAACGTAGCCTATGCCGTCCAGCAGCAGACCAGCCTTATATGTCATGTAGTTCCTCAAAAACGAAGGGTCGGAATAGCTCGGAACTATCGCGTATTTCTTGGTTTTGGGGATATCCAGCAGGGATTTTTTCGAGTCAAGCTTGATGGAGTACGGCTTCTTCCGCTGACCCCATGAGGTGTTGCCCCTGCCCTTGACAGCGCCGGTGCCCTCGAAATCGCCGCTTGAAAACCGCTTGGTGCCGAGGGTGAGGGTGAAGCTTGCCGTGACCCAGGTTTCCTTATCTATCTGCGAAAACGGCAGTTCCGCATCGATGCGAAGCTGCGGAAGCTGCTCGGGCGAGGCGTAGATGCCGACTATCGCGATCTCGTCCTCGCTCAAAAATTCGCCGCGCACGGCGCTGAAGGTGAAGGTCTTTTCGCCGTTCGCGCCGTCTGTTACAGTAACGCGCTCAGAATGGTCGCGGAAAAAGTTTGTGTACTGCGCGTTATAGCTCCAACCCTCCTCGAAGCTTGCGCAAAGCGTTAAGGTGCGGCTCTGCTCTATGCGCAGCATGCCGTACATCGGCGCAAGCTTGAGGGAGAATGCGCTTTCGTCATACGAAAGCAGAACGCCATCGCCCGCGATCGGAGCAATCTGATACTCCTCCGCGCCGCGATCCGGAAGGGCTTCGGCGAGCACGGCTCCCGCAGCCGAAAACAGAAGCAACGCCGCTAAAAGCGCACAAAGGAAACGAAACTTTTTCATAATTACCTCCTGATTTTTTCGCCGCTTCAATCATACCACCGCGGTGCAGAAAAGTCAATTATTTCAAAAAGCTTCCAAGCTTTCCTTTCGCATTTTGAAGGGGCTTTTCGCTATTCAAGCCCGATCGAGATACGCAGAATAAAAACGGCATCCAAAAGGTTTACGCTGCCGTTTCCGTCGATATCGGCGTTGTGGAAGATAAGCTGGTGTTCGCCTATGATCGCCATGGCAAAGCGCATCGTAAGCAGCGCATCCGAAACGCTCACATCGCCGTTTCCGTTCGCATCGCCCGGGATCCATGCGCCGGGGTCGCCCGAATAAACGATCTCATCGAGCCACACGCAGTCGCTTCCAACGCTCATGCCGTAATCCTTTTGGTACTTCCAAACGAAGGTGCAGCTTCCGTTTTGACCGGCGGTGTAGGTATAGCTGTTCCAAGCCCATTCGCCCGAACGCAGCAATTCGGTTTGTCCGTTCACGCTGAAAGTGAAGATATCGCCTCCGTACTCGGTGCTGCACTTATAATCGAAGCTCAGCGTATCCCCTGCGCGCATATCAAGCGTGAGCGTGATGCTCGAAAAGCTGCTGTCCACGCCCGCATTGCCGCTTACGGCTGCGATTCGTCCGTCGATGACCGTGCCCGTAAAGGGATGCTCCGAGGTTTCAAAATGCAGACTGCCGCCTATGGCGTTCAGCGCAAGATCGAGGTCGATCGGCTCTGTTTCGGTCCTATCGGCGCCGATCGAAGAAGCAGCCGAATCAAACGCGGGTGATGCGGCGGCGAAAAGAAGCAGAGCCGTCAGCACGGCGCAAAGAAAGCGTTTTTTTCTCATCATCTTTCTCCAAGAATCTTTTTTCGCTCAATCATACCACCGCTGCGCAAAAATGTCAAATATCGCAAGTGATTTTTACATTTTCCCTTCGCATAAAAAACGGGAAACGCCCGTTTGAGCATTCCCCGCGAAAATTCGGTTTGGTTTTCAGCTTACAGCCCTCATCAGGCCGCGCCAATCGCCATACGCAGCACGATAAGCGCATCCATAAGGTCAATGACTCCATCGCCGTTCGCATCAGCAGTTTCAATATCGAAGCTGCTTCCGTCTATCTCGTCAACAAGATAGCGCATCAGCATAAGCGCATCGGCAGCGGTGACCTCGCCGTCGCCGTCGGTATCGCCGATGATAGGATCGCCGCCGATAGCGGCTATACGCGCTATGAATTTGCCCGTTTCCTCAGCAGATTCAAAGTAATATGTATCATTCTCCCAGAAATCCGATTCGGCGTTCGGGAGCGGGTTTCCGTTTTCGTCGTACCAACCCACTATTTCCCAAAGCGATTCATCTTCAATATCGATACTCACATAGTCCTCTTCATAACCGTACCAATCATCCTCGCTGTGGCAATAAATGATATCCTTGATATAACTGTGACCGCCCTCAACCACAATATGCCTTCCTGCATACTTTATTTCGGTCATGCCCGAAAAGCTGTTGTCCCAATCGGGATAATCGGGAAACTCGTGTAATTCAAACCGCTGCAGCCCGGATATCCCGGACAGATCGAGAATATCATTACCCCAGTCGTAGATCACCAGCTCTTCCACGATCGTTTGCGGAAAGATCACCTGCGTGGAGTCCATTTCTATCAATCCCAAATGGAAGACTCGCTCACTCACCCCACCGAGCGGAGTTAGATCGAGCGGCGCTTTTGTTCCCCAAAGCTGCACCCAACAGAGCCCGTCCGAACCGGAGATATTCAGCTCATTGATCCAGCAATCCGTGCATGAAAGAACCGACAGCATTTCGCAGTTTGAAAGATCGACTGTTGCTCCGTCTTCATAATCATCCAACATTTGCGTTTCCACGAAGAAGACATAAAGCCTCTCCATTCCGCTGAAATCAACGTTGCCTACCATGTCCCACTCTTCCGTTTCATCCAGATACGGATTGATGCTGCCCCCGTCTTCACCGTAGATTTTCCAAAGAGGGGGAACGATAAACGAGGATACGTGATACTCTCCATCGTACGGATAATACTCTCCCTCGTTGTTTTCCCACTCAACGCCTATGGTAATCGTTTCATTCAAAAAAAGGAAGGGAATTTCCACATACTCAAAAAGATTATCTGCCTCAAAGACGTCATACTCGGCAAACATCCATGTTTGCGGGTCGTTCACATCGTAGTCGGGATTGAGCTTCTGACCATTCTTTATCCCGGACAAATCCTCCTGCTCAAGGAAGGATGCCATTTTATTGTAGTCATGCGCATTATACCCTTCAGGAACTGTCCAATAGGGGGCAACGGGGCTCTTTTCCGCTTCAAAAGCGGGCAGAGCGGAGACCGGAAAAACCGCAAACGCCATAAGCGCTGCGAGAACCGCCGCAAATGCGGCCTTAAGAGTTCTGTGCTTGTTCATTGTTTGTCCTCCCTTATTGTTTGATGTATTATTATGTATATCATAAATGTTCAAAACTGTCAATATTAACAAACGCTTTAGATCATTTTTACACATCTTCTTCGCATCAAAAACAGGAAACGCCCGTTTGAGCGTTCCCTGCGAAAATTCGGTTTGTGTTTCTTCTATCCGAGCTTACAGCCCGCATCAGGCCTCGCCAATCGCCATGCGCAGCACGATAAGCGCATCCATAAGGTCAATGGCTCCGTCGCCGTTCACATCAGCAGTTTCAATGTCGATGCTGCTTTCGTCGATCTCACCAACAAGATAGCGCATAAGTATAAGCGCATCGAGTGCGGTGACCTCGCCGTCGCCGTCGATATCGCCGAGCACCACGTTCTTGTCCGAGAATCGGGCAACGATCGCTCCCGAGGCGGTTAAGTTTGCGGGCATATAATAGCAATAGGCTTCATATTCTTCCTTCCACTCTCCGCTTGAGATCAGCTCACCATCCTCGGAGTAAAAGCCATCAAAGCTCGCGCCATCGACCGGGTAAGCCAAAACATATCGAACGGTATCGTATTGAAAAGCCATCATGCTAAACCCCTTTATTCTGGAGCCGTATGCGTAGCCGATGCTTCCGGGCCCCTCAGCCTTAACAAGATCGTATGGAAGCTCGGGATTATTGCTCAGATCGAGTTCCTGCATGCGGATATCCTCGCAAAGCAGCTTGTTGAGGCCGGGGTTGTTTGAGACGTCCAGCTCGATGAGCATGTTGTCATAGCAATCCAGCCATTCAAGAGCGGGATTGCACGAAACGTCCAGCTCGCTCAACCGGTTGCTGTTGCAATTCAGGTGCCTGAGCAGCGGATTGTTTGAAACATCGAGCGCGCTCAGCTCATTGTTGAAGCAGTAGATCCTCGTGAGCGCCGCGTTGCTCGAAACGTCCAGCTCGCTGATTTGGTTGCGGCTGCAATTTATGTTTTTCAGGCTTGTGCAGCCGAAAACAATAAGCCCTTCCAGCTCATGGCGCTGGCAATCTATAATCTTAAGCGCAGTGCAATTTGAAACATCGAGCGTGCCAACAAACTTTTCGGTCAAATACATATTGTCAAGCATAGCATACTTCAGCATCTTTTCGGTATAGGCGCGCTTGAGTTCGGATCCCTCGCCGTCATTCTCGTCGTCATCATCATAATTACTGCCGATCAATCTTCCCTCCCAAATAAAGAGCGGGCGCGTAACATTCCCCCCGCTAACCGCGTTCCAGGTGCGCGGATCGCTGGGATCGTATTCCGCATTTACCTTTTGGCCATTCTTAACGCCGTTTTCATCCTCCTGCTCGAAGAATGCAGCGCACCTCTCATAGTCGTGGTGATTATAGCCAAATGGCGTCCACCATTCGCTGCCCTCTATAGCGCCCTCATCGGGAAAGCTGACAATAACGTCCGATACAAGGTGATAACTATCATCATAATCATAATCATCAAAGTACTCTATCGGCAGTCCAAGCTGGATCACGTATTCGGTTCCGGAAACGGGCGCCAATCTCATCCCGGACGAGCTGAAGAAGCCGTTGAATCCGACCCCGGTTATCACCTGCGCGTGAACGCCGTATGCACAGTTATCAAGCAAGCCATATCCGATATATCCTTTGCCCAAGCTATAAATATGGCAATCGCGCATGGTTTGTTCCAAATTGATCTCTGTCAATCTGTTATTGAAGCATCCGACCTCACAAAGCCTGATACAATTTGAAAGATCGAGAACACCGACCATATCAAGTCCGGTTATCTCCACGTACTCAAGTCGACCACTCTCGAACCAAAATCCGTATCCGCCAACATTTTCTCCTCTGCGCCATGTTAAAGGATCGTTGGGATCATAGTTTTCGTTGATCTTCTCGCCGTTCTTCACGCCGTTTTCATCCTCCTGCTCGAGGAAGGCTGCGCACTTATTGTAGTCATGCTCATTATACCCTTCAGGAACAATCCAATAGGGGGCAACGGGGCTCTTTTCCGCTTCAAAAGCGGGCAGAGCGGAGACAGGAAAAACCGCAAACGCCATAAGCGCCGCGAGAACCGCCGCAAATGCGGCCTTAAGAGTTCTGTGCTTGTTCATTGTTTGTCCTCCCTTATTGTTTAATGTATTACAATGTATATCACAAATGTTCAAAACTGTCAATATTAACAAACGCTTTAGATCATTTTTATGCAGCATACAGGCATTTGCTCTTCTCTCGCCGCTGCATGGGCAAAGACCGGCTGCCTCCGTCCATATATCTTTTGTCGTTTTTTCCTATTGCCGCCGCAAAAAGAATATGGTATAATATCTTCAATACCGTTTCGGTATCAGTTTCCGCTGTGGAGGACAAAATGAATACCAAACTTTTCACCGAATACGCAAAAAAGCTTGTTGAAAGCTGCGGCAAGGTAATCCTTGGCAAGGACGATGCTATCAAGAATATCGGCATCTGCCTCGTTGCGGGCGGTCATGTGCTGCTTGAGGATCTTCCCGGAACGGGAAAAACCATGCTTCTTCGCGCCTTTGCAAGGAGCATCGGCGGCGATTTCAAGCGCATCCAGTTCACTCCCGACATACTGCCCTCCGACCTTACGGGCATTCATTTCTATGACCAAAAGCGCGGCGAATTCGAGTTTCGAAGGGGCCCGCTTTTTGCTAACGTCGTGCTTGCGGACGAGATAAACCGCGCTGTGCCGAGGAGCCAGAGCGCACTATTGGAGGTCATGGAGGAAAAGCAGATCTCCGTGGACGGCGAGACCTTCCGCCTTGATGAGCCCTATATCGTTATGGCAACTCAGAATCCCGTGGAAAGCTACGGCACCTTCCCCCTGCCCGAAGCGCAGCTCGACCGCTTCATGATGAAGCTTTCGCTCGGCTATATGACTCCCGAGCAGGAGAAGCAGGTTTTACAGCGCGAGGAAACCAAAAAGATCGTTGACACGCTCTCGACCGTTATCACGCATGAAGAGCTCAATGCGCTTCGTGCGCAGTACCGCGAGGTTGAGATCAATGACGACGTGCTCAATTACCTTATGAGCATCATCACCGCAACGAGGGAGAGCGACAAGCTGAACTACGGCGTTTCCGCGCGCGGCTCGATCGCGCTCTGCCAGGCAAGCCGCATCCACGCCGCTATGGAAGGCAGGGGCTACGTTATCCCCGAGGACGTTAAAAAGCTTGCCGTGCCCGTGCTTGCGCACCGCATCTCCACGCTTTCAAGAAAGCATCTCAGCTCCGCCGCCTATCTCGAGGGGCTGCTCGACGAGCTGCCCGTTCCGCTCGAGTAAGGGTTCTTTTCTTCCCACACAAGGGGTTTTGCCATGCTTATAAGTATAGCAATATGTATCATACTTGTTTTTATTGCTCTTGAGGCGCTGAGCCTTGCTCAGAATCACAAGCGCATTGCTTTCCGCTGCGACGTGAACATGGATCTGACCGAGCCGGACGAGGAGGCAACGCTTATCTATCGCGTTTCAAACACCGCCCGCTGGCCGATGATGTTCGTCAGCTTCTCGTTCAACTTCAACGAGGTTGTGGACGTTCGTGAGAGCGAGGAGTGGATCGAGCGGCACCACACCGGCAATTTTTTCAACCGCTCCTACACCGTGGACACGTATCTGCCCGCCCGCTCCGCCGTCAAGGGGCGCATCCGCTTCTCCCTCAAGGAGCGCGGGCATCACAGCATCGGAAGGGTCTATATCGAGGTGGGCGATTTCCTCGGGCTCAAAACCAAGGTCATTTCCTACGACATCACGCGCCGCGTGGTCTGCACCGCCGCTCCCTGCGAGGACGAGCCGGACATCGTGGCACTCGGCGGACTTATGGGCGATATCTCCGTTCGCCGCTTTATATGCGAGGATCCGAGCCTGGTTCTTGGATACCGTGAGTACACGGGAGCCGAGCCGCTCAAGAGCATTTCATGGACGCAGACCGCCAAAACTGGCGTTCTGACCGTTAAGAAGCACGATTTCACCATGGATACGGACGTTTCCGTTATTGTGGATATCGAGCGCGCCGAAAAGGAGGTCGCGGAACGCTGTTTTTCGCTCGTGCGCACCGCCTGTGACTGGCTCGAGGAGCAGAAGATACCCTACGCGCTTCATTCAAACGGCGATCTGTTCTCCACCGACAAGGGCGTTGGCAGAACGCATTGCTTCGAGATACAGCGCAGGATCGGCATATCCAAATTCGTTCGCTACAGGCCGTTTTCCGAGCTTGTGGAGCGCGTTTCAAGAGGGAACGCGAGCAAGGGCTATATCATCATCGCCCCGAGTATGGACGATGATATTGCCGCACTGGTTCAAAGACTGCAGCAGAATGCGGGCACGAGCGTTTGCGTGCTGACCGGTGAAGAGGAGGCTGATGCCGCATGAAAAACGCCGCCGCCTTCCGAATAACCGTTCATGCCTGCCTGTTTTTTGCGGCTGCCTTTATAATTCCCCCGCTGATTCCCGAGAACGGTCTCGGATACTGCGCCGTAACCGCGCTTATCATGCTCTCTTCACTCGCCGCTGCACACACGAAGCACGCCGCGCTGCGCGCTCTTATCGCGCTCGTTCCGTTCGCGGGGCTTCTGCTCGTTCCAAGAACACCCGCCGCGCTGATCGTGGGCGCGATCCCCTGCGTGTATGCGGCGATAATGCTCATCAGCGGAAGGTTTTTCTTCGAGCAGTGGCAGTTCAAGCGCGAGCTCAAGGCTGTTTTCGCCGGCGCGGGAGTTCTGCTTGCCGTATTTGCCCTGGTATCTATTATTCGCCTCAACCTTGTGGAAAACGGCATAGTGAAGGATCCCGCCTTCGTTCCGGTGCATTACGACCCCATCCCCTACCTCATCGCCGCCGCTATTTTGGGCTTTCTCGCGCTGCGCTGCGTTCGCGCAGGAAACATCAAAAGCGCGCGCTGGCAGCTCGGCAACGTTGGCTATTTCGCGCTTCCTCTATCGCTTGCGATCGCCGCAGGGCTGGGGCTGAACGCCGTTTTGCGCAGCGTTGATCTCAAAACCCCTATCGAAAGCCTTGCCGCAAGCATAGCGAGCTGCTCCACCAAGGAGCAGGCGCCGCAGCCCACGATCACGCCCATTCCGCGAAGCAGCACGCCGTATATGCTCTCCACGATTCCGCCGGAGGGCTTTGAAGAATGGCAGTATTCGCCGGATGCGCATGCTTATACGCCAAGTCCCCATCATGAGGTCAAGGCGATGAGCCTTAATCTGCTCTACGTGCTCGGCGGAGTGCTCGCAGCCGCACTCGTGCTGGTGCTTGCGCTTAGAGGGCGGCGCATCGAAAAAGATGAAATGGTGGAGGACGATTCGGAGTTTACCGAGGCGGACGACCTTGTTTCCCGCATTTTTAAAAACAGACGGCGCACAAAAAAGGGCTTCGGCAATTCGGAAAGGGTTCGCGAGGTCTACCGCCGCTACATCACCTTCCTTCGTATGCAGGGCATACAGCCGCACGCCGGCACCACCAGCGAGGAGCTTTCGGAGGAATCCCGAAAGCTGATGCTCGATGAAGCGCCGGACGAGCTTCTGCGCTCGCTCTACCTTCGCGCTCGCTATGAGGGCGCGGAGCTGACGGATGAGGAAGCGCTTCTTGCAGAGCAGGCGTTCGAGCGCATAGTTGAGAACAGCAATGTAAAGAAGGAGAATACGGAGAATTGAGAAACGCCGCGGCATTTCGCCTTGTTTCGCATATCTGCATTTTTTATGCCGCTGCGGTGCTGTTTCCGCAGTTTCGGCTGCCATACAATACCGCTTATTTAATTATCGCCGCTGCCGCGCTCTGTGCCTACATTGCGGCGGTCTATATCAATTTATCCGCGCTGCGCCTGCTCGTTGCTCTCGTTCCGCTCGGTGTGCTTCTCTTCATTCTCAAGAGCATAGCCATCACCGCTGCGCTTATCATAAACGCTCTGCCGCTTATTTACGCCGCAGTTATCCTATTTCTCGGAAGGTTCAATGGCGAAACTTGGGTGTATCGCAGGGAGGTGCTGTACCTTGTTTTCTTCAGCGCTCCCCTTCTTGCGCTGACGCTCTATTACCAAGTGCTGCTTGTGTATAAAGCGGAGCAGATCGGTGCTCTTTCCTACGCATGGGCACTCTACTTTTTCTTTATCTTCTTTGCGCTTCTTGCCCTTCGCACGATGCGCTCCGGCGTGATTCGCTCCGCAAAATGGCAGGGCGGCACCATAGGCGTTTATCTGCTTGCGGCGGCCTTCGCTGCAGCGCTCGGCGTTCTTCTTCGCTTCTCCGTTCCCGTATTCAAGTTCATCCTGATGCTTCTTGCCCTGCCTTTAGCCCTGTTCCTTTGGCTTCTCGGCTCGGCTATCGGCATCTTCGCTTCAAGCTGTGCAGGTCACCTCGGCGATCTCTACGCCACCGTTCCGCCGACAACGCTTTCCCCGGAGGAGCAGGCAGCAGTCGCCGCCAATGCTTCAAAAGTGACCCCACCGCCGGCGAATTTCTTGGACGACTTCGGAAAGGGCTTTGGTTTTCCGAAGGAAGCTGTGATCATCGGCATCATCGTCCTGCTTGCGGCCGTAGTTATCGTAATAGCCTTTAAGCACACCGGAAAGCTAAAAAAGAGCGCCGCTTTTCAGGCGGATCATGACGCCGCCCCCGCTTCGGCTAAGCGAGCCGCTTCTAAAAGACTCCGTCGAAAAGCTCCCGCGACCAATGCCGAGCGCGTGCGCGACGTTTACCGCCGTTATCTCGGCTTTTTGAAGCGGAACGGCATTGAACGTCACCCCGGCAGCACCAGCGGCGATATCTCCGAGCTTGCACGCTCCGTACTCATAAACGAAACGGACGAGCTTCTGCGTGTGCTCTATATCAAGGCGCGCTACTCCGAAAACGAGATAACCGAGGAGGACGCGGAAAATGCAGAGCAGGCGTATCTTGATCTTTTGAACGGGAACAGCAAGGGTGATACGGAGCAGCTCAACGGCGAATAACGAATAAGCTTTCGGCATTTGCCAGAAACATTATGCCATAAGAAATGCCGCTTTTTTCGAGCGGCATTTCTTCGTTGACTCTCAATTAAGTCCTTAATCGGCGCATCGGCTTAATTTGCCGGTGGAAAAATGCGGAGTTGATCGCAGCATTTTTCCCAAAAGCCCCCACGGCGAGTGGAAATGCCGCTTTTTTCGAGCGGCATTTCTTCGTTGACTCTCAATTAAATCCTTAATCGGCGCATCGGCTTGATTTAGCCGGTGGAAAAATGCGGAGTTGATCGCAGCATTTTTCCCAAAAGCCCCCACGGCGAGTGGTTACTGTAATCCCATCGCCATGCGCAGAATGCTTATCGCATCGGCGGTGGTCACCGCGCCGTTATTATCCACGTCCGCATTGATAAAGCCCTGACCCGAAACGGTGCTAAGCCCCATCGCGTGGCGCAGCGCAAGTATCGCATCCGCGATCGAAACGCTGCCGTTCAGGTCCGCATCGCCGATAACTCCGCCCTCGCCCGGCTCGCTCGTGGTGAAGAGGCAGGATATCTCCATGCCCTGCCTGCCGATCGTGCCGTAGGGCGTTACGGTGAGCGTGTTTACGTCTATCGTGTAGAGCCCGCTGTTTGAAACGTCCAGCTCATGCGCCCAGTAAAGCCTGTTCGTGCCGTGATCCCATGTCATGCTCTGCGCAAAGTTAAGACCGAGCGCAAGCTCGCCAAGCTCCGTGCAAACGGCGTTATTGAGGTTTATGCGAACGAGCGCAGTCTTTATCGAATTCAGCGTAAGGCCGTAGGCGTTGCCCTCGCCGTCTATGGCGATGGTCATAAGATCGTCCGCAGAGCCCGTGAAGTCCGCGATCACGTTCAGCGCGCCCGTCGCAAGATCGACCGTTGCAAGCGCATCGTTGACTATCGCATACATCGTGGAATTTGCGTAGTTATAAGCCATGCCGCGCACCATCGCCGTGCCGCTCGAGCCGCCCGGATAGCTCACCTGATGCGTTTCGGCGTTCATAACGAAGAAGCGGCTGTCGTTTCCGCCGTAGAGATAGCCGTACACGTTTCCGTCGTAATACGCCGCGCCGTAGGTATCGGTGGGCATTGAAGCGGTGGTTTCAACGTATGAAGGGTCGTGATCCGAAAACCTGATCCAGCTTCCCGTGGTGTCGTGCGCGGTGTCGAAATCCATGAGCACGAAGCCCTCGAGCTCCACGCCCGAAACGGCCTCGGTAACGGTCACGTCCGCAGTTCCGTAAACCGAAGGATCGGCAATGCTCGTAACGGTTACGGTGGTGGTGCCGATCGAAACGCCCGTTACAACGCCGTTTGCATCCACCGTGGCAATGCTCGGATTCGCCGTGGAGAAGGTGCAAGTCTTATCCATCGCGTTTTCGGGAAGAACGGTGTAGTTCACGTTCGCCCTTCTGCCGACCGGCACGGAAACGGGGCTGACCGTTATGCTGCTCGGCAGTATGGTCTGCCCAACGTAAACGTTATCGAGCATCGCAAAATCGTAGAGGCCGTCTATGCTGTAATCCTTCTTATAGGTGAAGCGGATCTCGTGGCTGCCCGCGGTCAGCTCCATGGAATAGCTTTGCCAGCTGTTGGTCTGCCACCACTGGGCAACAACGCTGCCGTCAACGATAAGCTGAAGGCCGTCGAAAACGTATTCGCCCTCGCCCTCTCCGAGCGCCCAGAAGTCAAAGCCGAGCATATCGCCCGCCGCAGTCGTAACGTTCGTCCAAACCGAAGAGGTGGTGCTCGCCATGCCCGAATTGGTGCTGATGGCGAAATCGCCCTCGACCGCCCAGGGGTAGTCCGTGCTCGTTTGGAAGCTGAGATTGCCGCCCGGAACGTTCAGCGCCTCGTTTAGATTCGCCGCATCGCGGGTAACGGGGTTTTTGCCCGCGGAGGCTTCGTAAACCTGCGCGGCAAACGACGGGAGCGCAAGGGCGAGCAACAGCGCCGCAAGCGCGAGTGAAAGCAGCTTTTTCATGGTTTTCATTCGTTGTTCTCTCCTGTTTGATTTATTTTGAAAAAGGAAAATGCGCGGATTCTCGCTCCGCGCATTATATTATATCAGCATTCGCTTGCTTTTGCAATTATTATTCATTTACGTTCGGCTTATTTTTCAGCACCCGAGCACAGCGCGGCGCCTCATACAGCTTTCCGTGAACGAAATAATTATACGAGCGACAGCCGCCCGCGCAGTATCTGCCGTGGGGGCAGGCGGCGCATTCGCCCGTCAAAAGAGCGGGCGTGAATCTTCTGTTGTATGAAAAAGCGTTTTCATCCGTCCAGATAGCCTCAAGGCTGCGCTCCCTCAGATTGCCCTCGTTGAAGCGCGGATCGTACATCGATTCACAGCCGCGCACGTTGCCGATGCTGTCTATACCGATAGCCGAAAGCCCCGCGCTGCAGCCGCCGAACACCGCCTTGCCGCTGAGATTACCTCGAAGGCTGCCCTCATCCTCGGTGAAATAGCCGATATTATCCGCTATGCCGAGCGCAAAGGGCGCATCCGCATGGTTCTTAACGAACTCGATTACCGCGCTTGGATCGAAGCGGTAATCAATACCGCCCTCGTGCGCGTTGCCCATGGGCGAGCAGGCCTGAAGCTGCCATGCGCCGATATCGTGATGCACAAGCTCCGCGTACAGAGCCTCCAAAAACGGGGCATTCTCGGCGTTCAGAGTGGTTATAACGGAAACGGGTATCCCCGCCGCGCAAAGCGTGTCTATAGCCCTCAGAGCGCGTTTAAAGCTGCCCTGCTGGCGGTATTTATCGTGCAGAGGCTCGATACCGTCCACCGAAACGGCAACGGACTCGATATTGACCCGCTTCAGCTCGCCGATGAGCTCCGGCTCGAAGAGAAAGCCGTTTGTGATTATGCAAACACTCACCCCCCGCCCCGTCAGCCTCTCGACGATCTGCGCCCAATCGCGGCGCATGAACACCTCGCCGCCGATCATGGAAACGCGGCGGCAGCCGAGAGCGGCGAGCTGATCGGCAACCGAAAGGCATTCCTCAAGGCTCAGCTCGTTTTCGCGCGCCTTGCCCGCCCTTGAGCCGCAGTATTCGCAGCGGAAGCAGCAGGCAAGCGTTATCTCCCAAACGCAGGAGCGCAGCTTAAACGAGCTCATCGCGGCTCCCCTTTGGCCTTGCCAAAAAGCCCTTGCGCAGGGTCGGTTTTTTCGGTGGCTCATGCCCTGCATCCGAAGCCTTTGCGCCGCAGCTCGGGCAGAAATTTGCGGCTTCATCGAGCGAATTGCCGCAGGCGGCGCAGAAGCGCGGCTTTATGAGCCTTGCACCGCAGCTTGCACAGAAATTCGCGCCGTCGCTGCATACCGCGCCGCAAATGGGGCAGGAAACGAGCTGCTCGCGCTCGTCGCTGAAGGGCGGCATAGGCGGGCAGGCATAAACGGCCTGCATCAGCGGCTCATCCCACCGCATATTGTTCTTATTGCGCAGCTCGGGTCCCGCATAGAGTATGCGCATGGTATTGCGGAGCTTCTCCGCTTCGCGCGGCACTTCCCCGCCCTCTTTAAAGGAATCGGGATAGCTTGGGCGCTCGGCTTCAGGCTCAGGCTCACGTACTTCAAGCTCAAGCTCATCGTTTTCGGGCGCGGGCAGCTCGTTTTCATCCGGTTTTTGACCGTTTTTGCGGGCGAAAAAATCCGGCCCCGCGTATACGCAGCGGAATTCTCCGTTTCTTTTTTTCATGGTGCTCCTTTCGGCCGATGCGTCCTATGGCATCGGGCTTGCGATAATCGGTCGCGGGGTCGACGAGCCTGATTCGCCGACCCCGCTTCAGGAGGAGGTAACAATAGACCAAATGCTGCCTATGTGGCATGGTCCGACCGAGCTTGGGTATATTAGCTTTGCTCGATACATATATATTATAGCGCATGCACGGCTCGGATTCAAGCAAAGCAGGCTTCAAATACGGCGGGCAGGCGTTATATATTTTTCCCTGAATCGGTTCAAATTGCCAACTCCCGCCTTCAAAACACAAAACCCGAATATGCACGAACAGCCGCCCCTCCTTTTGGGAGGGACGGCTTAGTCGCTAAAGTTGACTAACGCTTCATCGGGCGTTTACATCCGCCCGTTCAGCGGGGTCAGGATGCGAACATTCTGGAGGCATCGTTCGGAGTCATGTAGCAGAAGCTATCATCATCCGGAATGCCCAGCTCGGACAACTGACCGGGAGTGTTGATAATGTAGAAGCAGTCGGGCTGGCTGGCGAACACTGTGCGATCGCCCGTACCGGGGATTTCGGAAGCAACGTAGACTCCACCGAGCTCGTAAACGTTCTTAGCGCAGCTCGTGCCGGTGAATACCGCAGCATCGAGGTTCTCAACCAAGATAATGGGTGCAGCGTACTTTTTCTTCATTACTAATACCTCTTATCAGTTTATCAGTTTAATGCTTTGCGCATAGTGGAGAGTGCGTCGGTCATGTCGATCATGCCGTCGTCGTTGTAGTCGGCGCAGAAGGTACCGGAGATACCGAGGCCTGCGCTGCTGTTGAGGGAGGCTCGCATGATCACAAGCGCGTCGCTCATATCAACGGAGCGGTCGCCGTTTGCATCGCCCTTGATGCCGAAGCCGAGGACGTTTGCAAACTCAACGGTCTCAAGAGAGGTGAAGATCTTCTCGCCGGACTTAGCGTGCTCGCCCTTGTCGTAAACGAGCTTGATGTTCATGATGGACACGATCACCTTGTCGTTATCGGACTCGTTGTAGACCGCAACCGCCTTGATGGCGCCGACCTTTTCATGGAACAGAGTCTCATTGAGAACGCCGTTCACGGTGCAAGATTCCCTCACGCCCTTGAGCAGATCGTAGTACATCTCGGTGGTGGACTTAAGCTCGATCTCGCGGGGTTCGTAGATCTGGTACTGCGCGGGGTTCTCGGAAGCAACAGCCTGATCGCTGCTGAGCAGCCTTACGATGAGCTTACCGCCGACGTTTGCGCCGGTGATCTTCATGCTCAGGTGCAGGTTGGTCACCTTCTGCGCATCCGCGAAGGAGAAGGCGTAGGAACCGCCCTTGGGCAGATAGAGCTCGTTGTTCGGGCCGTAGAACTTGTAGTGATCCACGGTGAAGGTATCCGGGTGGGCGGGATCGAAGTCTTCGCCGTTGAGGTGGTTGCCGTTCGCGTCAACGGGACCGTAGTCGATGAACATCGCACCGCCGATGGTGAAGTCGGGGTTGCCGTTGAGAAGAGCGCTGATCTTGGA
>Ga0256404_1004719_pt1 | contig 25227 bp, 24 predicted proteins | sample RumenRJG_01DNA_FD_185990 | JGI IMG/M metagenome (GOLD analysis project Ga0256404, IMG submission 185990) | Bovine rumen microbial communities from Lethbridge, Alberta, Canada - RJG_01 | ecosystem: Host-associated > Mammals > Digestive system > Stomach > Rumen | place: Canada: Alberta | collected...
CAATCCGAAGGGCGAGAGCAGTCTGTATGACGAAGAGAGCCTTCTGGAGCTCCTTCAGAAGCTGGACGAGGCGGACGCCTACGGGGCTGACGGCGTGAAGAAGAAAGACTCCGGCGGCCTGTTTGACTCCATGGTCAACGCTATCAGCGACGCCATAGATGACGTGATCGAAGGTGCGGAAGAGGACAAGAAAGAGGATGCCGGCGGGGAAGAAGAGGCGGAGGAACTCACGGATGAAGAGTTCGCTGCGCTGATCGATGAATGCGAGGCTTATTTCAAGAAGCAGCGGGTCGCCATCCGGAAGGCACTGTCCTGCACGGACGACGAATTCCCGGAGGCTCTGGACATCATCCTGGACGTTCTGGCGGAGAGCGAGGATTTCAGTGACGCGACAGATTATACCTACGAGGAACTGGTGGATTCTTTTGCCGATGAAGCGGACGAGGCCGGCGAAGACGCACCGGATTTCAGTATGTCGGAAGAGACGGATATCCTGAATGAGGCTCTGGAAAATGCGGTCGATGACCTCGACCGGGCGGTCGGCGCTGAGAGAGTCTCGGAAATCGTAGAATCTTCGCGCGAAGTCCTGGAGGACCATGTGGACCGCATCCGCGAAGTGCTCGTTTTCCTGAAGGGTTTCAAGGAGGAGGAAGAGTAACGTGACACCCGAAGAAAGAAACCAGAGGATTCACGGGACCCTGGAAATGCTCATGCAGGATTACCGGGGAGGCCGCACCATTGACGAGATCAAGACCTTTTTCCATCCGGACAAGGAGGCCGTGATCGAGGTGCTGAACAAGCTTCAGCGCATCATTTTCCCCGGATATTTCCGGAACAAGACCTTCCGGGTATATACGGTCCGGAATAACGTCAGCATGCTTCTCGAGGACACCGTCTACAATCTGATCAAGCAGATCGCCATCGTTCTGCGCTATCAGCGGCAGAACGAAGGAAAAGAAGTAGACACTCCGGAGATCATGCAGGAGATCAACGAAGAGGCGGAGGACCTGACCTTCCGGTTTCTGGAGACCATCCCCCGGATCCGCGAGTACCTGGATACCGACGTGCAGGCGGAGTATGACGGCGACCCGGCGGCCTTCTCGAAGGACGAGGTCATCATCTGCTACCCGGGTATGTACGCGATCATTGTGTACCGCATCGCCCATGAGCTTTATGAACTGAAAATCCCGCTGCTTCCGCGTATCATGACCGAGTATGCCCACAGCATCACCGGTATCGACATCAACCCGGGAGCGACCATCGGAAAGTACTTCTTCATTGACCACGGTACCGGTATTGTCATCGGCGAGACGACACTGATCGGCGAGCACGTGAAGCTGTATCAGGGGGTCACCCTCGGCGCGCTGTCCACCCGCGGCGGACAGCGTCTGAAGAGTGTGCGGCGGCATCCCACCATCGAGGACAACTGCACCATCTATTCCGGTGCTTCGATCCTCGGCGGAGATACCATCATCGGAAAAGGCGCTGTCATCGGAGGCAACTGCTTCATTACGACTCCGGTTCCGCCCGGCGCCCGTGTCAGCATCAAAAACCAGGAGATGCATCTCATGGTCACCCGCCCCGGCGAAGAAGAGCGTGTGGACGACAGAGAAGGTAAGCTGGACGCGGACGCGACCTGGTTCTGATCACCGGCAGACCCGTCAGGGACTGCCGGAGAAATAATAAATTCAGGGGGGTAACTATGAACGAAAAACCAAATGCAAACGGGGCGGGAGCAAAAGCTCCGAACGGAAGGGCGCTTCTGCCCATCGCGGTATTCCTGGTCCTGTATCTCGGAACCGGTATCTACTTTGAGTACATCCGGCCGATCGAAGGGCAGATGGGTTTCTATATCATGTCTGTCGTCGTGGCGTTCCTGCTGGCGCTGATCGTGGCGTTCGTACAGAATCCGTCGCTGGATTTTGACCAGAAGATCCATGTCTGTGCCCAGGGCATCGGAGACGACAACATCACCATCATGCTGTTCATCTTCCTGCTGGCGGGCGCTTTCAGCGGAATCGCGAAACAGGCCGGCGGCGCCCAGAGTACGGCGAACATGATGCTGTCCTTCATTCCGAAGGCCTTCGTGGTTCCGGGACTCTTTGTCATCGGAAGTTTTATTTCCATGGCGATGGGTACCAGTGTCGGCACGATCTCTGTCCTGGTTCCGATCGCGGCGGAGATCGCGAGTTCCGGCGCGGCCTCAGGTCCGCTCTGTGTGGCATCTGTCGTCGGCGGAGCAATGTTCGGCGACAACCTCTCTTTCATTTCCGACACCACCATCGCGGCGACGAAGACCCAGGGCGTCCTCATGAAGGACAAGTTCCGGGAGAACTTTCTGATCGCATTGCCGGCGGCCCTGGCGACGATCATCCTGCTGGCACTGATCTCTATGGGCAGCGGCAAGGCTGAGGTCGCGCAGTATGAATACAGCGTGGTCCAGGCAGCGCCTTACTTTATCGTCATCATTCTGGCAGTCGTCGGCATCAACGTGTTTATCGTTCTGGGCGTCGGCATCGTCCTGTTCCTGATCGCAGGCGCGTTCACCGGAACGCTGGACTATGTCTCCGCATTCACGGCCATGGGAAACGGAACCAACGGTATGTTCGAGACGATGATCGTCACGATCCTCGTCGCATCCATCGGCGCCCTGATCCGGGAGAACGGAGGCTTTGAGGCGATCCTGGAGTTTATCCGGAAGCGCACCACAAGCCGGCGCGGCGGAATGATCGGCATCTGCTTCCTGACAGCGGCGATGGATATCGCAACGGCAAACAACACGGTCGCCATTGTTATGGCGGCGCCCATCGCCCGGACCATCACCGAAGAATACGGGATCGAGCCCAGAAAGACGGCATCCCTGCTGGATACCTGTTCCTGCATTATGCAGGGCATCATCCCCTACGGTGCACAGCTCCTGATCGCTGCAGGCCTGAGCGGCCTCGGTGCCATGCAGATCATTCCGTTCCTGTTCTATCCGTACATGCTTGCAGTCTGTGTGGCTGTATCTGTCATGATGGACGGAAAGAAGGAGAAGGCCTGATTTAGAATCAGGACAGGAATGTGTTATAAAACAATACGGGGTGCTGCCGAAGCAGCACCCCGATTATTTTTCAGTGGGATAAGACCTCACTGAGATAAACGATGGTTCCTGATAAATTACTTTACGTAGTTTACGAGCACGTAAGCACGCTGGCGGGTAAGTTCTGCAGCCTGGAGATAATAAACCATCGGATACATGCTTCCGCCCTGGAAACCGGCTGCTGCGGCCGCCGCCTGTGCTTCCTTGGAATTGATCCATGCGACCTCGTCCCTGGTCAGGGCAGCCATCTGATCCGCAGGAAGCGTGAGCTTCAGGTAAGTCCACATGTCGTTCAGGACATTGTCCCAGACCTTGTATTTCTGTTCTGCAAGCTCGTTAAGTTCCGTCTGGCTGAGATCGGCGTTCTGCAGCTGGTAATCGATGGTTGCGGAATAATCTTCCAGCCATACCAGGTCTTCCTTCATGTGAGCGCTGATGGAATAGCTGGTGAAGCCTTCCTGCTGTGCTTCGTTGTACAACCCGTAGCAGGGCAGGACCATCACGCTGCCGGAAGAGAGGACCGGTTCAGCCCAGGAACGGTATCCTTCGGGAAGGGACGAGACCGGCTTGCCCGGGAGATAGAAGAGGATCCGGTCCGGATTTTCCAGTCCGTAGACTCCCGTATAATCATAAAGGACACCGTCGATAATCTCCTGAGTCCCGGGGGTCTTCATGTAGGAAATGCTTTCAAGCTTCGCTGCGTAGGTGTAATCGTCGACCTTTACCGGTGCGCTGAACTTGCCGGTAAACGTGCTGGAATGGATCGTTCCGTCCGGATAGCCCACACCATTGTCTCCCAAATCTGCGTCGTGGAAGGTGCCGGAGAAGGTCCCGTCCGGCATGATTCCCAGCATGGTCTCCCAGGCGCCGACACCGCTGGAGAAGGAGAATTCAAGGCCCTTCAGGTCAGCATAGGAGAAGTTCTGCGCCGCAAAGGCGGCGGAAGCGGAAAGAATCGTGAGTGCGGCAGCTGCTGCTGCAGCAGTCAGCATGCGGAGAACAGATTTCTTCATTGCGATGTACCTCCTTGGTTTTGGATGGTTCCTGAAGATTAAAAACGATATCCCGGCGCGCAAACTCCACCGGCGGAATATAATTCAGTATAGCACGCGGAACTAAGTTAGTCTGAAATAAGATAATTTAGATTTTATGAGAGGTACAGACCATGATCGAAGTGGAGATCAAACTGCCGCTGAGACGGCAGGAAAAAACAGAAGAAACGGGCCGGATCGCTGAAGTGCTCTGCAGCATGGGTTTCCGCAAGGCTGCCCGCTTCCGTCAGCGGGACACATATTTTGACAATGAAGCCGGGGAAATCCGGGGAGGAGGCAAAGCCCTGCGGATCCGGGAAACAGAGGATCTGATGAAGGGCATTGTCACTGCGGAACTGAATTTCAAGGGACCGCGGATGGATCAGGTCAGCATGACCCGGCAGGAACTGGAGACGGAAGTCGGGCAGGCGGAGACCGGACGGCGGATCCTTGCAGCCCTCGGGTTTTCCCCGGTCCTGCCGGAGGTCGTCAAAGAGCGGACGGAATACCGTCGGGAAGAGATCACGGCTGCCTTAGACCGGGTCGAGGGTCTGGGGGATTTCCTGGAGCTGGAGATCATGGCGGACGAGGAAACAGAAAACGGGAAGGTTTTACAGAAGCTGGAGGAGCTTCTCGGAGAACTGGGATATCAGATGGGCGACACCGTGACGAGATCCTATTTAAGTATGCTACAGCAGGGAAGGAGAACAGAATGAGAATCAGACAGAAAGCAGCGGTAATTATGGCAATGCTGATGCTCTGCGGGTGCGGCGGTACAAGCAGCCAGGCTGTGAAAACCACACCGGCACCGGAGACTGCGCAGGCAACAGAGGCGACGAGCACAGAAGAGACCGGCACAGCAGCGGAAACTACTCAGGAAGAAGCAACTGCCCTTGCGGGAGAGGAGGCCGGAAAAATGCCCGAATCTTTTGAGATCCATTTTCAGCTGCAGGAAGACAAGGTCCTGGATGAGAACCGGGAATTGAAGCAGGAATACCAGGAGCTTTTTCAGACGGGCGAGAAAAAGATCAAGACCTACGGACTCGCATATTTTGAGACCCCGGAGATGACGTTCCTGAATGAGGGCTGGATCAACCGTGTGCGCATGAAGGAAGGAAAAGCCGCAAAAGGCTTTGAACTGACTTACAAAAAGCGGTATCCGGTGCCGGATGATGATATCGGCGCTGCTATGCAGCGCGCAGAATCGGAAGGTTTCGACCTGTCAGGAGAAGTCTGGGAACCGGAGATCGAATGGAATTACATCGGAATGACACTGAGTCTTTCTACGGAGAGAACCGGTGACGCGGAAGGATGCGATGGAATCGAGGATCTGAAGTCCGCGGACGCGGTGGAAATGCTGAAGCAGAATATGCCGCAGGAAGAGAAGAACTGGAAATCAGAGAACTGGGGCATTGAGCAGATGGAAACCGCACAGATGGCGGGCCCTGTCTTTTTCCGGCGCTATACAGGAAAATACCTTGGAAAGAAGGTGCAGATCGAGATCTGGACCGTTCCTGAACCGGGTTCCGGGGAAGACCTCTTTATAACAGAGCTTGCCTTCAAAGAGGACGATTTCCCTGCAGCGTCTGCAGGACGCGAGGAAATGAAAGAAGGCCTTGAAGAACTGGAAATCCTGTTGCCCGATGATTCTCTGAAGACCAGCCGGATCCTTAACGGATATTTTGCAAAGCCGTGATAGTTTTCTCCTGTATCGGAGCAGTTTAACCTGGTCGGAGATGGGACTCCGGCCAAGTTAAACCCATTGACTAAGTAGGCAAATGGGATTAATGTAAAATTCTGAAGACAGTATCCGGAATGCCGGTTCTGTGGAGGAATTTTGCCTATGAATATCACACAGATCAAATACGTCCTGGAGGTCGCGCGTTCTTCCTCGATCCGGGAAGCGGCGACGAAGCTTTTCATTTCCCAGCCTGCGCTTTCCGCCAGTATCAAGGAGCTGGAGGAAGAACTGGGGATCCTGATCTTTGAGCGGACCAATAAGGGGATCACCGTCACGGACAGTGGAAGAGAGTTCCTGAACTATGCGAAAAAGGCTGCCGCCCAGTATGAGATCCTGGAGGACCGGTATCTGTCCAGGGACCGCGGAAAAGAGCACTTTTCCGTGTCCGCGCAGCATTACAATATCGCCATCCGGGCATTCTCAGAGGTGATCCGGAGAAGCGATCCGGAAAAATATGTGTTTTCCATCCATGAGACGAAGACCATGGAGGTCCTGGAAGACGTCCGGAGCCTGAAAAGCGAGGTCGGGATCATCTCCTTTTCGGGCGCCAGCGAGAAGATCATCAAGAAACTGATCCGGGAATACGGGCTGGAGTTTACCCCGCTCATGCAGAGAGAGACCTATGCCTACGTCTGGAAAGGACATCCCTTTGCGGAGAGGACCGAGATCTCGATTGAGGAGCTGTCGGACTATCCATGCATCCTGTTTGACCAGAGCGACGACAGCAACTTTTATCTCCCGGAAGAAGCCATGGCCGACTATGATTTCAAAAAGCTGATCAAGTCGGACGACCGGGCCACCACGATGGAGCTGATCGCAGAGCTCCACGGTTATTCCATCGGTTCCGGGATGCTTTCCGGGGACGATGCACTCCTGCAGGGGCTGGTCTCGATCAAGCTGAAGGAAGAGGATCCGCTGATCATCGGCTACATCGTCAGAAAAGGCAGCGCGATGTCCGCATACGGGGAAATATATGTGGAAGAACTGCTGAAATTCAAGGAACTGGAAGACTGAAACAGCAAGAAGCGGAATCGAATACAGTAGCTGAAGACAGGCGCCGCGCCGGTTGATTTCATTCAACCGGCGCGGCGTTTTTGGCCCGTCAAGTCCGGGGTCCTGCACCGGCGAATGTTTTCGTAAACGGCCTCCCGCTGCAATAACCGCTGCTTTTCACGGACGATCAGAGCAAACGATTTTTCGGGAAAAACGGTGGATGTTAAGATAGGAATCACAAAAATTGCTGACGCCGGCAGGATCAGGATTACAAAATTCCGGCACAGGCAGGAGCAGGAGGGAAAATATGAAAAAGAAAAATCAGGTTTGGCTGCTGAATGGTCTGCTGGCCGCAGGAATTGCCGCAATGGCTCTTACGGGATGCGGATCCGCAAAGGAGGCGGCTCCTCAGACACAGGAACAGGCTAAGACGCAGGAACAGGCTCAGACAGAGCAGCAGGCGCAGGAGCAGAGTTCGCAGGAAACAAAGGCGGAGGATGCCGGAAAAATCTACCGGACACTGGAGGAGATCCAGAAGAGCGGTACCGTAAACATCGGTGTTTTCTCAGACAAGAACCCCTTTGGATATGTGGATGAAAACGGCGTTTATCAGGGATATGATGTGTATTTTGCCGAGAGGATCGGAAAGGATCTGGGCGTTGAGATCAATTATGTCTCCACGGAAGCAGCAAACAGAGTTGAATATCTTGAGACCGGGAAGGTCGACATTATCCTCGCGAACTTCACCGTAACTGAGGAAAGAGCCGAGAAAGTCGATTTTGCCCTTCCCTATATGAATGTGGCCCTCGGCGTGGTGTCTCCGGAGGATCGGGTGATCACGGATCTCTCCCAGATCACGGCCGATGACCAGGTGATTGTAATCTCAGGAACCACGGCGGAGACCTATCTTGAAAAGAACAATCCGGAGATCAGGCTTCAGAAATTCGATACCTATGCATCGGCCAAGACTTCCTTTGAGAACGGAACAGGCGCTGCATGGGCCAATGACAATACCGAGGTGATCGCGTACGCCATCGAAAATCCGGGCTATGTGGTGGGCATTCCCTCCCTGGGAAGCCAGGATACCATTGCCCCGGCGGTCTCCAAGGGGAACGCTTCCCTGCTGGAATGGCTGAATGAGGAGATCGTGAAGCTTGGAGAGGAACAGTTCTTCCACGCGGCCTACGACGCGACATTGACGGAGACCTACGGAGCGGATTACAGGGAGACCCTTGTGGTGGAAGGCGGCAAGGTCAGCGGAGCGGCTGCGGCCGGAAGCGCTGCGGCGGAGGAGACGGCGGAGATCGTCCCGGGCAACGGAGAGACCATTAAGATCGCGGCATCCCCGGTTCCGCACGCGGAGATCCTTGCAAAGGCAGCGGAGATCCTCAAAGAATACGACTACAATCTGGATGTCGTGGAGTTTGAAGATTATGTCCAGCCGAATCTCGTGGTGGAATCCGGAGAGTTTGACGCAAATTACATGCAGCATATTCCGTACCTGAACAGCTTTAATGATGAGCAGGGAACCCATCTTGTGGATGCGGGGGATATTCACTATGAGCCCTTCGGTATCTATCCGGGAACCAAAGCCAGTCTGGATGACATTGCGGAAGGAGACCATATCGCGATCCCGAATGATACGACCAATGAGGCGAGAGCACTTCTGCTGCTGCAGGACAACGGGATCATCACTCTGAAGGACGGGGCAGGACTGACTGCCACAGTCAATGACATTGCGGAAAATCCGTATAAGATCGAATTCGTGGAACTGGAGGCAGCGCAGGTCGCCCGCGTGGTCAAGGAAGTGGAGTTCGTGGTCCTGAACGGAAACTACGCCCTGGAGGCAGGGTATTCCGTGGGCAGAGATTCCATTGCCTATGAGGGAAGCGACTCGATCGCCGCGAAGACCTACGTCAATATCATTGCGGTTTACGAGGGAAATGAGAACAGCGATAAGATCCGCGCGCTGGTCTCGGTGCTGCGCTCCGATGAGATCAGGAAGTTTATTGAAGACACCTATGACGGGGCAGTCGTGTTTTTTGAAAAGTAAGAAGGGTACGGGCGGGAGGATCTCCGGATCCTCCGCCCGTTTTGAAAGCGGAGAAAAAATGAGTGTAATTGAGATCAGACATCTGTCCAAACGGTTTACGGTCGACGGGCATACGCTGGAAGCGCTGAGGGATATCAGCCTGACCGTTGAGAAAGGGGAGATCTACGGGATCATCGGCATGTCCGGGGCAGGGAAAAGCACATTGGTCCGCTCCGTCAATTATCTGGAAAAACCGTCGGACGGGATCGTTCTGGTGGACGGCGTCGATCTCGGCAGCCTGACGGAGCGGGAACTTCGGAAAAAGCGCCGTGAGATCGGCATGATTTTCCAGAACTTCAATCTTCTGGAGCAGAGAAACGTGATCGGAAACATCTGCTTTCCGCTGGAGATCACCGGGGTGAAGAAAAAAGTGGCGCGGGACCGCGCGCGGGAACTTCTGCGGCTTGTCAATCTGGAGGACAAGGAGACCGCTTATCCTTCCCAGCTGTCCGGCGGTCAGAAGCAGAGAGTCGCCATTGCCAGAGCACTGGCGACAGAGCCCCGGATCCTGCTTTGCGACGAGGCGACGAGCGCCCTGGATCCGCAGACGACGAAAGCGATCCTTGATCTCCTGAAGGAAATACATGAAAAGCTGGGGATCACCATCCTTATCATCACGCATCAGATGTCGGTGGTCACGGAGATCTGTCAGAAGGTCGCCATTATTGACGGCGGCCGTCTGGTGGAAGAGGGCGATGTGGGAGAGATCTTTGCGTCTCCGAGATCCGATGCTGCCCGGGAACTGATCTCCTCGCTTCCGGAAGGGATCCGGAAAAACAGGCCGCCGGAGAGCGTACAGAAGAGGTATCCATGGAAGAGCGGCCCCGGGGAGGTGAAATATGAATGAACAGGTTATCGGCATGCTGATCGAAGGGACCCGGGATACCCTGTATATGACCTTCGGATCCGTGATCATCGGATATCTGGCCGGTCTTCCGCTGGGGATCCTTTTATATACCACAGGAGAGAACGGGCTTGCCCCGAACCGGGTCATTTACCGGGCGGGGGATTTTGTCTGCAATATCATCCGCAGCATTCCCTTTCTGATCCTTCTCATTCTGCTGATCCCCTTCACCCGGCTGATCGTCGGAAAAAGCTACGGATCCACAGCGACCATTGTCCCGCTGGTCGTCTGCGCGGCACCCTACATCGCGAGGGTGGTGGAATCCGCCCTGAACGAGGTGGATGCCGGTGTCATTGAAGCGGCAAAGTCGATGGGCGCGGACAATGTCCAGATCATCTTCAAAGTACTTCTCACGGAGGCAAGGACCGCCCTGATCACCGGGTTTACCATTACGACCGGTCTCCTTCTGGGATACTCCGCCATGTCCGGAACCGTCGGCGGGGGCGGACTGGGAGATATCGCCGTGAGATACGGATATTACCGCTGGCAGACAGACATCATGTTCATTACCGTGATTCTGCTGATCGTTATTTTCCAGATCATCCAGATGACGGGAACCTTCATCGCTGTCAGGCTGGACCACAGGAAACGGAAGGAAGCAAAAGGATGAACTGGGAAGTCATACATTCCTACCTGCCAAGATACATTGATGCCTTCCGGCTCACCGTCAGGACGGGCCTGATCGGGATCGGGATCGCCCTGATCCTGGGGATCGTCTGTGCTTTTTTCATGCATTTCCGGATCCCGGGATTTTCACAGATCGCAGGGATCTATGTGGAGCTGTTCCGGAACACCCCGCTGCTGGTGCAGCTGTTTTTTATCTATTTCGGACTTCCGAAGGCGGGAATCAGGATCCCCGCGGAGATCTGCGGTTTTGTGGGGCTCGGGCTGCTCGGGGGCAGTTATATGGCGGAAGGCTTCAGAAGCGGGCTGGATGCAGTGTCCCCGGCCCAGACGGAAAGTGCCCTGGCGCTCGGCATGACGGAAACGCAGCTGTTTTTTTACGTCATTCTCCCGGAAGCTTTTTCCCTGAGCGCCCCGGCCATCGTGGCCAATGTGATTTTCCTCCTGAAAGAGACCAGCGTGTTTTCCGCAATCAGCCTGATGGACCTGATGTTTACGGCGAAGGATCTGATCGGACTTTACTATAATACGACGGAAGCGCTGTTTCTTCTGGTGGTTTTTTATGCCGTTATGCTGCTTCCGGTCTCCATGCTGGGAAGTCTCCTCGAAAAGAAAGTACGATATAAAATGTTTGGAGCATAAAAAGATGGGATTTGAAGTTCTGTTGAAGGGAAGCAATCTGATCCGGCTGCTGCAGGGACTTCTGACAGCGCTGAAGATCAGCATGATCTCCGTGGGGATCAGCATTGCCGCCGGCGTTGTTCTGGGGAGTCTCATGGCATTGAAAAAACCGGCGGTCACCGTCATCACGCGCATTTATCTGGAATTTGTCCGGATCATGCCGCAGATGGTGCTTCTGTTCCTGGTATATTTCGGCACCACGAAAGCGCTGGGGATCAATATGACGGCGCAGACAGCGTCCATTATTGTCTTTTCGCTCTGGGGAACTGCGGAGATGGCGGATCTGGTCCGGGGCGCGCTGACAGGTATTCCTGCGATCCAGTATGAGAGCAGCCTTTCCCTGGGGCTCACCACCGCCCAGACCTATATCCATGTGATCATTCCCCAGATCATCCGGAGAATGCTTCCCCTTTCCATCAACCTCATCACCCGGATGATCAAGACCACCAGCCTGGTAATGATGATCGGCATCGTCGAGGTGCTGAAGGTGGGGCAGCAGATCATTGAAGCGAACCGGAAAAGCTCGCCCAATGCGGCTTTCGGTGTGTACGCGGCAGTGTTTCTTCTTTATTTTGCCGTCTGCTGGCCTGTCAGCATGCTCTCAAAATATCTGGAAACAAGGTGGGAGAACTAAAATGGAGGAAATCCTCAGAATTCAGAATCTGTCCAAACGATACGGGGACATGCCGGTACTGGACCATGTGGACCTGAGCGTAAAAAAGGGCGAGGTCGTTGTGATCGTAGGTCCTTCCGGCTGCGGAAAGAGCACCTTTCTCCGGTGTATGAACGCGCTGGAAGAGATTCAGGAGGGAAAGGTGCTTCTGGACGGCGAACTGATCAATCCCTGCAGGGGAAAGCTGAACCTGGTGCGGCAGCGGATCGGAATGGTCTTTCAGAGCTATGAGCTGTTTCCGCATAAAACCGTGCTGCAGAATATGACTCTGGCCCCGGTCAGGGTAAAAAAGAAGGATCGCAGAGAGGCGGAAGAAGAAGCGCGGGAGATGCTGGAAAGGGTCGGTCTTCTGTCAAGAAAGGACAGCTACCCTCGTCAGCTGTCCGGAGGACAGAAACAGAGAGTCGCCATTGTGCGGGCGCTGATGATGCATCCGGAGGTCCTTCTGCTGGATGAGATCACGGCCGCGCTGGATCCCGAGATGGTCCGGGAGGTGCTGGAGGTGGTGATCGCCCTTGCCAGAGAGGGAAGGACCATGGTGATCGTAACACATGAAATGGCCTTTGCCAGAGCAGTGGCGGACCGGATGATATTCATCGACGGGGGCAGGATCATTGAAGAGGGTGATCCGGAGAGTTTTTTTGAACATCCTCAGACGGAGCGCTTGAAAAAGTTCCTGAAATCCTTCTCCTACAGCAGAGAATGATGATCCGCGGGCAAAGCAGGGGCCGGTCCTGCAATAACCTCCGCTTATCACGGACGATCAGGGCAAACGATTTTTCAGACAAATACGCAGGTGGTAGGATAGAACCACAGAAAGGGAAAAACATAGAGGAACAGACAAGAGGGGATTATCCGAAAAGAGAGGAAGAAGAGGAGGATACGATGAGCGAATACAGATTTGAGACCTTACAGCTTCATGTAGGACAGGAACAGGCGGATCCGGCGACCGATGCGCGTGCCGTCCCGATCTATCAGACCACATCTTATGTTTTCCACAACAGCAAACATGCGGCGGACCGGTTCGGCCTGGCCGATGCGGGAAATATCTACGGAAGACTGACGAACTCCACCCAGGATGTTCTGGAAAAGAGACTCGCAGCTCTGGAAGGCGGAAGCGCAGCCCTGGCTCTTGCCTCCGGCGCGGCAGCGATCTCCTACACCATCGAAGCTCTGGCAGCCAACGGCGGCCACATCGTGGCACAGAAGACCATCTACGGCGGCAGCTACAATCTTCTGGCCCACACCCTTCCCCAGTACGGGATCACGACGACCTTCGTGGATGCCCACAACCTGGAGGAAGTGGAAGCGGCCATTCAGGACAACACCCGGGCGATCTACCTTGAGACCCTCGGAAATCCGAACAGCGATATCCCGGACATTGACGCAGTCGCCGACATCGCCCACAGGCACGGACTTCCGGTGGTGGTCGACAATACCTTCGGAACGCCTTACCTGATCCGGCCCATTGAACACGGCGCGGACATCGTAGTCCATTCCGCGACCAAGTTCATCGGCGGACACGGCACCACCCTCGGCGGCATCATCGTCGAATCCGGAAAGTTCAACTGGAAAGCCAGCGGGAAGTATCCGAACATCGCTGATCCGAATCCCAGCTATCACGGCATCTCCTTCTATGACGCTGTCGGAGCGGCTGCATTCGTGACCTACATCCGGGCCATCCTTCTGAGAGATACCGGAGCGACGATCTCCCCATTCAACGCATTCCTTCTTCTGCAGGGTGTGGAAACCCTCTCCCTGAGACTGGAGCGCCATGCGGAGAACACGAAGAAGGTCGTGGAGTATCTGAAGAATCATCCGAAGGTTGAAAAGGTGAATCACCCGTCTCTGCCGGATCATCCGGACCATGCGCTTTACGAGAAGTATTTCCCGAACGGCGGCGCATCCATCTTTACCTTTGAGGTCAAGGGTGGACAGGACGAAGCCTGGAAGTTCATCGACAATCTGAAGATCTTCTCCCTGCTGGCAAACGTGGCGGACGTGAAGAGCCTGGTGATCCATCCGGCATCCACGACCCATTCCCAGCTGTCGGAAGAGGAACTTCTGGACCAGGGAATCAGGAGAAACACCATCCGCCTCTCCATCGGGACGGAGCACATCGACGACATTATCGCGGATCTCGAGAACGGATTCGCAGCGATCTGAATATCAGCATACAGAGGGAGGACAGAACAATGGCAAAGATCTATAAGGGAGCAACAGAACTGATCGGGAATACCCCGCTGGTCGAGGTCGTAAATATTGAGAAGCAGCTTGGACTGGAGGCAACGATCCTGGTAAAGCTGGAATACTTTAATCCTGCAGGAAGCGTCAAGGACCGTATCGCGAAGGCCATGATCGAGGATGCGGAAGCTAAGGGTCTTCTGAAGGAGGGATCTGTCATCATTGAACCCACCTCGGGCAACACCGGTATAGGCCTCGCCTCCATCGCAGCCGCTAAGGGCTACCGGATCATCCTGACGATGCCGGAGACCATGAGCGTGGAGCGCAGAAACATTCTGAAGGCGTACGGCGCTGAACTGGTCCTGACGGAAGGCGCCAAGGGCATGAAGGGTGCCATCGCAAAGGCGGAAGAGCTGGCGAAGGAGATTCCGGGCAGCTTCATTCCCGGACAGTTCGTAAACCCGGCAAACCCGGCGATCCACAAGGCAACGACAGGCCCGGAGATCTGGAAGGACACGGACGGAAAGGTCGATATCTTTATCGCAGGCGTCGGCACCGGCGGAACGGTCACCGGCACCGGAGAGTATCTGAAGGAGCAGAATCCGGCGGTCAAGGTAGTTGCGCTGGAGCCGGAGGATTCCCCGGTCCTCTCCGAGGGAAGAAGCGGCGCACATAAGATCCAGGGGATCGGCGCCGGCTTTGTCCCGGACGTCCTGAACACCAAGGTCTATGACGAGGTTTTCAAGGCGCCCAACCAGAAAGCCTTCGAGACTGCAAAGCTTCTGGCAAAGAAGGAGGGCATCTCCGTCGGTATTTCCTCCGGCGCAGCCCTCTACGGTGCCATTGAGCTGGCCAAGAGACCTGAAAACAAAGGAAAAGTGATCGTGGCGCTGCTGCCTGACAGCGGAGACCGCTACTATTCCACCGCACTGTTCACCGAATAAGCCATGGCGCTTACCGGTTAAACCGTGCAGCTGCCAGCAGATCCTCTTGCGGCTGGTTCCTGAAAAGAACCATTGTTCCTCTTCGGAATCAGCCGCCCTCTCGCATTCCCGGATCCAGGATCCTTTCATCTGGGATTATGGGTTCTTTCAGGATTCGGAATCCTTTCATTCGGGATTCCGGATCCTTTTTACATTACTGGATCAGATCGCTGAGGCGTTTGCTGTAGAAGAAGTCGTGGGTCAGTTTGTCATATTCCGCCCACATGGGAAGGGTCGCGCAGTCCTTGGCCTTCGGGCACGGTTCCGCGCAGTCTGCCAGACAGGCCACCGGGGCCAGAGGCCCCTCCATGAGCTCCAGCACCTCGCCGATATTGTACTGTTCCGGTTTCCGGCACAGCTTGTAACCGCCGCCCTTTCCGCTGGCGCCGATCAGAAGGGCGCCGGCGACCATGTCCTTGACGATGATCTCAAGGTATTTCTTGGAGATCCCCTGCCGTTCCGCCACGTCCTTCAGCGGGATGAATTTTCCGTTATCGTTTTCAGCAAGATCGATCAGGACACGGATGGCATACCTTCCTCTTGTAGAAATCATAGTGCGCCGCCTTTCATCATTGTTGCTTTTGACCGCCGGAGCTTTTACAGGTCCGGGATTTTCTCCTATTATACAGTAGGCGAATAGGTAAATCAAGCCTTAAAACCTATTGACATAGTAGGTAAATGTATATATAATTCGCATTGAGCTGATCAAAAGAAAACAGCAATGATCCGCAAAAAGGAAAGGATCCCTGAAAAGGAGCAGATCCGCAGAAAGGAGCAGTTCCATATGATTTACGCAGACAACGCCGCCACTACAAAGATGAGCCCGGCGGCGATCCGGACAATGACCGCCATGATGGAGGAGGTCTGGGGGAATCCCTCCAGTCTCTACGGCCATGGACAGAAAGCAAAGGAAGCGCTGGAAGAGGCCAGAGAAACGGTCGCGGCAGTGATCGGAGCACAGCCGCAGGAGATCATCTTCACCTCCGGCGGAAGCGAGGCCGACAATCAGGCGATCCTCTCCGCAGCAGCCCTTGGGAAAAAGAAGGGGAAGATGCACATCATCTCCACTGCCTTTGAACATCACGCAGTGCTGCACACGCTGGAAAAGCTGAGAAAAGAAGGCTTCGACATCACCCTCCTGGACGTTCATGAAAACGGGATCGTCCTTCCGGAGGAGGTCGCGGCTGCCATCCGGGAAGATACCTGTCTCGTCACCATCATGTTCGCGAATAATGAGATCGGCACGATCCAGCCCATCCGGGAGATCGGCGCGGTCTGCCGCGAAAAGAAGGTCCTCTTCCACACGGACGCGGTCCAGGCCATCGGACACCTCCCGGTCAATGTGGCGGACGACAACATCGACATGCTGTCCTCTTCCGCCCATAAGTTCCACGGGCCGAAGGGCGTGGGATTCCTCTATGTGAGAAAGGGCGTTCCGATCACGAACCTCATCGAGGGCGGCGCACAGGAGCGCGGAAAGCGCGCAGGCACCGAGAATGTGCCCGGCATCTGCGCCATGGCCACGGCTCTGAAGGAGATCAGCGCGAAGATGGAGGAGAACACCGAGTATGTCACGAAGCTCAGGAACCGCCTGATCGACGGCCTTTCCGAGATCCCGCACTCCGCCCTGAACGGAGACCGGGAGAAGCGTCTTCCGGGAAATGTGAATTTCTGCTTCGAGGGAATTGAGGGAGAGTCCCTGCTCCTGCTTCTGGACGACAAGGGGATCCAGGCATCCTCCGGCAGTGCATGCACGTCCGGGTCTCTGGATCCGAGCCATGTCCTGCTTGCCATCGGCAGAGTGCACGATGTGGCCCACGGTTCTCTCCGGCTGAGCATCATGGAAGAGAACACCGAGGCAGAGGTGGACGAGATCATCCGCGCGGTGAAGGATGTTGTGGAATATCTCCGCAGCTTCTCTCCGGTCTGGAGAGACCTGATGTCCGGAAAAGCAAAGTTTATTCTTTAAGGAGGCAGTCAAATGGCTTTATACAGTGAGAAAGTAATGGATCATTTCCGGAATCCCCGGAATGTCGGTGTGATCGAAGATGCGAACGGGATCGGAGAAGTCGGCAATGCGAAGTGCGGCGACATCATGAAGATGTATCTGAAGATCGAGGACGATATCGTCCAGGACGTAAAGTTTGAGACCTTCGGCTGCGGCAGCGCCATCGCTTCCAGCTCCATGGCGACGGAACTGATCAAGGGAAAGCCGGTGGCGGATGCCATGAAACTGACCAACAAGGCAGTGGCGGAGGCGCTGGACGGTCTGCCCGCGTACAAGATGCACTGTTCCGTGCTGGCGGAGGAGGCAATCCAGTCCGCGCTGCAGGATTATGAGAAGAGAACGGGAAAGACCATTCCCAAGGCGGAATAAGCTGAAAGTATTGGTAGGAATGTCCGGAGGGGTGGACAGCGCCGTCGCGGCGTATCTGCTTCAGCAGGCGGGGCACGAGGTGTCCGGAGTCACCCTGCGGACATGGGTGTCGGAAGATGGAAAAGAAAGCCGCTGCTGCGAGATCGATGACGCGAGAAAGACTGCCTGGAAGCTGCATATACCCTATTACGCGCTGAACTGCATTTCCGAGTTTCAGAGATCCGTCATCGATCCTTTCGTCCGGGACTATCTCGGCGGGATCACTCCGAATCCCTGTGTTTTCTGCAACCGGGAGATCAAGTGGGAAAAACTCCTCTATGCCGCGAAGGTCATGAAGGCGGATTATGTGGCGACGGGCCACTACGCTTCCATTGTGCGGAAGCCGAATGGAAGATACACCGTGAAGAAGGCCCGGCACGCGGAAAAGGATCAGACTTACATGCTGTACCGTCTGAGCCAGGAGCAGCTGGCGGCAACGGTGATGCCGCTGGGTGATCTTACGAAGGACCAGGTGCGGGAGATCGCGGCGCAGGCGGGGCTTCCGTCGGCGGCAAAGCCGGATTCGCAGGAGCTCTGTTTTGTTCCGGACGGAAATTACGCAGAGTATATTGAGAAGCAGGCAGGGGAGAAAGTCCCCGGCGAAGGTTTTTTCGTCGACGGGGAAGGGAACATCCTCGGAAAGCACCGGGGGATTATCCACTATACTGTAGGGCAGCGAAAAGGGCTCGGGCTTCCGCTGGGATACCCCGCATATATCCGGGAGATCCGCGCGGACCGGAATGAGATCGTGGTAGGAGACGAAGCATCCCTGTACAGTAAGGAACTCTGCTGCGGCAGCCTGAATTTCCTGAGCATTCCCACGCCAAAGGCGGGAGAAAAGATACCCTGTGCGGTGAAAGTGCGTTATCACCACGGCGCCCAGGCGGCATGTCTCGAAATGCTGGACGCAGAAAGGGCAAAAATAACATTCGGCGGACCGGTGAGAGCAGCTGCTCCCGGCCAGTCCGCCGTGTTTTACGATGAAGAGGATTGTGTGATCGGAGGCGGGATCATTCTCCCGAAGCGCTGAGAAGCGAACGGGAAAGACCGTTCCCCGGGAGGCCTGAATCTCAGAACTGTACAGTGATGCAGGTCCCCTTTCCGAGGTCGCTGTCCACAGAGATCTTCGCCTCGTGGATCTCCGCAATATGTTTTACGATCGCAAGGCCAAGGCCGGTCCCTCCGGTTTCCCGGGACCGGCTTTTGTCGACCCTGTAAAAGCGCTCGAAGATCCGCTCCTGATCCTCCTTCGGGATGCCGATGCCGCTGTCCTGCACGGAGAGGAAGGGGCGGCCGTGTTTCTGTCCGGTCCGGACCAGGATGGTTCCGTTTTCGCGGTTGTACTGGATGGCGTTCTGGATCAGGTTTTCGATGAGCTCCTTCAGAAGGTCGCGGTCCGCAGTCACGATGGCGGAGCTGCCCTCGCAGGAGAGGGTCAGATGCCGTTTTTCCGCGCTGACGGAAAGATTCCCGCAGCATTCCTCCGCCAGAGAGTGGAGGTCGATGTTTCTGAACTTCCTGGGGATCTCCTGGTGATCCAGCTCGGACAGGCGGATGATGTCGTTGATCAGGGACAGGAGACGGTCCGCGTTGTGGCGGATCTGTTCCGCCATATGGGTCACCTGGTCCCCGCCGGCGAGACCGGTCTCGATGAGCTCCGCATAGCCGGAGATGGCAGTCAGGGGCGTCTTCAGTTCGTGGGAGACATTGGCAGTGAAGTCCTGACGGAGCGAAGCCGATTCCAGGATGTTTTCATGCTGGGCACGGATCTTGTCGGCAAAGGGCTGCAGCTCCGGGTAGACCAGGGACTCAATGGGGCCGTCCAGGTTTTCCGCCATCACGTTCAGGGGCTTCAGGAGCTGGGTGGTCAGAAGATTGCCGAGAAGGACGCAGACCACCAGAAAGACCGCGCTGATGCCGGCGATGACCGGCAGGGCGCGGACAAAAACACTGGTGATGGAGCTGGCTTCGGTGGAGGTCCTGAGAATGGTCCCGTCCTCCAGGAGCAGCGCGCAGTAGAAGGTATTGAGATTGAAGGTGTCGGAGCGGCGCACGCTCTCGCCGGATCCGTGCAGGATGGCGTCGCGGATCTCCGGGCGGTCCAGATGATTCGGGAGGCCGGAAACATCGGCCCCGTTGTCATAGAGGACGGTGCCGTCCGAGGAGATCCAGGTGATTCTGGGATTGTCGCGCTTCAGCTCCTCCAGCGCGGTGTTTTCCGTGTAGGAGCTGCCATCCCCCGCGCCGGCATGGGCGGACTGGAAGACGCCGGTGTCAGCCAGAAGTCGTGTATAAAGGGCCAGGTCCTGCTTGACCCGGGTCTGGAACAGGCTGTAGTACACCAGGGTAATGCCGATGGTGGCGGAGAGGACCGCGATCAGGGTGATCAGGGTGAGCCCGCGGTTGATCTTCTGTTTCATGCCAGTACGTATCCTACATTTCTCACGGTGCCGATCCGGCCTCCGCTGGGGCCGAGCTTCTGCCGCAGCGTCTTGATGTGCATGTCCACGGTGCGGGTCTCTCCTTCATAGTCCGTGTCCCAGACGCTCTGCATGATGGCTTCGCGGGACAGGACAGCGGGGGAATTGACCATCAGGAGACGAAGCAGTTCATATTCCTTATAGGTAAGCTCCACCGGCGTCTCTCCGGCGAACACGGTGTGACGCTCCTGGTCCATCCGGATCTCACCGATCTCCAGAAGCTTCGGCGTGTTCTCCGCGGTGCGCCTTAAGAGGGCCCGGATCCGGGAGAGGAGCTCCATGACGGAAAAAGGCTTCCGGATATAATCGTCCGCGCCGCTGTCCAGCCCCTTCACCAGGTCCATCTCCGTGGTCCGGGCAGTCACCATGATCACGGGGATCTTCGCGGTCAGCGGAGTTTTCCGGATCTGCCGTATGATCGCGAAGCCGTCCTGATCCGGAAGCATGAGGTCCAGAAGCACCAGGTCCGGAAGGATGTCTTCCATGCGGGAGAAAAATGCAGAGGCCCGGTCGAAGGCCGCCACGGTATAATTGCTGTTTTTCAGGGCGATGGTCTCGATCTCCCGGATGCCGGGGTCGTCTTCGACGATGTAGATGAGTGCCATGGGACTCCTTTCTTCCGGCCGCCGTGATCCGGCCGTTACCGGGCCGGCGGAGGTTCAGCCGCTGCATTCCGGCGGGAACATAAGTCAGCGGGGGTTCAGTCGGGCTCGTTCTGACCGGAGAGGGCGTAGGCAATGTTGATGGCATGGTCGGAGCAGCGCTCCAGGTCGTTGATCATGTCGGTGAAAAGGACGCCGGCCACAGGATCGCAGCGTTCCTCCATAAGGCGTTCGATGTGGGCGTTCTCACAGCTGGTCTGCAGATCGTCCACGGCCTGTTCCAGCCGGTCCGCTTCCGGAAGATCCCGGTAGTTTTCGTCCGAGAAGATCCGGAGGGCGAAGTCGATGGAACGGAGCGACGCTTCGGCCAGGGTCTTCAGCTCTTCCCGGGCGGTGTCGGACATGGAAGCCTTCCGCTCCTTGTAGGCGGCCTCATATTCCGCGATGTTCTCCGCATAGTCGGAGATCCGCTCCATGTCAGAGGATACCAGCATGAGCTGGGACAGGCGGTTGACTTCGCTTCGGGAATAATCCATGGAACGGAAGGAGATCAGCCGGTCCTGGATCTTTTCCGTCAGGATGTCCACGGTGTCTTCCCGCTCCAGGACCTCCTCCGCGAGACGATCATCCAGCTCGAAGAAGCAGCGGACCGCGTCCGCCAGGCTGTCCCGGGCAATCTTTCCCATGCGGATCAGCTCCAGCTTTGCCTGCTGGATCGCCACGGAGGAAGGCAGATCGCCGGTCTCCACGAGATAGCGGAGCTTCCGGTCTTCCACTGCGCGGTTCTCCTCCGGAAGCACCGGGATCACCTTCCGGGACATGGCCACGATGGCTTCCGCAAAGGGGAATTCCAGGATCACCGACAGGATCGCGAAGATCGTGTGGGTGTTTGCCACCTGGTGGCCGATGTCGCCCGGCGTGAGGTTGCAGATCATCTCCGTGAAGCCCGGGAAGACATGGATCAGGACCAGCATCAGGGCGGCGCGGATCAGGTTGAACAGAAGGTTCAGCACGGCGCTCCGCTTGCCGTTCCGGTTGGTGGTCAGAGACGCCAGAAGGTTCGGGGTGACGGAGCCGATGGCGGCGCCGATCACCAGATATACAGTCATATGATAGCTGATAAGCCCCTGGACTGCAAAGGTCTGAAAAATGACGACGGAGGAAGAGGAACTCTGCAGCAGCGCGGTAAAAAGCACACCGAAGAGAACCGCCGCGGCAGGATTCTCCAGAGTCGACAGGAAAGAGATGAATGCCTTGCTCTGAGAGAGCGGGACGATGGCGGACTTGATGACCGAGATCCCGAAGAACAGCATTCCGAAGCCGAGGATGACGGTCCCGATGTGTTTGACGGTGCTGTTTTTTACAAACAGCTGGATCACCGCGCCGGTGAAGAGGATCAGGGGGGCGTAGGCGCCCAGGTTGAAAGCTGTGATCTGGGCGGTGACGGTGGTACCGATGTTGGCGCCCATGACCACGCCGATGGCCTGGGACAGCGTCATCAGACCGGAGTTGACAAAGCTGATGACCATCATGTCCGTGGCGGAGGAACTCTGGACCAGAAGGGTCACCAGGACCCCGACGATCACCGCGACAAAGCGGTTCGCGGTGGCGCGCTCCAGAATGGAGCGAAGCTTATTGCCGGCGGCCAGCTTGAGACCGGAGGACATCATACTCATTCCGTACAGAAACAGGCCTACACCGCCAAGCAGCGTAAAAAATTCGAATACAGTCATAAAAAAGCTCCTTATTCATTCTTCAAAGACTGTTGGTATCGTAGCACAGCCCTGTAAAAGGAATGAGGAGCGCTATGTAAAAACTATGTAAAGTAAGGGTCGCGAAGCGGCCCGAGTCTGAGGTGCTGAACGACAGCGCGGGGCCGCGAAGGGGCCCGACAGCTCAGAGCATTTCGATCAGCCGGTCGACATCGTCCGCCTGCGTTGCCCAGCTGGTGGCGATGCGCATGATCACATGGCTGTCGCCGACGTTTTCCCAGAACCCCATCTCCACCGCCTCAGACAGCGCGGCGGCCCGTTCTTTCGTGAGGGTGATGAATATCTGGTTGGTGGGGGACGGGAAGGCAAAGGAATAGCCCTTCTCCGCCAGCGCCCTGCGGATCCGGTCTGCAGCGTCGATGGCGTTCCTGCCGATCTTCCCGTACAGGTCATCGGTAAAGAGGGTTTCAAACTGGATGCCCGCAACGAAGCCCTTGGCCAGCAGGGCTCCGTTCTGCTTGATCATGGTGAAGAGGTGGGGGATGAAGTCATGCTTCGGGATGACCACAGCCTCCCCGAAGAGGGCCCCGCACTTGGTACCGCCGATATAGAAGGCATCGCAGAGGGCGGCAAGGTCCGGAAGCGTCACGTCGTTTTCCGGGCAGGCCAGGGCGTAGGCCAGTCTCGCACCGTCCACGTACAGAGAAATTCCGCCGGTACGGCATACTTCGCGGATCTCCCGGAGCTCCGCAAGGGAATACAGGGTGCCGAATTCCGTGGGCTGGGAGAGATAGACCATTCCGGGCATCACCATGTGCTCGTGGTTTGCGTCCGCCCAATAGCTGTCAAGACAGCTCCGGATGGCAGCAGCCGTGAGCTTTCCGTCCTTCTGCGGGAGCGTCAGGACCTTGTGGCCGCCGAACTCTATGGCGCCGGCCTCGTGCACGCTGACGTGGCCGCTCTCTGCCGCGATCACCCCCTGATAGGGGCGAAGCATCGTGCCGATCATGACGGCGTTGGTCTGGGTGCCGCCCACCAGGAAATACACGTCCGCTTCCGGGGCATTGCAGGCGGCGCGGATCTTCGCCCTTGCCGCCTCGGAGAAGGTGTCCGTTCCGTAGCCGGCGGAATGCACCATGTTCATCTCGGTCAGGCGCGCAAGGATCGCCGGATGCGCGCCCGCCATGTAGTCTGAAGAAAAATACAGTCTGTTCTTGCGGTTCATTTTTGCGTCCTTTCCTGACGTCGTGACTGGTCAAAAGAAATATTTCGTAAGATCCCCGGTATTTCTCCGGGGCTGCCTGAAAATCACTGGCAGAAATCCTCCAAAAATTATACCCTAAAGGGTGTGGAAATGATATAAAAGAGCAGACTGCACCCGAAAGGGTATGAGAAAGCCGGACCGCCGTACCTGCATGCGGTCAGCGAATTCCAGCGGAGGGTTTTATTATGATCAGAAAAGCAGCGGCATCGGACATTGACGCGGTGGAGAAGATCTACGACGAACTGCATCAGGCAGAGGAAGAGGGGACCACCACCATCGGCTGGCTCCGGGGCATCTACCCGGTCCGGGCGACTGCGGAGGCAGCCCTTGGTCGCGGGGATCTGTTTGTCCTGGAAGAGGACGGAGAGATCCTCGGGGCCGGGATCATCAACCGCATCCAGGTCGATGTCTATGCGGGAGCGCCCTGGGAGCACGAAGTGCCGGAGGACCAGGTCTGCGTCCTGCATACCCTTGTCATTTCTCCGCGCGCCAAACGGAGAGGACTCGGAAGAAAGTTCGCCGGTTTTTATGAAGCCTATGCCGCGGAAACCGGCTGCACGGAGCTGCGGATCGACACGAATGAGAGGAACCTGCCGGCCCGGGCCATGTACAGAAGCCTCGGATACCGGGAGATCGACGTCGTTCCGACGGTGTTCAACGGGATCCCCGGCGTGAATCTCGTACTTTTGGAAAAGTGGATCGGCTGATGGAAGTCCCCTGCCGGGCGACCCTTTGATCCGGTCCCGGTGATATGCTTGGTACAACAAAGAGGATATCTCAGCGGTGGCGGTCTCCCGCTGAGACAGAGCATTCAGAAAGAGAGGTGCAGAGATGTACGGAGCAATCGCAGGAGACATGATCGGATCGGTGTATGAATTCAACAGCATCAAGACCACGGAGTTTCCTCTGTTCAGCAGAAGATCTCATTTTACGGACGACACGGTGATGACTGTCGCAGTGGCAGAGGCACTGATGGAGACGGCGGATCTTTCCGACCTGGCAGCGGTCCGGGCAGCTGTTGTGAAGTCCATGCAGAGATGGGGCAGAAAGTACCACGACGCAGGCTTCGGCGGCACCTTTTACCACTGGCTGGACAAGCGGGACCCGCAGCCTTACGGCAGTTTCGGAAACGGTTCCGCCATGCGGGTCTCTTCCGTGGGATGGCTCGCGGACGATGCTGACCAGGTGAAGGAGCTGGCGCGGGCGACGGCGGACGTCACCCATGACCATCCGGAAGGTGTGAAGGGAGCCCAGGCGACGGCGGCTGCAATCTATATGGCCCGGAAGGGAAAGACGAAGGATGAGATCCGGAAGGTCATCGAGGACGAGTACGGGTATGACTTCTCCGGAAGCCTTGCAGAGATCCGGCCCCACTATCACTTTGAGGTGAGCTGTCAGAAGTCTGTCCCGGAAGCCATCCGGTGTTTCTTTGAAGGAGACAGCTACGAGAGCGTCGTCCGGAACGCGGTGTCCCTCGGGGGCGATGCGGACACCCAGGCAGCCATCGCGGGGGCCATCGCGGAGGCGTATTACGGGATCCCGGAGGAGATTGTGAAGGAAGCCAGGAACCGGCTGCCGGAGGACATGCGGTCAGTGGCGGACGCCTTCACCGCGCAGAAGACTGCGCTGACATAACACATCGCTTCCTGGTGAAGCCTCACACGAATAAATTCGCGTGCTTCCATTGCCGCTTTAGGCGGCGGACTGAATGACGGCGGATACGCCTGTAACTCAGGAAGCGCGGAAACGCGCATTTTTTCTGCCG
>Ga0256404_1004722_pt1 | contig 25209 bp, 20 predicted proteins | sample RumenRJG_01DNA_FD_185990 | JGI IMG/M metagenome (GOLD analysis project Ga0256404, IMG submission 185990) | Bovine rumen microbial communities from Lethbridge, Alberta, Canada - RJG_01 | ecosystem: Host-associated > Mammals > Digestive system > Stomach > Rumen | place: Canada: Alberta | collected...
CCGAACCGTAAGGCACAAATGATCTAAAATCTGCGGCTCAGTGCGCCACAAACCCAGGCACCGCAAAACATACGGCCCAGAGGTTTTGACCTTGACCGGCATTCTAAGGAGTGCCGGTTTTAAGCGCGCGGGTTCCGCGCTTAAAACGCGCGAGTCCAGTGCAGGCGGATAAAGAGCTGAGGTGAGCCGAAGGCGAACTTCGAAGCTCCCGCCGAAGCGACAGAGCGCGAGGCACGACGCAGCTTGCCGGTGTCTTTTCTCTTGGTTCGTTCTCTTTTTGACAGGCAAAAGAGAATGAACATTCAAATAAAGCATAATAAGCAGTACGGCATCGGTCGAACGTCCCAAAACAACCATTCAGCCCACCGCACGTGGTCTAAAACTCCCGGCTCACACCGCCCTCACGGTAAAATCCCGCCGGCTCAGACAGCCGCAAGCGGCCGCACGGCAAAAAAAATTCTGACAGGCTCTGCAGCTGCCTGTCAGAATTATTCTCTGCCTTATTGATTCGGAGCCGTCTACTTGCCGATGCAGAAGGTGCTGAAAATTTCGTTGATGAGATCTTCGTCACGCTCACCGCCGAGGATGCGGGTCAGCGACTTTCTCGCGTCGCTCACGCAGCCTGACACAAGCGCCTGATCAAGTCCGTCGTTCAGCGCTTTCAGCCCTGTATCAACCGAACTGATGGCGGCGCGCAGCTCTTCTACCTGACGGCTGCTGGCGTTCAGGCCGGTATCAAGGGCACCGGTGCCGCTCACCATTCCGACGATGGACTCCTTGAGTTCTTCAAGGCGGGTTCCCTTCTTCGCGGAAACGGGGATCACGGTGCTGGCGGGAATCAGCGCTGTCAGCGACGCCTGGCTTATTTTCTGGGGCAGGTCGGCCTTGCTGATCACGACGATGTGGGGGGTGTCCTCAATGTCGCGCACGCGGTCGACGTCTTCCTGATGGAGCGGCTCGCTGCCGTCGATGACCCAGATGCGTACGTCGGCTTCTTTCATGGCGCTGCGGGCGCGTTCGACGCCGAGAGCTTCCACCTCGTCATGATAGTTCTCGGTGATGCCCGCGGTGTCAACGAGGCGCAGGGGCACGCCGCGGAAGGTCAGCACGGCCTCGATGATGTCGCGCGTGGTGCCGGGAATGGCAGTGACAATGGCGCGGGATTCTTTCAGAAGCGCATTGAGAAGCGACGACTTTCCGGCATTGGGACGTCCGACCAGCGCGACGCGGATGCCCTCGCGCAGAATTACGCCTGAAGAGCAGCGCTCCAGCAGTTCGGAAAGGGACTGGCGCACGACTTCAAGGCGGCCGGCCAGTGTTTCATCGGTCACATAGGGCACGTCTTCCTCGGGAAAGTCGAGGCCGACTTCAACTTCAGCGCCGAGTGATGTGAGTTCGTCGTAGATCTCGCCGACGGCACGGGTCAGTTCACCGTCAAGAGTGCGGTTGGCAGCGCGCAGCGCCTCGTTGCTGCGCGCCTGAATGAGCGCGCCGACGGCCTCGGCCTGGGAAAGGTCAAGGCGGCCGTTTTCAAACGCCCGCCGGGTGTACTCGCCGGGGAGTGCCATGCGCGCGCCTGCGGATATGCACAGCTCAAGGCACCGCTGGGCTATAAGGCTGCCGCCGTGGCAGTGAAATTCCACAAGGTCCTCGCCGGTGTAGCTGTGAGGGGCGCGGAACGGAAGCACCAGAATGTGGTCGATGACGGCCCCGCCCTCGTCCAGCAGATATGCATTCCGCGCAAAACGGGTTTTCAGGGGCGCGTCGGTGTAAAAGCGCACAAGCTTCCGGACGATGTTCCATGAGTCAGGCCCGGACAGGCGCACAATGGCTATGCCGCTGTTGCCCCACGCTGTTGAAATTGCCGCAATGGTATCTCCGAACATGACTGATCCTCCCCTCCGGGGCTACGGCCCCGCATATTTTCTTTTTTCTATTATACCAGAGTGCCGGCGGTTTTGAATGCTGTTTTGAGTCTGTCTGCATGTGTTATTCGGCAGAATCAGCTTTGGCGGGGCTGAAATCAGCCGGAGCGGGAGGTGCACACAAAAAGCCGCCGGAGCGGCAGCTCCGGCGGCCGGTTCTGCAAAAAAGCAGCGGGCGGTTTAGTACAGTCCGGGATAAAGCGGCTTGGCGTCGCAGAGTTCTGTGATTTCGCCGCGGACTTTCTGGATGACGGTTTCATCGTCGATATGGGAAACGACGCGGTCGATCCAGTCGGCGATTTTTGCCATTTCGTCATGGCCGAAGCCGCGGGTGGTTGCAGCGGCTGTGCCGACGCGGATTCCGCTGGTAACCATGGGGCTGAGTTTCTCAAAGGGAATTGTGTTGCGGTTGACGGTGATGCCGGCGCGGTCAAGGGCGAGCTGTGCCTGCTTGCCGGTGACGCCCTTGCTGGTAAGGTCGACAAGGATCAGGTGGTTGTCGGTGCCGCCGGAAACGAGACGGAATCCTTTTTCAAGCATTTTCTGGGCAAGGTATTTGCAGTTGTCCACAATGTTGTGCTGATAGGTCTTGAACTCGGGTCTCATGGCCTCGGCAAGTGCCACGGCCTTTGCGGCGATGATGTGCATGAGCGGGCCGCCCTGCATGCCGGGGAAGATGGCGCTGTCAAGTTTCTTGGCGTACTGTTCCTTGCACATGACCATGCCGCCGCGGGGACCGCGCAGGGTCTTGTGGGTGGTGGTGGTCACAAAGTCGCAGTAAGGCACGGGGTTGGGATGCTCGCCTGCTGCCACAAGTCCGGCGATGTGGGCGATGTCAAACATCACCATGGCGCCGACTTCATCGGCGATCTCGCGGAACTTGCTGGCGTCGATGATGCGGGGATAGGCGCTGGCGCCGCAGACGATAAGTCTGGGATGATGCTGCTTTGCAAGGTCGCGGACCTGGTCGAAGTCAATGGTTTCTGTGTCTTTGCGGACGCCGTAGGGGATGATGTTGTACAGTTTGCCGGAGAAGTTGACCGGGGAGCCATGGGTCAGATGCCCGCCGTCGGTGAGATTCATGGCGAGGATTGTGTCGCCGGGCTGAAGCTGTGAGAAATACACGGCCATGTTGGCCTGGCTGCCTGAGTGGGGCTGCACGTTGACGTGATCGCAGCCGTATATCTTCTTTGCGCGGTCGCGGGCCAGATTTTCAGCCTTGTCGACCACTTCGCAGCCGCCGTAGTAGCGTTTTCCGGGGTAGCCCTCGGCATACTTGTTTGTCAGCACTGAGCCCATGGCGGCCATCACCGCGCGCGAGGTGAAGTTCTCTGAGGCGATCAGCTCGATCTGGTGGTTCTGGCGGCGGTATTCCTCAACAATGATATCCGCGATCTCAGGATCCACCTGACGAATGTAAACGTCGGCATTCTTATCCATATTGCGCACCTGTCCTTTCCAAATGCATAAAGTATACGAATATAAAACAATTATTGTACCTAAGAAAGATTACAGCATTTTAACTTGCTTGTCAAAACTATATACAAATGCGCTTTAGATTATAACATCTGTCAATCGCTTCTGCAGCGCGGCACGCGCGAATCGGTTCGTCAATTTAAGACAAGTCTTAATTTTAAAATTTTTATTTCACCAGCCGGACGCAGCGGCGCGGAGCACAGTTTTTCTGTTAGAATAGAAAAAGATCGGTGCCGGGCGCACGGTCTTAGCTGCTGCGCCGGATTCTGGCGCCGGAAGGGGCGTTTTTATGAAAGACAGAGCCATGCTGCTTACCAGCGGTCCTATCGGGCGCACGATGGTGCTGTTCGCGATGCCGCTGGTGCTGGGAAACTTCTTTCAGCAGATGTACAACACTGTGGATTCGCTTGTGGTGGGCAACTTCATCGGCAGCGACGCGTTGGCGGCGGTGGCCTCGTCGGGGCACAGCACGTTTCTCGTGATCGGGTTCCTGCAGGGGGTCTTTGTGGGCGCCGGCGTGGTCATCGCGCGGTACTTCGGCGCGCAGAACGCTGAGCGCGTGAAAACCTCGATTCACACAACTGTGAGTTTTGCGCTGCTGGCGGGGCTGCTGCTGTCGTTTCTCGGCATAGTCTTCTCGCCGTGGGTGCTGCGAATCATGGGCACACCGGAATCGGTGATGCCCAGCGCGCTGGTCTATTTCAGGATTTACTTTGCGGGCCTGCTTTCAGCGGTGCTCTACAACTGCGCCAACGGCATTCTTCAGGCTCTGGGCGACAGCCGGCACCCGCTGTATTACCTGATTTTCTCATCGGTGCTCAATGTGGCGCTTGATCTGGTGTTCGTCATTGCATTCGGCTGGGGCGTTGCCGGCGTGGCGTGGGCAACTGTGTTCTCACAGGCGGCCAGCGCAGCGCTGGGGTTCTGGCACCTCGCCCGCATCGGGGAACCGGGCCGTTTTTCTGTGAAACTGCTGCGTCTCGATCTGCCGATGCTGAAATCCATCCTTCACATGGGAATTCCGGCGGGCATGCAGAACTCGATCATCGCCTTCGCCAACATGGTGGTGCAGTCGCACATCAACTCGTTCGGCGCCATGGCTGTGGCGGGCAGCGGAACGTTTCTGAAGCTGGAAGGCTTCGCCTTTATCCCGATATCGAGCTTTGCCCTTTCCATCACGACGTTTGTCAGTCAGAACATCGGCGCGGGGCAGTATGAACGCGCTCACAGCGGCGCGCGCTTTGCGCTGATCACCAGCGCGGTTCTGGCGGAGATTCTGGCGCTGGTGCTGCGCTTTTCCGCACCGCTGCTGATCGGGGCATTCAACAGCAGCCCTGAGGTGATCCGTTTCGGCGTTCTGCAGGCCATGATCGCCACGCCGTTTTATTTTCTGCCGGCGCTTTCGCACTGCATGGCTGGCATTCTGCGCGGTCTCGGACGGGCTGTGGTGCCTATGATTGTCATGCTGGTGTGCTGGTGCGTGATCCGCGTAACTTACCTTGAAATTCTTATGCCGCTCTATCACGACATCCGCCTTTTGTATGCAGTATATCCTTTCACGTGGTGCCTCAGCGCAGCTTCGCTTCTCCTGTGCTACCGCCGTATCCGCTGGGACAGAACAGATTCCTGAGATTTAAACTCCTTATCCGTACTTTTTTCATTTGGAGACTTTTATTACCCTTAAAGATCAGTTTTATGATTTTTGAGGAAAATAAAAGTCTCCTTATTTTATTTTTACTATCATTAAGAAGCAAAACACTTCATAAAATAGAATACAATTTCTATAAATCTGCTTTTACAGATATATTTTCAGTTAAAGTGTCGATATTTTACAATTGAAATGCTGTAAAAAATGTTTTATAATCACAAAAGATTCACGATTACGGGAACACATTGAAAGGAGAATGAAAATAATGAAGAAACTGGCTGCGGCGGTATTGGCATTCTGCATGATGGCTTCGGCGGCGCTGGCCGCGGAAAAGGTTGTGCGCATTGGTGTTTTCGAGCCGGCTTCAGGCGACAGCGGCGCGGGCGGCAAACAGGAAATGCTGGGCATGCAGTACGCAAATAAAAAGACGCCCACTGTCAAAATCGGCGACGAAATTTATAAGGTTGAACTTGTCTATGCCGACAACGGCTCGTCAACCGACAAGGCCCCGACGGCAGCTCAGCAGCTTGTGGCCTCGCACGTTTCTGTCATTCTCGGCACTTACGGATCGGCTGTGGCCATCGCCGGATCCCAGTATTTTGCCGATGCGGGCATTCCCGCCATCGGCGTGACCTGCACGAATCCCCAGGTGACGGCAGGCAACAAGCACTATTTCCGCATCTGCTTCCTCGATCCTTTCCAGGGCACGGTTCTTGCCAACTACGCCTATAAAAATCTCGGCGCAAAAACGGCATACTGCCTCGGCGAACTGGGCAACGACTACGACATCGGGCTCTGCCATTATTTCAAGGAAGCCTTTGAGAAGCTGGGCGGCAAGGTGATCACCGATACGTTCCCGACGGGCAACTCTGACTTTACCTCGTACCTGACCAACGCGGCCATGTACGGCGCTGAAGCGTTCTTCTGCCCTGTCTCTCTGGCCTACTCCACACAGATCATCGCGCAGGCGGCCGGACAGAATGTTCCGTTCCCCATCATCGGCGGCGATACGCTTGACAGCAACAAGGTCGCTGAAGTCACGAAGGGCACAAACGTGAAAGTAATCGTCTCCACCTTCTACCAGGAAAGCGGTTCTGCGTTCGACAAGGGCTTCAAGGCCTGGCTGAACGAGGACAAGGAAGCCATGACCAACAACGGCGGCAACGACATGATTTCTGCCATGTCTGCCATGGGCTATGACGCCTACTACACGGCTCTCGCGGCTCTGCAGCTCGCCGGCTCCACGGATTCCCGCAAGGTCAACGAAGCTCTGTGGCAGACGAAGCTGACCGGCGTCACGGGTGAGATTGCCTTTGACCAGGTCAACGGCGACGCGCTCCGCGATTCTGCGTTCATCAAGTCTGTCAATCCCAAGACCGGCGAGTGGGAGTTTGTGGCAGTTCAGAAAGTCAACTGACGCCGGAAAGCCGTTTATCCAGGCAGCAAAAGTGCGGCGGGGATTTTTTCCCTGCCGCTTTTTGTAAGTAAGCCTGTACTTTCAGGAAGGATGTCTCGTCAATGTGGAAAACAGTTTTTCCCTATATTCTGTCGGGCATCTCTGTCGGCGGGCAGTATGCCCTGATCGCCATCGGCTATACCATGGTGTACGGTATTCTGCGCCTGATCAATTTCGCCCACGGCGATGTGTTCATGGTGGCCGGAATTCTGATGGTCTACCTGTCGGCAGCGGTGCCTCTGTACATTTCGATTCCTCTCGTACTGATCCTGACGTCACTGATCGGCTTTATCATTGAGCGCGTGGCCTACAGGCCGCTGCGCGCTGCACCGCGCATGAGCGTCATGATCTCTGCCATCGGCGTGAGCTACACGCTGCAGAATCTGGTGCTTTACATCACCGGCGGTCTGAACCAGTTTTACCCGAAAATCCCGTTCATCTCCAACTCGGTGCAGATTTTCGGCGCCACCACGAAAATGGTGACGATCATCACGCCGTTTCTGACGCTGTTCCTGACGGTGGGGCTTGTCATGCTGATCAACCATACGAAAATCGGCATGGCCATGCGCGCCGTGAGCAAGGACTTTGAAACAAGCCTGCTGATGGGCATCAAGATCGACAACGTCATCTCGTCGACGTTCGTCATCGGTTCGTTTCTGGCAGCGGTGGGCTCGATGCTGTACTTCACCAACTACTCGACGGTCATTCAGACGTCGGGCGCCATGCCGGGCCTGAAGGCGTTTGTCGCGGCGGTGTTCGGCGGCATCGGCTCGATTCCCGGCGCAGTGATCGGGTCGTTCATCATCGGCCTGTGCGAAAACATCATCAAGGGTCTGGACGTGATTCTGTTCCGCATGGGCGTCATCGCCAGGCCGCTGGGGCTGGCCACGTTCTCTGATGCCTTCACGTTTGCACTGCTGATTGTGATTCTCGTCGTAAAGCCCACGGGGCTCTTCGGCGAGGAAAACACCGACAAGGTGTAGGTGAGCGCCATGACTGCTGTTAAAAACCGCAGAGGTATGATCATCAGCGCCGTGATTATCACGGCGGTGTACGCCGCTGTTTTCGCGGCGGAACAGACGCTTCCATCCACATCAATGGTTTTCACTGTGCTGAAAAAAGGCGCGGTGTATGCTCTGGCAGCCGTTGCAATGAACCTGCTGGTGGGCTTCACGGGCATTTTCTCGCTGGGGCATGCGGGGTTCATGCTGATCGGCGCCTATGTCTACGGCGTGCTGACGATTCCGCCCGCGCTGCGCATGAGCGTTTACCAGTATTTCAACGGCGGGATCATCCAGTTCGAGATGCCGTTTTTCATCGCCATCATCCTCGCCGGCGTCGTGGCGGCTCTGTTCGCCTGGCTGATTGGTCTGCCGGTGCTGAGGCTGAAAAGCGACTATCTGGCCATCGCAACGCTGGGCTTTGCCGAAATCATCCGCGCCATCTTCCAGTGGAACCAGCTGGGGCCCATCACCAACGGGTCAAACCTGCTGCGTCTGTTTCCGAATTTCAACGACTTCAACATCAGGAACGCCTCCGGCGAGGTGATTGTCTACTTCTCAACGATGATGCCCATGATCATCAGCGGGCTGTGCATCGCGCTGATTCTTATGCTCATCAATTCCACTTACGGCCGCGCCCTGCGCGCTGTGAAGGACAATGAGGTGGCCGCCGAGGCTATGGGTGTCAACCTGGCACAGCACAAACAGCTGGCGTTCTGCATCTCGTCATTCTTCACGGGCATTTCCGGCGCCCTGCTGGCCATGTACCAGACTTCGGTGCAGGCCAAGAGCTTCACTTCTGCCATGACCTACGAAATACTGCTGATTGTGGTTATCGGCGGTGTCGGCTCGGTGACGGGGTCGTGCATCAGCTCGTTCCTCTTTGTGGCCTGCTCTGAGTGGTGGCTGCGTTTTCTTGACGAAAAGCAGGTCATCAACGGATTTCAGGTGCCTCTGCTGAGAAACGGCTTCCGTCTTGTGGTGTTCTCGGTGATCATCATGGTCATCGTGCTGTTCTTCAGCCGCGGCATTATGGGCACGAAGGAGCTTCCGGACTTGTTCAGGCCGCGGAAAGCCACGGCGGCGGAGAAAGGCGGAGATGAACAATGACAGAAAAAAAGAACGTTCTTCACATTGATCATCTCACCATGCAGTTCGGCGGCGTTGTCGCGGTGGACAGCCTGACAATGGACATCAACGAGGGCGAAATTGTTGCGCTCATCGGCCCGAACGGCGCGGGAAAAACAACGGCGTTCAACGCCGTGACGGGCATTTATCCGCCGACCAACGGGGAAATCAGCTTCTACGGACATCCCATTGTGCGGTGCCACCCCAGAGGCAGAATGAGGCACATCTACGCAGGCAGTGACAAAGACCTTTTCGCCGCGAAGAAAGTGCTTCTGCCGACGCCCGATAAAATTACAAAGCTGGGCATTGCCCGCACATTTCAGAACATCAGGCTGTTCTCCGGCATGACGGTTCTCGAAAACGTTCTCACCGCGCAGCATCTGCGCCGCAGTGCCAGTTTCCTTGCTTCGGTGCTGCACCTCAACCGTGCCGAGGAGGAAATGATGCACACCCGCGCCGCTGAGCTTCTTGAAATTGCCGGTCTTACCGGCCAGGAGGATGAGCTTGCGTCAAGTCTCCCCTACGGGCGTCAGAGACTTCTTGAAATTGTGCGCGCCCTGGCGACTCACCCGACGCTGCTGCTGCTGGACGAGCCTGCGGCAGGCATGAATCCGCAGGAAACGCTGGAGCTGGCACACTTTATCCGCGAGATCCGGAAGAACTTCAACCTGACTGTTTTCATCATCGAGCACCACATGGAACTGGTGATGGAGATTTCTGACCGTATTTATGTCATCGAGTTCGGACGCCAGATCGCCGAAGGCACCCCCGGACAGGTGCAGAACGATCCGCGGGTCATTGAAGCCTATCTGGGAGGTGACGTGTCATGAGCCTGCTCAACGTGCTGAATCTTAAGGTAAGCTACGGCGGGATCGAAGCCCTGAAGGGCATCACCTTCTCTGTTGAAAAGGGGCAGATTGTCACGCTGATCGGTGCCAACGGCGCGGGAAAGTCAACCACGCTGCGGGCTATCAGCGGCCTGGTCCCCATCAAGGGAGGCACCATCACCTACGACGGAAACGTGATCAGCGGGCAGAACCCGCAGAAAATCGTGTCAGAGGGCATCTGCATGGTGCCCGAGGGCCGGCGCGTTTTTCCCAACCTGACTGTTCTTGAAAATCTTAAGATCGGCGCCTATCTGAGAAACGATGACCTGACCGCCGACCTTGAACACGTGTATCAGCTGTTTCCCCGTCTGAAGGAGCGTTCGTGGCAGATGGCCGGAACGCTTTCAGGCGGCGAGCAGCAGATGCTGGCGGTCGGCCGCGCGCTGATGATGCGCCCCAAGCTGCTGATGATGGACGAGCCTTCGCTGGGTCTGGCCCCCATTGTGATGCACGACATCTTCAAGATCATCGAAACCCTGCATGCCGAGGGCATCACCATTCTTCTGGTTGAACAGAACGCCAACGCCGCCCTGAAAATCGCCGACTACGCGTTCGTCCTCGAAACAGGCTCGCTGGGGATGCAGGGAACCGGCAGCGAACTGCTGAACGATCCGTCAATCAAGGCCGCCTACCTCGGCAAATCCCGCTGAAAACCCCGCATCCGCGTTTCTGACAGCGACTTTACGAGAACAGATTCACCCGGAAAATTGAGAAAGAAAAGCAGGAAAGGCTGCCCCGGAAAACGCGGGGGCAGCCTTTCTGCTTCATTATCATGATGAGAATTCCGCAGCCAGGGCACAGAACACAATAAATGCCCCGGCAGCAGCAGCCGGTCTGAGACGGACGGCTGTCTCTCTGCCCGCACCGGGCGCGGAAAACATCTGCGGATATTTACGGCAGGTGCACAGATGTATTTTCTAACGCACATCGCAGTCAAAAAAACATTTTATTTTAAGATATATGATTCATGCAAAAAATCTATGAAATTGACATTCATTTGTGCACTCTCTATAATTTAAACGTAGAAATAACGTGTATTTGCATCGTTTTCAGGCTTTAAAGGCTCTGCGGCTTCAGCTTTTCAATTTCAAGGGAGGTCTTGTCAGTGAAAAAGTTCAGTTTTGTGCCGCTGCTTCTGCTGCTGCTCGCTCTGCCGTGTGCGGCTGCAGAGCAGGAAGCGAAGAAGGATGCAAAGCAGTACATCAACGACTATCTGGTTGCCGATCCTTCCACTATGGATGTTACGCTGCGCGCCGACACTTATTCCAGCTCGGTGATGCGCAACGTCATGGAAGGGCTTGTGCGTCTCGAGGAAAAGGACGGACAGTACAACCTTGTGCCTTCAGGCTCAACCGGATGGGAAACCAGCCCTGACGGCCTTGTCTGGACGTTTCACCTCCGCCCCAGCAAATGGGAGGACGGCGTGCCCGTAACGGCACAGCAGTACGTGTACGGAATCAGACGCGCCGCTGACCCGAAGACCGGTTCGCCCAACAGTTTCTTCCTTGAGCCTCTGAAGAATTTTGACAAGGTCAACAAGGGCGAGGCAGATCTCAGCGAGCTGGGCGTCCGCGCCGTTGATGACATGACTCTGGAACTCACGCTGAAGGCCCCGACGCCGATGTTCCTGAGCATGATCAATGAAACTGTGTACTTCCCGCTCAGAGAGGACAAAATCAGCGAATGGTCAGAGAAGTACGGCTCTGAAGCCCAGTATTTCATCGCCAACGGGCCGTTCAGAATCGAAAGCTGGACTCACAACAACTCAATGGTTCTGGTAAAGAATAACGCCTATTGGGACGCGGAACATGTGAACCTTGAAAAGATCAACATCTTCATCATGAGCGACGAGACAACCTACTACAACGCTTTCCTGAGCGGCGAGCTGGACTTTGTCACCGCAGGGCAGAAAGAGTGGGTTCAGCGCTTCAAGGAAACCGACGCGCAGTACGCGCCCTACTCTACGGCAACTATTTCCTATGCATTTTACAACGCAAAGGACAAGCTCTTTAAAAACGTCAATGTCCGCAAGGCCTTCACCCTGGCCGTGGACCGCGAGGACATCAACGAGATGTGCTTCGGCGGGCTGCGCATTCCCACCTACGGCTGGGTTGTGCCCACCATCTCCGTGGGAAACACCAACTACCGCAAGGCTGCGGGCGACATCATCAGAGAAATGTCCGATCAGCTGAAGGCCGAGGGAAAGACGCCGAAGGACCTTCTGCTTCAGGGCATGAAGGAACTTGGTCTTGGCGATGATCCTTCAAAGCTTGAAGTGACGTTCTCCCTGGCCGGCACCAGCGAGTGGTTCCGCACGCTCGGCGAGTATCTGCAGCAGGTTTACAAGACTGAGCTCGGCGTTGACCTGAAGATCAGCTATGCCGAATGGGGCATCTTCTACGACAACGTGCTGAAGGGCAACTACCAGATCGGCTTTATGGGCTGGGGCGCCTATTATAACGATCCGTATGACGTGCTGTCGCTGTTTGTTTCAAGCTACGACGCCATCAAGACGGGCTGGAGCAGCAGCCGCTATGACGAACTGCTGAAGCATGCCTCAACGGAACTTGATGAGTCTGTACGTCTGAAGGACTACATTGACGCGGAAAACATTCTGATCCGCGACGAGTGCGTCGTGTCGCCCATGGCCACGGCAAGATCCAACCGCTTCATCAAGCCCTGGGTCCACGGCTATGCAACGCTCGGCTTCTCCGGCATCGGCTACAAATACGTTTACACTTCGGGCAGATAGGCCCTCTGCAGACCGATCCTGCCGCGACCTGGAATGATAACCAGACAGTTATGATAAAAAAAGAGACAACGTTCTGTGCGTTGTCTCTTTTATTTCAATTCGCGGCACATCAGTTTGAAAGGCCTTCGTATTTCCGGCGACGGACTGCCGGAAAACCCGCTGTTTTTTCAGGGAGGCTCACTCATGGGCAGATACATCATCAAACGTGTACTTTATATGCTTTTCACGCTGTTTGTGGTCACGGCGGTGACCTTCTTCCTGATGCGCTCCATCCCCGGCGACCCGCTGGCAAGTCTCGCCCGCGCGCTGCCCGAGCAGACCAAGGCCAATTTCTATGCCAAATACGGCCTTGACAAGCCGCTGCACACGCAGTTTTTCATATACATGAAAAACCTGCTGCACGGCGATTTCGGGGAGAGCGTCGTCTATCCCGGGCGGTCGGTGACGCAGACCATCCGCGAGACGTCGCCTGTTTCGGCTGCAATCGGCGGCATCGCGCTGGCGGTCGGACTGGTCATCGGCATTTCCCTGGGAATTATCGCCGCGCTGTACAAAAACCGCTGGCCCGACTACATCGTGATGTTCATTGCCATCATGGGCATTACCATTCCGGTGTTTGTGCTGGCGTCGCTGTTTCAGTACTTCTTCTCGGTCAGGCTGGGCTGGCTGCCCACCTCCGGCTGGGGGCAGCCGAAGCATCTCGTGCTGCCGGTGCTTGTGCTCTGCTTCGGAACGATTGCGACCTACGCGCGCTACATCAAATCCAGCATGCTTGACGTGCTGAACCAGGACTATGTTCTGACGGCACGCGCCAAGGGACTGAGTGAGTTTCAGGTGATCACGCGCCACGTGATGCGCAATTCGCTTCTGCCGGCAATCACCATTCTGGCGGGGCGTATTGTGGGCATTTTCACGGGCGCTTTCGTCACAGAGAAAATTTTCAGCATTCCGGGCATCGGATTTTATTACATCAGTTCGATCAACAACAACGATTATTCCATGACGCTCGGAACGACAATTTTCTACGCGGCCCTGTTCGTGGTGATGCAGCTGGTGGTTGACTTTGTCTATATGCTGGTCGATCCGCGGATCCGTCTGGCAGACAACTGACCGGCGGAGAATCAGGAGGTTATTCATGGAACACATTCCTGCTGAAAAGTTTAAAATCATCGGCATCAGGCCGGAGGAATCCGAGGAGATCGTCCGTCCGCAGATCAGCTACCTTCAGGACGTGTGGCGCCGTTTCAGGCAGAACAGGATTGCGCTTGTGGCGTTGATCATCCTTATTTTCCTCACGCTTCTTGTTGTTTTCGGCCCCTCGCTGAGCGGGTATGAATTCGAGGCGGTGGACCGCACGGCCCGGAACCAGTTTCCCAGCCTGAAACACTGGTTCGGCACGGACAAACTGGGACGCGACCTTTTCGCCCGTGTGGCTCACGGCGGCCGGATTTCGCTGATCATCGGCCTGACGGGCGCGCTGATCTCATCCACAGTGGGCTGCATTTACGGCGGCATCTCGGCCTACTTCGGCGGCATTGTGGACGATGTCATGATGCGTATTGTGGAAATCATCATCAGCGTCCCCTATCTGATTGTCGTCATCCTGCTTTCCGTGGTGCTGCAGAGCCACGGGATTTTCACTCTGGTGCTTGCCATGACGCTCACAGGCTGGTGTTCCATCGCCAGGCTCGTGCGCGGGCAGGTGCTGCAGATCAAGAGTCAGGAGTACATTCTTGCAGCCAATGCGCTCGGCGTCAGCCCGTGGAAGATCATTGTGCGCCACCTGATTCCCAACACACTGAGCGTGGTGCTTGTCTCCATCACATTCGACATTCCCGGCTACATCTTCTCAGAGGCGTTTCTGAGCTACGTCGGCCTCGGCGTGCAGCCGCCGGAAACGAGCTGGGGAGCTCTTGCGGCGGCCGCGCAGACATCGTTTACATTTTATCCCTACCAGATGTTCTTTCCTGCTCTGATGATCGCGCTGACCATGCTGTCATTCACGCTGCTGGGCGACGGACTCCGCGATGCCCTCGACCCGCGGCTGCGAAAGTAGGCGGAATCATGGAAAAAATTCTTTCTGTCCGCAATCTCAGAGTATCGTTCAACACGTATGCCGGCGAGGTAAAGGCCGTGCGCGGCGTCGATTTTGACCTGCACCGCGGAGAAACTCTGGCCTTCGTCGGCGAGTCGGGCTGCGGCAAAACAGTTACGGCCAAGGCGCTGATGCGGCTGCTTCAGCCTCCCTTTGCGGTCATCAAACCCGGCTCGTCAATTCATTTCAGAGGCGAGGATGTGCTCGCCATGGACAAAAAGCGTCTGCGTTCCTACCGCGGCAATGACGTGAGCATGATCTTCCAGGATCCGATGACGTCGCTGAACCCGACGATGACCTGCGGAAAACAGATTATGGAAACTCTTCTGCTGCACCGCAGTCTCACCCGGCAGCAGGCAAGGGAAGAAGCTGTCAAAGCGCTTGAAATGGTCAAGATTCCTGATGCTGAACGCCGTTTTGAAGCCTATCCTCATCAGCTTTCGGGCGGCATGCGTCAGCGGGTGATGATCGCCATTGCCCTGGCCTGCACGCCGCAGATTCTCATTGCCGATGAACCGACCACGGCGCTCGATGTGACAATTCAGGCGCAGATTCTCAATCTGCTTCAGGAACTTCAGAACCGGCTGAACACGGCGATCATCCTTGTGACGCATAACCTCGGCGTCGTGGCAAATTTTGCCGAGCGCATTCAGGTGATGTACGCAGGGCAGGTTCTGGAGCGCGGAACGGTGGAAGAAATTTTCCACGAGGCACGCCACCCCTACACATGGGCGCTGCTGAACTCCATTCCCCGCCCCGGCGCGGCCCGCAAAAAGGAGCTCTACGCGCTGGGCGGCACGCCGCCCGACCTGATTCTGCCTCTTGACTGCTGCCCGTTCGCGGCCCGCTGCGAATACTGCATGCCCATATGCCGTGAGCGCATGCCGGAGGAAACAGTGCTGTCTGACACGCATCGTCTTTCCTGCTGGCTGCAGCATCCGGATGCGCCGAAAGTCAAATCTTTCTCTGAAAGGCAGGCCTGAGCCATGGCTGAAAACCTTCTTGAAGTCAAAGACCTCTGCATGTATTTTCCCATCGGACGCGGCCGTGTTGTCAAAGCGGTGGATCATGTCTCATTTTCCATAGCCGAGGGAGAAACGCTCGGTCTTGTCGGCGAATCAGGCTGCGGCAAGACAACCTGCGGCAGATCGGTCCTTCAGCTCTACAGGCCGACTTCGGGCCGTGTGCTTTTTGACGGGCGCGATGTCTCGTCGCTCCGCGGAAAAGAGCTTCTGGCGTTCAAAAAGGACGCCCAGATTATCTTTCAGGATCCATACTCCTCTCTCGATCCGCGCATGACCATCGCAGAGATCATCGGCGAGGGGTACTCCGTGTTTTTTCACGGCAGCGAGGCTGAAAAGCAGGCCAGAATCGGCGAACTGCTTGAAAAGGTCGGACTGCGGCGCGATTTCGCAAGCCGCTTTGCCCACGAGCTTTCCGGCGGACAGCGCCAGCGCGTCGGCATTGCCCGTGCGCTTGCTGTAAAGCCGCGCTTCATTGTCTGCGACGAGCCGATTTCGGCCCTTGACGTCTCAATACAGGCGCAGATTGTCAATCTTCTGATCCGGCTGCAGCGCGAAGAGCACCTCACCTATCTGTTCATCTCCCATGACCTCTCCATGGTAAGGCACATTTCCGACCGCGTGGGCATCATGTATCTCGGCAGCCTGGTGGAAATCGCCTCCAGCGACGAGATATTCTCACATCCGCTGCATCCTTACACTCAGGGTCTGATCGCTGCCATTCCGCTTGCCGATCCTGACGAGCGGCACGAACGGGCCGGCATTGAAGGCGAGGTTCCCAGTCCCATCAATCCGCCTTCAGGGTGCAGGTTCAGAACCCGCTGTCCCCGCGCACAGTCTGTCTGTGCCGAAAAAGCCCCTGTCCTGCATGAATGCGCACCGGGGCACAGCGCTGCCTGTCACTTTCTGGGGAAAACACACTAAGGGGGCTTCTGACAATCATGAACGAACTGTCGCAAAAGCTGAATTCCATCCTTGAGGCTGTTCTGCCCGGCACATATACGTCGGTTTCCTATGCCATCGCCTTTGACGGTCAGATCGCCGCGGCAGACGCTCTGGGAAATCAGGGCGGGCCCGGAAAAAAACCGGCCGCCCCGGACTGCGCCTACAACGTCGCGTCGATTTCAAAAATATTCTGCACCGCCGCGGTCATGCAGCTTGCGGAGCGCGGGCTAGCCGATCTTGACCGCCCTGTCTGCGAATACCTTCCCCGCTTCCGCATGAAGGACCCGCGCTACAGGCAGATCACGCTGAGGCATTGTCTCAGCCATTCGAGCGGTCTTCCCGGCACGCAGTGGCGCGGTTTTTCCGTTACCGATACTGCAAATGCCGACTATTACGACGACGTCTATGACTTTCTGGCCGGATCCACGCTGAAGGCAGCGCCGGGAACCTATTCGGTATACTGCAATGACGGGTTCACCCTGGCTGAAATGGCTGTGGCACAGATTACCGGCATGGACTATGCCGCATACTGCCGAAAAAATATCTTCGCCCCTCTCGGACTTGAATCAGCAGGTTTTTCAGAAAAACGGGACCCGCGGCACCCCCTGGTGCATGAAGGGGAAAAGCCGGCTGAACTGCTGCTGGTCCGCGGCGCGGCGGGGCTTTCCATCTCCATGCCCGACTTGTGCCGTTTCGGGCAGATCTTTCTTGAAGACTCGGCAGTTCTGAGCCGCAGAAGCAGAGACGAAATGGCCGTGCCGCAGGGGCGCACTTTCCTGAAAACTGACGAGCGATCCGGCTTTTACGGCCTCGGCTGGGACGTGGTGAACTTTTTCGTTCCGCACTACAGTCTGGGCGCTCACGCTCTGTATAAGGGCGGAAACAGTTTTCAGTTCTCGTCGGGATTCCTGATTGTTCCGGAGTGCCGGGCAGTCTGCGCCATTTCGCATACTCACGACTGCAAGCTGAACACTCAGGCTCTTCTGGTACGGCTGCTTTCTGAGGCTCACCTCGCCCTCACGGGCAGTTCTCTTTCCGAACGCAGCAGGCCGATTCCTGAAAAACTGCGCCCGCTGGGCGGCGTTTATCTCACACAGGGTGGCGCGCTGAATCTGAGGCTGCACGGAGAGACGGCCGACCTGACATGGGAGTTTGCCGACGGCGAAAAAAGCCTGTACTGCCCCTCCATGTACTGGGACGGGGAAAAGCTCTGCTGCGACGGCGCCGAACGCACGTTCAGCTTTGAAAAGGCCGCCGGCGAGACTTTTCTGATGACCCGTTTCAACGGGCGGAATCTTCCGGCTGCACAGAAAGCGCGTCCGCTTCCCGGAAACGAGGCGTGGAATGCACGGCTCGGCCGCACCTATCTGGTGTGCGACGCCGACCCGACCGATCTGGTGATCGGCGAGGACATGACAGGCTTCCGGCTTGCTGCGCTGAAAGGCGTTCCCGGCGTGTGGCTGATGTCATTTGCTGAAAAGGACGACAGCGGCGTCTACAGCCGCTTTGACGCGCCGGTACAGGCCGTTGACAGCTCAACCGGAAAAGGTTTTCTGCTGACGCCGGCAAACCCGAGCCGTGACAGCCTCGATCCAGTGTTTTTCACAGAAAACGGAATTGAATACTGCTCAGCCGCTTCCTACACCTACCGCAGCACGGCATCTCTGCCGGCTTATGCCGGCCAGCCGTTTCCCGCAGAACGGCGGCGCAGCGGGCTGTACCGTTTTGAGTGTCTCGGCGGGCTTCCCGTAATCCCCGAAAAGCACAGAGTTATTGTTCTTGACAAGGAACTGCACGTGGTTTTTGACTCCCTTTTCACGCCGGCGGACAAATTTACGCCGGTCAAAGAAGAGGGCTATCTGATTCTGATCTGATGTTTCATTTCTGGGCGCTGCCGTGCCGGCAGCGCCTTTTTTCACGCCCGCAGCGCTGGATTTGCGCCTGGAGTTCCGCTATAATTCTGCTGAATATTCCACAAAGAAGGGAAAAAGATGAAGCGGAACTCTGTTCTCTACGCTGCACTGCTGGCAGGCGTGGCAATGCTTTCAACCTCAGGGCTCTTCGCCAAACTGGCTGCTGCTCCGCCGGTGATTGTGGCGTTTTACCGTCTGTTCATCACAGTTCTGGTCATTGCACCGTTTGCGCTGCTGAAGCGCAGCGTGCGCGCCGAGATTCTGCACCCGCGCCTGAATGATGCGGCCGCCTGCGCCGCTGCGGGCTTTTTCCTTGCCGTGCACTATGTCATGTGGATCAGTTCCATCGCCTACACTTCGGTGTCCAGCGCCACGGTGCTTGTGGCACTTCAGCCTGTGTTCAACATGATCTGGGGTGCGCTCTTTCTCGGAGAAAAGGTCTCCCGCCGTTCGGCTCTCGGCTGCGGCGTTGCCATCGCAGGCACGCTGATCATCGGCGGAGGCGATTTCCGCATCAGCGGCGAAGCGCTGTGGGGTGATATTCTTGCCCTTGTTTCCGGGGCAGTAATCAGTCTCTATTTCGTCTTCGGGCAGCTGGCGCGGCACCGGATGAGCGCGCTCTCCTACTCGTTCCTGAGCTATTTTTCCAGCACTGTGTTTCTCGCTCTCTACGCGTTTGTCACGCAGAGCCCGTTCACAGGCTATTCAAACGCCACCTGGGCCTGTTTCTTCGCGCTTGCGCTGATTTCCACCATCGGCGGGCAGATGGTGTTCAACGTGCTGCTTAAATGGCTCAATGCCACCACAGTCACAACGGGAATCCTCGGAGAACCGGTAGGCACGTGCATCCTCGCGATGATCTTTCTGGGCGAGCGGCTGACGGTCCAGCTTGCCGCCGGCATGGCCGTCATAATCGGCGGCCTCTGTATCTTCTTCAGCGGCAGAAACAGTTCAGGCACGGCAGAAAAATAAGAAGGCGGAATTCCGCCTTCTTATTTTTTATCATCAGTATTCAGTTCTCTGACCATGGGAACATGGGGCGTGCCCTCATCATCGTAAATTTCCCCGCAGACATGCCAGCCGTATTTTTCATAAAGTCCCTTTGCATGACACTGGGCGCCGAGAAAAATCTCCGCTGCGCCGAGTTTCCGGAGAATTTCCACCGCTTCTGCCAGCAGCGCCGAGGCTATGCCCCGGTGCCGCAGGGGCCGCAGCACAGCCAGACGGCCGATGTGCCATTCGCCCGGCGCACTGCCGGGAAAAATGCGGCAGCAGCCGGCGGGCGCACTGCCGTCAAAAGCTGTCAGATGACGCGTGCCGGGCGCGCTGTCAACGGCGTCAAACTCATTTCTGAATCCCTGTTCTTCCATAAAGACTTTTTCGCGGATCATGCGTTCTGCCGCACTGACCTCTGACGTTACTTCATATCTCATGTTTTTCCCTCCCGTGCTGCACCAAGTCTACCGCAGACGTCAGAAAGGCGCAAGGCTGACAGGTTTTCCGCCCGTTTCCCATGCTATAATGAAAAGGAACTGTGACATCAGAAACAGTTCTGAAAGGATGAACATTTTGAAATATGACGCGCTTATTGTCGGCGCCGGGCCGGCAGGCATATTCGCCGCACTGGAGCTGACGCAGAAAAATAAAAAGGTGCTGATTGTTGACAAGGGACGTCTGATCAGCGAGCGCAGCTGCCCGATCATCGCCGGCAAGGCCGGGCACTGCCTGAACTGCCCGTCGTGCGCTGTGGTTTCAGGCTGGGGCGGCGCAGGTTCAGCCTCTGACGGAAAGCTGACGGTCACGACAGGATTCGGCGGCAATCTTGAGGAGTACGTCGGAAAAGAAGAGCTTGAACGGCTCATCCAGGAAGTTGACAGCACTTTTGTATCCTTCGGCGCTGATAAAAATTATTACGAGCCGCACGGCGAGGCAGTCCGCAGCACAATCCGGCGCGCGGCAGCCGTCGGCATCAAGGTGATTCCCGCGAAAATCCGCCACATCGGCACTGACGCTTCGCGCCAGGTGCTCGACGCGATGTACCGCTGCCTGAAAGAACGCTGTGAGATCCTGATGGAAACCGGCGTGCAGTCAGTGCTGACGCAGAACGGACGCGCCTGCGGCGTGAGAACCGATGACGGCCGCGAATTCATGGCAGACAGCGTCATCATCGCTCCGGGACGCGACGGGTCTTCCTGGCTGGAGGGCATTATCAGACAGTTCAGCATGCCTATTGCTGCAATGCCGGTTGACATCGGCGTGCGTGTGGAAGTGCCGGACAGTGTATGCGAAGATCTGACCCGCGATTTCTACGAGGTGAAATGCGTTTACAACACGCCGACATTCGATGACCGCGCCCGCACGTTCTGCATGAATCCGTCAGGCTTCGTGGTTTCGGAATACGACAAGGCCCATAATCTGGTGACCGTCAACGGGCACAGTCTGAAGCACACCCATTCCCAGAATACCAATTTTGCCATTCTCGTGACGAAGAACTTCACAAAGCCTTTCACTGACCCGATCGGCTATGCCACCCACATTGCCCGTCTGGCCAATATGCTGGCCGGGGGCGGGCTTCTTGTTCAGCGTCTCGGCGATCTGCGGAGCGGACGCCGCTCCACTGAAGACCGCATCGCCCGCGGCATGATCGAGCAGACCGGGCCGGCGGTTCCGGGCGACCTGAGCCTTGTGCTGCCTCACCGGCAGATGACAGACATTATCGAATTTCTTGACGCGCTGAACGCTGTCATGCCCGGCGTCAGCCAGAACGACACGCTGCTGTACGGAGTGGAGATCAAGCTTTACTCGCTGCGCGTCAGTCTCGGCAGTGACATGTCGGCGCCCGGAGTCAGGGGGCTTTACTTCGCCGGCGACGGAGCCGGCGTCAGCCGCGGCATTATCCAGGCGGCCGCCAGCGGTCTTGTGGCAGCCCGCGGGGTCTGCGCCGCACTATAAAAGTCGGGGAGGTTTTATAAATGAGTGAACAGAACAGCAGCTCCGGAGAAAATACAAAACTCGGCCGCGCCGCTCTGGATGCCTGTATTGAAGTTCAGCGCCGCGAAGAAGAAGCAGGCCGTCTTTTTGAACACCTGGCCGGCCGTTCGGCTGGCGCAGGCGCTGAACTGCTCCGGGCAGCCGCCGCGGAGAAAAAGAAAACAGCGCAGTCCCTCTCGGCACTGACGGGGAAAGCTCACTGCGTTTCGGGACTGCGGCTCTTCCTGTGGAGAATGCTGGCGCGCATCTTCGGCAGTTCTTTTGTCATTTCCCGTCTTGAAGCCGGCGAAAAGAACGCGGCCGCAAACTTCGCCGCCGCCGCGCCCGGCATGCCGGAAGCCGAACAGATCAGAAAAAGCGTGCAGGAACATTCTGCCAGACTCGACAGCCTCATGGACACCGAAGGGCTTCAGGCCATCAAAAGCGCGGTTTACAAGCTCTACGGCGCTGTAATTCTGTTTGTGAGCATGGTTTCGGCGTTCTCTGTATTTTTCTCGCTGGCCGACGCCGGGGCAGCCGCACTGTGCACCGCGGCGGCATTTGTGTTTTCCGGTGCGGCGACGGCGTTTTCTGCCCGCTCGGCGGCCGGACACAGCACGGCGCTCCGTTCGGCACTGCTTTTCGCCGCAGAGGCAGCGCTGACTGCCCTGATTCTTCTGTGGCCCTACTTCGCCTTTACAAGCACCTGGGCCGCAATTCCCGCTTCGGCGGTCATGGCGGTTCTCCTGACTGCAGGGCTGGCGTACTTCGCCGCCGTGGTGCGCCGTCAGAATTATTCCCGCGTGTTTTCTGAAATGATCCTCACAGGCATTGGAGCAGCTGTTCTGACGCCTCTGTTCATTTTGCTGATGAAAGTCTGGCTGATGCGTCATGTATAAAGAGAAAAAAGCCGCTGTGTTTCAGAATGGAAATGTGCTTCTGTTCAACGGCCGGCTCCCCGCGCCCGAAGAAGCGCGCACGCTGCCGCTGAGCGACAGCGGATCCTGCGAAAACCTCGGCCCCGCCGGCAGCATGTGGGGGCGTGTGGAAAACTGCGAACTGCCGCCGGGGTGGACCGCGGTGAACCGCCGTGACATCGGAAAACTTTTCGGCCTTGAGGCGTTCCGGTTCATGAGCACCTGCTGGGGACTTGCCGACTGGCACCATCAGGCGCAGTACTGCGGCGTGTGCGGAACGAAAATGGTGCGCGCACAGGGCGAACGGGCCATGAAATGCCCGAAATGCGGGCACATGCTTTTTCCTGTTATCTGCCCGGCCATGATTGTCGCCGTGGAGCGTGATGGAAAACTGCTTCTGGCCAAGAACATCCAGCACAGGACAAACCGTTTCAGCGTCCTGGCGGGCTTTATTGAAGTAGGCGAGTCCATCGAGGATGCCGTGGTGCGCGAAGTCCGCGAGGAAGTGAACATCGAAGTGGACCGCGCCAGCATCCGCTATCAGTACAGCCAGTACTGGCCGTTCCCCCGCTCGCTGATGCTGGCATGCCGCGCACAGTGGAAAAGCGGCGAGCTGCAGCCCGACGGCAGTGAAATTATTGAAGCCCATTGGTTTGCCCCTGAGGAAATTCCGCTGGAAGTCCCCGGCACTGTCACCGTAGCGGGATGGCTGATCCGCGATTTTCTGAAACGTCACGGCCTGCCGCGTCCCGACGATCTGCCGGGACGCCCTGAGCCCCGCGGGATTTGATCTCACATAAAATAACTAAAACAAAAAGCAGACTGCCGGCAGGTTCTTTTTCTGTATATGACAGTCTGCATTTTTTCACCGTCCAAAAACGTCATTTTTTTCAGCAAAAGTGTGTCAGATCATCTTCCGAACCTTGTGCAGGAGAGCACATTCGGCTATTATTCAGATTATTCAGAATTAGTTTTTATTTATCACCTGATTTAAAGTTTTGAGATATACAAAATACACTTTCAATACACACTTTTCTAAAAGAACAGATTTACTTTTTCGACAATTCACTTTATAATCTCTTTCCAACAAAGCAGGATTTTATGAAAAGATAAATTTCTGCGGAAACGGCGCCGGATGCAGAAGCGCCTGATTGTGTGAAAGAAGAAAGGATTGATTGCGATGAAAAAAGGTTTTACTGCATTTGCAGCGGCGGCAGCGTTCACAGCAGCCATGGCAGCCTGCGCTTTCGGCGCGGACGCGTATAAGCTCGGCGGAACAGCGCCTCTGACGGGCGGCGCGGCCATTTACGGCAACGCAGCCAAGAACGGCGCCCAGATCGCTGTCGATGAGATCAATGCCAAAAACGGCGCTGTCAAGTTTGAACTGAGATACGAGGATGACACTCACGACGCCGAGAAGGCCGTAAATGCCTACAACGTCCTGAAGGACTGGGGAATGCAGCTTTCACTCGGATCGGTCACTTCCAAGCCCTGCGAGGCTACGTCGGCGGAGAACTTTGCCGACCGCATCTTTGCGCTGACTCCTTCTGCCTCTGCAGCGGCCGTTCCCGCAAACAAGGACAACGTGTTCCAGATGTGCTTCGTCGACCCGAACCAGGGATCAGCCTCAGCCCGCTACATCGCTGACAAGAAGTTCGGCTCGAAGGTCGCCGTGATCTGGAAAAACGACGATGTGTACTCAAAGGGCATTCATGATACGTTCATCGAGGAAGCGCCCAAGCACAACCTGGCCGTTGTCAGCGACACGACGTTTGCTGACGGCAACGACACTGACTTCTCAGTGCAGCTTTCCGAGGCTCAGAAGGCCGGCGCCGACCTGGTGTTCCTTCCCATGTACTATCAGCATGCGTCGCTGATTCTCGCGCAGGCGGCCGGCATGGGCTACGCCCCGAAGTGGTTCGGCGTTGACGGCATGGACGGCATCCTGACCATGGAAGGCTTTAACAAGCAGCTGGCTGAAGGCGTCATGCTTCTGACTCCCTTCAACGCAGACTCCCAGGATCCCCGCAGCCAGGCCTTTGTGGCTGAGTACAAGAAGCGTTTCAACGAGGTGCCCAACCAGTTTGCCGCTGACGCATACGACTGCGTCTATGCCTACGCGCAGGCCCTTGAGAACGCGAAGGCCTCTCCCGACATGTCAGCGGAACAGCTGAACGACCTGATGATCAAGCAGTTCACCAGCATGACCTTCAACGGCATCACGGGCAGCAACATGACCTGGAGCGCCGAGGGCTTCGTCAGCAAGGATCCCAAGGGCATGGTCATCAAGAACGGCGCTTACGTCGGCATTGACTAGACCAGAAAAATTCCACTTCTGAACAGAGGCGGCGGAACATTTCCGCCGCCGTTTGGGAGTGCAGCCGAAAACAATCCGCACAGCGGAACTTTCCGGCGGCACTCCGATTTTGTATTTGAAGGGGCAGCTGCAGTTTTTCAGACGCGGCGGTGCGGCATTCCGGTTTTATCACGATATTTCTGAGGTGTGTCATGACTTTTTTGCATTATATCATCAGCGGAATCAGTCTCGGCAGCATTTACGCCATTATCGCCCTTGGCTACACCATGGTCTACGGCATCGCAAAAATGCTGAATTTCGCCCACGGAGACGTGATCATGGTGGGCGCTTATGTGTGCTTTTACGCAATTTTCCGTTTTCATCTCCCGCCCGTCGCAGGCGTTCTCATTGCGGTCATTGTCTGCACTCTGCTCGGCATCATCGTTGAAAAGCTCGCCTACAAGCCTCTTCGTCAGGCGCCTTCGCTGGCTGTGCTGATCACTGCCATCGGCGTCAGCTATTTCCTGCAGAACATGGCGCTGCTGCTGTGGACTTCCAACCCCAAGGTATTTCCTTCCATCGTGGGACGCGGGTCGGTGAAGTTCTTCGACGGCCAGCTGTCTGTTTCATATGTCACCATTGTGACCATCATTTCGTGCTTCATCATCATGGGCGTTCTTTCATGGTTTGTAACAAAAACACGTCTGGGCATGGCAATGCGCGCCTGCTCTGAGGACAAGGCAGCGGCGCAGCTGATGGGCATCAACGTCAACGGTAC
>Ga0256404_1004723_pt1 | contig 25196 bp, 28 predicted proteins | sample RumenRJG_01DNA_FD_185990 | JGI IMG/M metagenome (GOLD analysis project Ga0256404, IMG submission 185990) | Bovine rumen microbial communities from Lethbridge, Alberta, Canada - RJG_01 | ecosystem: Host-associated > Mammals > Digestive system > Stomach > Rumen | place: Canada: Alberta | collected...
GTTAAGTATCATAAACAACGTTACTTGTATAAAAATTATACTTTCAAGATGCATTATTGTATAGATAGATTCTCCTAACCAGGCAAACTTCGATGTGGTTTTTTAGGAAATTGTATTTTTATGTGCTGAAAATGCATGAGTAGATACGATTTTTTAATGGCGAGAGTCCAAAAAAGCATTTATAATAGAAAGAGCAACCGGAAGAAAAAGGAGTTCATAAAATGGAATTGAAAGGCACGATACACTGTCATCTCTCCACCATCATGGGAGAACGGAAGATGAAGATCATCGATGTCATGAATGCAACTGGCGTTGGTCGTTTGCCGATTTCTCGTATGTACAAAGAGGAAAATCTCGATAAGATGACACTCGGAACGTATGCCAAGATCGCAGATGGGCTTGACATTTCTTTGAACGAGCTCGTCAGTTATGTCTCCTCGAAAAACAAAGATTGAGAGAAAAGCAAGCAGGCAAAAAGCAAAGAGCTGGGAGACTGGCTCTTTTTTTCATGCGCGGACATTGTGATCTTGGCACGAAGATTTATTCGGGAGGCGGCTTGACAAGCAAGATGCTGCGTGGTATTTTTGCCTATTCATGCAAGCAAGAGATTTATGCTTTTCAGCACCCCATGAACCCTTGTGTGGCGCGGATTTTCTGGTGCGAACTATCACAATTTGGCCGGATAACTATCACAAATTGGCTATGAAGTATCACAATCTGGCCTCGAACTATCACAATTTGGATTCCAAGTATCACAAATTGGATTCGTGATTTTGATTTGTGTTTACATAATATGTATACGATTCAATTTTCGAGCGTGTCCAAAATGTGATAGTTCAGGAGCTTACGAGCACAGTTGCATCGGAAGATGTGGCTGTGCTTTTTATTTGGGGCGTGGGCGTCCCGCCAAGGCGGCCGGGCTGTCGTAAACGGAGCCACCTCCATTCCGCTGCGCTCCATTCCGGCGTCTCCGCCCTTGCGGGCTTCCATCCCTGACGCGGAGTGTCTGGGGGCCTTGCCCCCATCGCCCCCCAGCAAGGGGGACGAGCCCCCTTGCAACCCCGGGAAAGCGGAAGAATCAACTGACCGCCATCCCGCCCCTCCACCAAGGGGCTGCGCCCCTTAGACCCCGGGGAAGCGGAAGGAAACCGAAGACAGGCGCCGACCTTCCGCCCCCCTTCCACGCGGCCCGCCTGCGCCGCTCCTTCGTCGCGAGGCAGACGACCCGCGTTCCAGAGGAACGAAAGCACGGCGCTGATCTGTCTACGGTTTCCCTGAAGGATGGAGCAGGAGATCTTCTGCATTCCGCTGCGCTCCACTCCGAAGAACTCCCGCATCCATCCAAGCGACCCGCCCACCACCCGCAAAGGGCTGCGCCCCTTGCAACCCCGGAAAGAGGAAAGAACGGTCTGCCTGCCGCCGACCTTCCTAGCGTCCTCCGCAGAGCCTCCAGCCCGCAGCCGACCTCTTCCTCAGCGCCCTCCGGGCACGATCGTCGTCGCCCAGCTGCGTTCTTGCGGCTCTGCTCCGTCCGTACGGAAGCACGGCTCTTTTCAGGCAGCTTCGTTCTCCTGAAGCCAGGGACGCGATCACGCCGCGCTGCGCGCGCCGGCATCGCATCCATGGCAGATCGACCAACCCCACCCGCCACCACAAGGGGCGCTGCCCTTTGCATCCCCGAGTGCCTGGGGGCGTTGCCCCCATCGCCCCCAGCAAAGGAGCTTCACCCCTCTGCACTCCCATTTTTGCGGGGGCGCTGCCCCCACACTCCCGCGCTCGCCGCTAGGCAGGAGGGCAGGGGGCTGCCCTCTGCTGAAAAAGCGTTTGGGGCTCGTGAGCCTGTCAAGGCCGAGCCGCCTGCGGCGGTCGCTGGCGCGAGCCTTGACAGGCAACAACATACGAGACGAAAAGAAAAATAAACATATCTATTGCATTAAGTCAATGAATATGGTATAATAAAGACGTGGTAAGGGAGTAGGAACCCGAGCCACAGCCGAAAAAACTCTATACAGGGAGGAATCACCATGATTCAAATGATTCGCCGCTACTTCTACCGTTACCGCGCATACAAGGAGCGCAAGGCGCAGGAACAGCGCCGCCGCGAGGCTTGGAAGCGTTATTTCGCCAACAATGGCGAGTGGTAAGGGAGGAAGTCACCATGTATTTCGACAACTGCAAAGACAAGAACGAAGTCAAAGCCATGTATCGCAAACTCGCGATGAAGTACCACCCAGATCGCGGCGGCGATGACGAGACGATGGCCGCCATCAACGCGGAATATGAAGAAGCCTTCAAGCGTGTCGCGGCCAAGGATTGGAAAGGCACCGGCATGCACGAGGGCGGGACGGTCGACTTCAGCGACCTCGATGACGGTTTCCGCGAAGTGGTGCTCGAAAAAATCATGAACATCGAAGATATTTTCGTGGAGCTCTGCGGCTCGTGGTCTGGATTAGCGGCGACACGCGTGCACACAGGCAGGAGCTCAAGGCGGCGGGCTGCAAGTGGGCACCGGTCAAAAAGATGTGGTACTGGAGGCCGGACGACCGCAAGGTCTATAATCGCGGCATGGGCATCAAAGACATGAGCTATATTCGCCGTTACTACGGCTCGGAAGAAATCAAGAAAGGGAACGCTTGCAAGCACATCCGCGCGTAAGATAAGAACATCACATAAAAGCAAACGAGGAGGAGGGCGACGCCCTCCTCCTCGTTGTTTCCGTCTGAAAAAAATTTTCAAAAAACAGTTCATATCTATTGTATTAAGTCAATGAACATGATATAATAAAGACGTGGTAAGGGAGTAGGAACCCGAACCACAGCCGAAAAACTCATATCATACAGGAGGTTACAAACCATGTGCAAAATGAGAGAAATGACCGACAAAGCGCTGTTTTCCAAGGTGTTCGGCGTTCGTGAGGACACGATTCGTTTCGATGACATCGCCGACCTCATGACCGCGCCGCGCGCGATCGACGGCATTGGCGGCAAGCGTGCAGAGAAGGTTTACGCCGTGCAGGAAATCGCCCGCCGCCTCATGATGCGGAGCGACCGCAAGCGCGACATCATCAGCGGCCCAGAATCCGCGGTAGATGTCGCATATAAGTCCACCGGCTACTACGAGACACGCGAACGCTTCAAAGTCATCGTGCTCGACACCAAAAACCATGTGCTCGGCATCGAGGAAATCAGCGTCGGGACATTGGATGCGTCGCTGGTGCATCCGCGCGAAGTGTTCCAGGCTGTGCTGAAATATCCAGTGAGCTCATTTATCATCTTCCATAATCATCCGAGCGGCGACCCGTCTCCGAGCCGTGAGGATATTGCTATGACGGAACGCCTCAACAAGGCTGCGAAAATCATGAACATCTCCATGCTCGACCACATCATCCTCGGGACGAGCGGAGAACGTTGCTACATCAGCCTCAAAGAACAATCCATCGTCGATTAACCAGACACCCAGAAAATCACCGGCCTCCCGCCATGCGCGGGAGGTTTTTCGTTTGCCGTGACATGAAGCGCGACAGCGAGGCCGAAGGAGGGAAACGGGCGATCTTCCATTCCGCTGCGCTCCATTCCAGACCTCCCGTTTCCTTGAATGGAAGTGACCCGCCCACCACCCTCAAGGGGCTCCGCCCCTTGCATCCCCGAAGATTACACGGGCAAAAAGTGCTTGTAATACAAGAAAAAACTATTGCATTAAGTCGTCGAACATGGTATAATGAAAGCGTGGTAAGGGAGTAGGAACCCGAATCACAGCCGCAAAAATTCTATACAGGAGGACACAACATGGAAGAAATGAACAAGCAGACAAGCGCAGAGAAAACCGGCTGGGAGACGTGGGAAGACCTCTTCGGGGAGCTCGAAGACGTCGAACTCGATTACGATCCGTTCGACGAGAACTGCCGGTAAATGCGAAGCCATCCAGAAACGGCTGGGGGAGGGGCAACCCTCCTCGGCCTGTTTTTGGACAAAAAAAATTGGCGGCTGACGCCGCCAGAAAGGAGTTCTATGATGGAGTTCAATAAATTGCAGGATTTCGCACGGCTGTTGTCTGTCGGCGATGTCGTCAAATCATACAACGTTACGCGCGACACCGTGCGCCGCCATTGCACGAGCGGGAAAATCAAAGATTGCGTCATGACGCGCAACGGCTACTTGATCGACCCGGATGTACCAGCAACAATCTGGAAGCCGCGTGCAGCTTCCGCAAAATGAAAGCACGGCGCTCCGTTGAAAGTAGGAAAGAGCGCCGTGCAGCCGTAAAAACCCTTTACAGGATTATCTTCATTCTACCAGAAATCTGTCGATTTCTCAAGAGTGAAATGACCTAGAACGGAGGACATCCATGACCGAAAATCCCCCTGCAACACAGCTACCTAGAGCGTCGGAAACCGTCCAAAAAATGGAGACGCGCGAGCTCACACCCTACAACAAAATTCGCAAGTCCAAGACCATCATCGAGGCCAAATACTTTCTCAGCCAGCCGGAAATGAAAATCCTCAACGCCATTTTTTCCGTCATTAAGGACAACGCCGAAGAGCTCGGCTATATCGAGCTTTCGACGAAAACGCTTTGCGAGAAGCTGAACATCAACCTGCGTGAGCTGAAGGAATTTACCTACAATATCGTGCAGAACGGCGTTACATTCCGCAGCATCGACGACAATGGCGTCTATGAAGACGTCCAAACGACGTGGCTCTCCTCGGCCGTCTACTATCCGACGCGCGGGCGCGTCCGCTTTCGGATCAGCGAGGAGCTGAAACCGTACATCATCGGCATCTCGAAACGCAAAGAACCCTATACCGAATTTGAAACGCGTGAGCTCATTTCCACGACCTATTATACGAGCCGCATCTATGAACTCGCGTGCCAGTACCTCAAATGCGGTAAGCGTCCGAAGATGGCGATTCAGGAGCTGCGCAGCATGCTCGGCATCCCTGCCGGAAAATACAAGCTGTTCGCCCACTTCAAAGATCGCGTGCTTGACACGGCCGTGCAGGCCATCCGCAACAGCAAGGAGCTGCGCTATGAAGTCGATTACGAGCTTTTCAAGTCTGGCCGCGCCTACACAGAAATCGTTCTGACCGTCCGCAAGAAGAAAACAGGGACGTATCAGGAAACGCCGAAACAGCCGGTCGAGGTCGCCGTGCCATCTGTCCCGAAAGGCACGGCCATGACGATGCTGATGGCGCAAGGCATTTCAGAAAAACACCTCTCGAAATTTTCGGAAGACCAGTTGCAGGAGCTTCTTCACATCATTCGAGACGGCATGAATCCCGTCGTCCTCCGGCAGATGCTCGAAAAATATCCTTTCGAGCGCATCCGTGCAAATAGCGAAATCGTGCGCGAGAAGATGCAGAGCGGACAGGGTAAGAGTTTTGGTGCGATGCTTTTTACCGCCATCCAGAACGACTGGTCGGAAGACCCTGTACGGCAACAAGAGCGACTGCAAAAAGAAAAGCAGCAGAAAAGCCGTGCGCGTGTCAAGAAAATCCAAGAGCGTCTGTCAGAAGAAGCGCGCAAGGAAAAGGAAGCATCCCGACAGGAGCAGGATGAGCGCATCGGGATGTCAGACTTTGAAATCACCTACCTGAACAACAAGATTGAGCAAGGTCACGATTTCAAAAAGGATCCAGGCATGATGCTTCGGAACTATCTCGATAACGAGCACCCGCGCATCCGCGAAGCCATCGCCCTCCTGATGGATGGCAAGAAGATTCCCGTCAATTTTTTCCAACAGCAATAGCTCGCAAGGTCTGGTCGAAATGGCCGGGCCTTTTTTGTTGGAGAGGTGCGGGCGTCCCGCCAAAGGCGGCCGGGCTGTCGTGAACGGAGCCGCCTCCATTCCGCTGCGCTCCATTCCGGCGTCTCCGCCCTTGCGGGCTTCCATCCCTGACGCGGAGTGTCTGGGGACTTTGCCCCCATCGCCCCCAGCAAGGGGGACGAGCCCCCTTGCAACCCCACAAAGCGGAGAGAAACCGAAGACAGGCGCCGACCTTCCGCCCCTCTTCCACGCGGCCCGCCTGCGCCGCTCCTGCGTCGCGATGCAGGCGACCCGCGTTCCAGAGGAACGAAAGCACGGTGCTGATCTGTCTTCGGTTTCCTTGAAGGATGGAGCAGGAGATCTTCTGCGTTCCGCTGCGCTCCACTCCGAAGAACTCCCGCATCCATCCAAGTGACCCACCCACCACCCGCAAAGGGCTGCGCCCCTTGCAACCCCGGAAAGAGGAAAGAACGGTCTGCCTGCCGCCGACCTTCCTAGCGTCCTTCGCAGAGAGCCTCCAGCCCGCAGCCGACCTCCTCCTCAGCGCCCTCCGGGCACGATCGTCGTCGCCCGGCTGCGTTCTTGCGGCTCAACTCCGTCCGTACGGAAGGACGGCTCTTTTCAGGCATCCTCGTTCTCTTGAAGCAGTGGATGCGATCACGCCACGCTGCGCGCGCCGGCATCGCATCCACTGCAGACCGACCAACCCCACCCGCCACCACAAGGGGCGCTGCCCCCTTGCATCCCCGTTTCCCATCTCCACAGCAAATGGCTCTTTGGCGGCTCATGCAAAAGAAGAAAATTTCAAAGAGAGCAAGCAAACGCTGGATTTTTGGCGGCGCACGTTTTCATGGCAGAGAGCCGAGCACTTTGCATCGCGAGAATGCAGATTCCTTGTCACCACCCCAAGCCCGAATGATCGCCATGAGTTTTCGTGCTTCATCTTGGCGAGACGTTGATTTTCTGGTACAATGAGAGCGTGGCCTGGGCAGTGGAGCAGTGTCCCCCGTTGGGAGGGCGCACTTATGAGTTTCTCGTCCAGCTGGGACGAGAAACTCCGTGCTGGAGCCGCGCGATGCGCGGTAAATCAAAATCCAAATCGAAGGGAGGCTTTTCGGTATGGCGACGTATCATTGTTCATTCCGTCATGGTAGCGTTGGCCGCGGTGTACCGCATGCAAACTACATCTGCCGCGAGGGCAAATATGGCAGCGTTCGCATGAAGGAACAGCTCGTCTATCGAGAATCCGGAAATATGCCGGAGTTCGCGAAAAAGAATCCGCTCGACTACTGGAAAGCCGCTGACGAATTTACGCGCGTCAACGGGCGCACGTATGAAGAGCTCGAAGTCGCTCTGCCGCAGGAGCTTTCGCATCAGGAAAATATCGAACTCGTAAAGTCGTTCATTGCTTCCGAGCTCGGCACGCAGCACGCCTATACGTTTGCCATTCACGACAAGCCAGCAGCGAATGATCCAGCGCAGCGGCAGATTCATGCGCACATCATGTTTTCGCCGAAAATCCAAGATGGCATCGAGCGCCCGCGTGAGCAATTTTTCAAGCGCTACAATGCGAAAGCGCTGGAGCGCGGCGGCGCTCGGAATGATACGCGCTTCAGCGGGACGCATGGCAAAGAAGCGCTTTTGGAGATTCGGAAGCATTGGGAGCTCGAGGTCAACCGCTCGTATGAGACGCGCGGTATGGAGTATCGCGTTTCTGCAAAGTCGCTGGCCGACCAGCGCGCGGCGGCAATCGCGAAAGGCGAGAACGAAAAAGCATTCGTCCTCGACCGCGTTCCGCAGGAACACATGGGGCCGAAGATCACTTACACGACGCTACGCGAAGCTGCCAAAGCGCCCGACAAAGAAAAATTCTATCTCGAAAAAGCGCATCCGAAAGCGCGCCGCTATTTCGTTGCGATGCAGCAGAAAAAACTCGCGCAGGAAATTGTCGCGCTCCGTCGTGAGCGCATCTTGACGCTGCGCGAAAATCTCGAGAACAAACGGAACATCCAAGAGCTTCATACTGCCATTTCGGACACGCTGCTCGCTGCTCCGACGATGGAAGAAAAGGCCGAGGCTGCAAAGCAGATCGGCATGGATCTCCGTGCGCAACTCACGCTTGCCAAGCAGGAAATCAAAGCGGCGAAAGCGGAACTCACGGCATTCCGAAATGCCAAGGACAACTATCTGCTGTCCGAAAAGAAGATTGCGCAGATTGCGAACGATGTCTACACGAAGGGCGAGACGAAACGTTTGCGCTCTCGTGTGGCGAACTGCAAGAAGCTCCAGGTTATCATCGAGCAGATGAAGACGGAGCTCGCGTCCGGTCATCTTAGCGAAAAGCAGATGGCCGAGATTTCTACGAATATCAAAGGGCTCGTCAAGCAGTATCGGAAAGAAGCAGCGGGGCTGCCCGAGGCTATTTCAGATATGCGTGCGCGTCTTGCGAACGAAAAGGCGCAGGCAGCGACGAATGAAATCGCCGATGCTATCCGTCAACGCGTGGAAGTCGCGCGCCAGCGCATTGCGGATCGAGAGCAGCGCATCGACAATCTGCGCACGCAAAGTTTCGTTTTGCAAGAGACGCACGCGAGCTTGCAAGACGTTCGCCGGTTCACGCAGGAGAAAGATCGTCTCTGGGCGCGCGTGCGCACCCATGCCGCCGAAGTGGAGCGTATCCAGCTCATCGACGATTCGAAGGAAAAGCTGCGCTTCATCCACGCGAAACAGGTGGAGCTTCATTACCAGAAACAAGGCATCTCTGTGCGCCAGCAGCGCTTGAATCGCTTCCATGTCCGCGAAGACTTCGCGCAGAATGCTGCGCGTAGCGTTTACACACATGGGCGCTATCGCAGGATGTATCTCGCTCAGGTCAAAGAGACAAAACGCCTCGCGCAATCGCTCAAAGCCGAGCCGCAGAGTTTGGAACTCCGCAATGCGGTCATGGCATCCATCGCGAAGGAAAACCAGCTGCGCCAGCAGTTTGAAAAAGAGCTTGCGACGACAGCCGCGCAGCGTAGCATCGAGCGCATGGTCGCGGCACGCATGGCGAAAAACTATGTCCTCGAAAGCCGCCAGACGATTATGTCAGAAACGGTGGTCGCGATGGATGATCTGGAAAAAGAACTGCGCAGCATGGAAGAAGCCGCTGCGAAAGATTTGGAGCGCCAGCGTGCGCAGACGCGAGAGCAAAAGAAAGAGCCGGAGATTTCGCAAGCGCTCCGCGCGGTGCTCAATCTGCCGGAAGTGAGAAGCACTGGTGGCCTGACGGCCAACCTGCGCGACTATGGCGGTCAGAACGTCAAAGATCGTGCACTGAAAGCAGATTATGGGTACGATTTTGACTAAACGGTAGTCTAAAATGCGCTCTGAATTACGAAAAATAGAATCGAAAGACTATTGTTTTTTCGTAGCGCATCGATTACTATAGCTATGTGATAATTTTTATATATCTTTAGATTGGAGACGATAAATGGGAAAATTGAAATTTTCATTGGCGGTCGTCGTAGCGGGGTTGATGTTATCATCCATCTGCTATGCAAATGAACTGACGGACGATACGCGCTTTGATGGTCTGTATGCCGCCGCAGTGCAGGAAGATGACGGGGTGGCGTTGCTTGCAGAAGCGCCCTCTGTCGATGGGGAACCACAAGAGGCGCTGCCGTCTGCTGCGATATGTGGATATATCGGCGACGTCAGCGGTCTTGGCGATGCGTATGGTGCGATGGTCGCGACGCAGGTCTTTGAAAACTGCGCACGCTACCAAGTCGATCCTGTTTTGGCATTAAGCCTGTTTCAACAGGAGAGCCACTTTCGGATGGATGCTGTTTCGCCTGTAGGAGCTATCGGTCTCACACAGCTGATGCCAGAAACTGCGGCTGGGCTCGGCGGGAATCCGTTTGTGCTTGAAGAAAATGTTCGGTGTGGTGTGGAATATCTCGGCAGGCAGCTCGAACGTTTTTCGTATGCGGGCGAACTCCAAGCGACCTATGCTGTCGCCGCTTATAATGCCGGGCCGCAGCGCATTCTCGACTACGGTGACGTTCCGCCCTACTGGGAGACGCGGACGCACGTCAACGCCGTTGCAGAAAATTATCGGGTGATTTCAGCTATCGTGCAAAACGAGGCATAACACACAAGGAAATGTTGAATTTGAGGGGGAAATCCTTTTGAAGAAACTTCGGGATGATATGATTACTTTCGCAGACCAACGTATAGAACCGATTTCAGTTGTATTGTCAAATAACGACGCGCATCGTGAGACAGAGCTTCTTCTGGATCGTGTTGGCGCGCTCATGCAAGAGCATGGAATGCTGAAGGAATACAACGACCTGTACAGCGGCTTGACGACATGGTTTCATCATTTCGGAAGGAACTGCTATATGCAGGGGTTCCGCGACCGCGCGAACATCCGAAATGTTGACGACCTTGAAACGGTCAAATAATCTGCGCTGAAAAAATCCGCAACAACAAGCGGGGGTCGGCACCCAAATGGATGCTAGCCCCCGCTTGTTTGGTTCCATGCGATATGCATAGCCATACAGCAACAGAGCTCGTAAGACGCTGTGAGACTTTTGGAAGGAAATTGGCAGCGTTTCGCGAATGATAGAGGCAGAAGAACGGGAAGGAGATGCATTGTGATGACACTTTCAGACCGGTTGAAACTGAAATACGCGCCTGCCTCGATTCGTCGGACGGATGTGAAGCCGGAGGGAGCGATGGAATTTACGCCCGGCAAATGGGGCTGTGTCGTGGCGATGATGGGAGCGGTCGTGAAAAAGGGGAAGACGGCGGTCTTCAGCGATGAAACGTGTTCCTGTGCTGGCGGCCGCATCGGGCTCGGGTTTGCCGATACGTATGCCCCGGGCTTCCAAGAGTTCCTTTCTTGCGGCGATGAAAACGGAACATGCACATGGCATCGCGAGCCAGAAGGCTACAAGAAATCGCCAGCGGCTGTCGATGTGTGGTTCCAAGGACTGCCGACGCGGAAGATTGCGGAGAAGTATGTCGTGTTTGAACCGCTCGCAAACGTTCCATCCGGCACACTGCCAGAGCTCGTCGCGCTCTACGTGACGCCAGACCAGCTTTCCGCGCTCGTCGTCCTCGCCAACTACGACCGTCCGAATGCTGATGGCGTTGTGATTCCTCAGGGAGCAGGATGCCAGACGTTCTGCCTGTTCCCGTGGCAGGAAGCCGAGCAGGAACATCCGCGTGCCGTTGTCGGCATGACGGACATTTCCTGTCGCCATCTGATTGACGCGAATATGCTGTCGTTTACCATGCCCTATGCGATGTATCGGCAGATGGAAGAGCATGCCGCAGGAAGTTTTCTGGATCGCGAGACATGGAAGCGAGAGATCGAAAAGAGGCTCTGAGTGCTGACAACGAAGATGCAGCAGGGGATTCCATCGGCGTCATCGTTATCGGTTTTGTAAATGCAGGAAGTGATGTTTCATGGGACTCGATATGTACGTATATCTTGTCAAGAAAAAGAACGGCATGTCAGAAATTTATCCATCGAGGGATCGAAGCGGGGATTTCGATGATATTGAAAAAATGGATCAGGAATTTCAATACTGGCGGAAGCATTACGCGCTCAATCATTGGATGTATGAGCTCGCAAAGGGGAAGGGATTCGACGGGTGCTACGAAGCATTTAATTGCATCGCTGTCCGGCTGACCGAACAAGACATCAAAAACCTTCAGCACGCCGTGGAACATGGCGGTGTCAAAGCGTTTGAAAGCGAGAAGGATCCATACACAGAAGATCAGGCGTATCAGGATTATCGGTTTTGTGAGCGAGCGCTGAAAACATTGAAAACGAAAACGGTTGCGCTCTATTATCTTCCTTGGAGGTGAATGTATCTGTGATTGAGAAACAATTGAACAACGGACAGGGCATGGGAGAGCCGTTTGTAAAGGATTCGCGTCTCCAGGTGTATCCAGGTATGATGGAGCTTCGCGCGCGCCCAGAAACCGGTGCGCAGGTCGTGACACAGGATAGCTTCGGGAAACGTGGAAAGCTGCACCTCGGCGCGGAGATTGCGCACGGCGGCGAGGGTAGCGTATACCGTACGGATCAGGCGGGGCATGTGGCGAAGATTTATCTGCCGGAGAAACTCACGCGCATGAAGTTCGAGAAACTCAAGCGCATGGTTTCGCACAAGCTGCAGTGCCATGGCATCTGTTTTCCGCAAGCGCTTCTCTACAATGATGCGGATGAATTTTGCGGCTATCTCATGGAAGAAGCCCAAGGGAAGCCGCTCCAGGAGAGCGTCTTCAGCCTTTGGAAGAAAGGCGCAGCGAATCCGTTCCCGAAGTGGACGAAACTCGACACCGTACAGCTCTGCATCACGATCCTCGAGAAAATCATCTTCCTCCACCACATGAACATCATCCTAGGCGACATCAACCCCGGCAATATCCTCGTCGTCTCGCCGACGGAAGTCTATTTCGTCGATACTGACAGCTATCAGGTCGAGGGCTTCCCGTGCCCCGTTGGCATGATCAACTTCACGCCGCGCGAGCTTCTCGAGAAAGGCGAAGACTTGCACTACGATTCCTTCCTGCGCACGGAGGGCAACGAAAACTTCGCTATCGCGACGCTGCTCTTCATGATCATGTTGCCCGGTAAACCTCCGTACGCGATGGTTGGAGGCGAATCGCAGCGCGAGAACATCATCAAGGGCGATTTCTCCTATCCGTGCGGTGACAAGAGCACAGGCAAGGCACCGCAGGGCCGCTGGCGCTACTGCTGGAGCCAACTGCCGTACAAGGCGATGAAGGAAACGTTCTACGAGACCTTTCGCCGCGGCGAAGCGCACAGCGAGGAGCAAAACCGCTACTCGGCCGAAGACTGGCTCTCAAACTTCCAGGAATATCAGCGGCTGCTGAAAAATGGAAACCTCACGGAAAACGACGAGCAAGCGCTCGCTATTTTTCCGACGCGTTACAAGAACTACACGCGCTACCAACCGGCTGGCGGCAGCCAAAACATGCGCCCGCGCACGTTCTGGGATCGTATTTACGATTTTTTCAATTGACTATAGATGACCGCGTATGCGCGGCAGGAAACGGAGGGATTCGATGAGGACAGAAAAAATGAGACAACAAAAGCAGCGCTTTTCACCCATCCAGAAAAACATGCGCCAAGGCCCCGGATTCCGTGCGACGCTCGCGTACCTTGTCAAGAAGATGCTTGCCTATGTGTTTATTTATATCGTCACGGCGTTTTTTGCGTGCTGGCTCTTTTCTTCGCATTCGTTTGGAGAATATGTTCCAATCATATGTTCCAATGATGGCATCGCTCTTTTTGTCGCTGTTTTTTTGGTAGGGCTGATTACCCTTCTTCCTGCCTTGATTTTGCTTTCGATTTTTCATGCGTGGCGCATGTTGCCGGATATTGTCATGGTGTTTTCCTATGTCGTGCTGCTGTTCATGTTGTACGATATGGAAGCCTTCGGGGCAAATAATGGATTGACGTCGCAGGATGGAATCTTTCTCGGCGTGGCGGTGTTGGTTAGCATCCCCGTGCTAGCATTTGTCTTGCGCTGGGGTGCTCGACAGATTGTTCATATCCCCTCCGCGCGCATGGAGCTCAGGCAAGACCTGCGCGCCAGCGTGAAATGTATGGCAGTTGTCAGCGCGGCATTCCTCGTTCTGACATTCACACTTCATCATGTGCAGGGCTATGCGTATACAAATTTTGATGACAGCATGGATCGCAGAGCGGGGAACTTCACGGCCGACCATCCAGAACTCATTGCGAAGGACTGGCTTCTCGCAGCTTCGCAGGGGGCAGATATCGTTGATCGACAGCTGGATGATCGCTATGCGAAAGACGAAGGGAAGGATACCGCCGATGACAAGAAGTGGCGCGAGCTCGACGGTAGCATTTTTGCACATTCGGGTGGTCGGAACTATCGTCTAATCCGCGTTGAAAATGTCGCAACGCAGCCTTCGCTCGGCTACAAGGAAGGGAAGAGCGAGGATTGGCTTCGCGAACACTACATCCGTATGGATGTCACTTACGAAGACCTCTCCGTGCCTGAGGCGCAGCGCCAACCACAGACGGCGCGCATCGTTGGTGTTCGCAAATCGAAAGAAAAGATGTTCCGCTGGATTATCTGCCCTTATGGTGTCATCGCAACGACAGGGGTAGACAGCGTCATCGATGGCTTAAGTGCCATAAACATGACTTCCTTGACAATGCTCCGCCTCCAGTTTGGCATGACGTTTGACAACGTGCTGGTCGCATTCATGAAAGAGCGCCCAAAGGCGTTGGTAAAGGGCGAAAAAATCGAGCTCAGCAATGATGGACACGGTCCGCGTTTCGTCTTTCGAGATGCGGAAGGAAATGCGTTCGTCGGGCAGGATTGGCAGCCCGTGCTGGACGCTGCCAAACAACCCGTGTTCCTGTCGATTGACGATCCTTCAGCACGCTACGTTGTCACGATTCCGGGAGACTTCGAGAGATTGGAATCTGTCACTATTGAACACGTCTATACGCTGGAAAAAGATGGCGTCACGCGGAAATCCCGCCAGCGCGATCCCAATTTTGAGATCAAAAGAACAAAATTCGCGTTCGATTATCGCAACCGTCCATTGAACCATATGTCTGGCATGAAAGGCCTCTGAAACAAACGCATACGCGTAAAAATATAGTCAGTCGCTTCTTGAAAAAAAGAAGTGACTGACTATATTTTTACTAAAATACTATTTTTTTTGTTTTAAAGTAAAATATGTTGACGTAAATACAAAAATATGATAATCTAAAGACATCTTGAAATGGAACAAGGTTTTTGGTTCTGGGAGCAAGGAATGCTTCTCATGAAAAAAGGAGGTCTTTCCGGATGCGGAAACTGACGAAGAATGTCTTAGGGTTCTTGATGGCGGCTGTGTTCTGTTGCATGGCGCTCGTGGCGCCGGCGTCGGCCGCGGCATCGCCGGCGCTGTCGAACGCGTCGTGCCAGTCGGTGCACCAGAGCATGTACGATCTCAGTCAGAAAGCGTCGTTCGCGTCGAAAGTCGGCAAGCTGCGTCCCGTGTCGAGTACCAGCGAGCGCTGGGCGGGTTGGTACCGCTACGGTGATTTCGTCACCGTCTTTTTGGAACCGAACAGCGCGGGCAAGCTCAAGACCATGATGTTTGTCGTGAACTACGGTCCGAACAAGCAGTATGCGAAAGCCGCCGAGCTTCAGACCCGAGAAGCTGTGACGATCGCCTACTACACCCTCGGCATGAAGAAAGCCGAAATGGACAAGCTCTGGGATTCATTCGTGACGACCTGGTCCGGTAAGGCTTGGTGTAGCCAGATGGGTTGCAACTTCATTATGTACGTCCCTGCGCAGACATTCGAGAAGCTGGAGAAGGAAAACCTCCTCATTTTCGAACTGAGCGCCACGAACTGAGAAGTTGATGCGGTGCACGGAGCGTCGCTGCCAAAAAACGTGCGCTGCGGAAATTTTTTGGGGTGCGCGTTTTTGAAATAAAAATTTATTTTATTATGTAAAAAATATTGACAAATATATAAAAAATTGCTACTCTATATCCAGATCAAATTTGGAGGTGACCTACCTTGCGAGAGGAAGAACAGAAAGCAATTGTCGAGACATTCCAGCGCGTGATGAAAGATGTGCGTGTAGAGCTCGGATGGACGGCGGTGCAGCTGGCTGCGATGTTGAATGTATCGCGCCAGACAATCTCGAACTTGGAAACGGGTCGACAACCCATGTCGTGGGTTCAGTATCTGGCACTCGCGGCAATCACGGATTTTGCAACGGAAGGAAAGGAGGAACAGCGCCAGCGCATCCTGCAGATTGTCGATCAGGCGGGCGTAGGCAATATGTGGTATACGCCGATGGCCGAGAGCGGCAGCCTGCTCTTGCGCGCGCTCACGGGCGTCGTGCAGGAAGCGACGGATCCGTCGCAGGCCGCGCTCCTCACGAACCTCGCGGAGCATTACAAGGTGTTCCTAGATGCGGATATCTTTTTCGCGGACGGAGCTCCGTCGTTCTTCGCGACGTTCTCCGAGCGGCTGCGCCAGTCCGGCAAGCAGGCGATCCTACCGTACCGCGCCGTGCAGGAAATGGAAAAGCAGCCGAGCGAAACGCGGCGGCGCGGCATGGCGGTCGCGCGGAACTTGCAGCTCGACGGCTGCCTCGTGATCCGCGGCGAGAGCAACGACCCCGACACGCATGACACGATCCGCTCCGTGTTCCTGAAATTCCGCAGCCGCCACAAACTCTGCCTCTTGACGCAGGATGAAGCGTTCGCCCATAGCGTCCTGCGGATGAATGCGGATGCGTCGCGTACTGGCTATGAACCAATCGAAGTTTACCGTCTTGAAAACGGAATGCTGCACGCGTACGAATCCGAGGACGCCGACTGGAGCGGAACGAAGCGCGAGCCACTCGTCTCGTGGGACGATCTCTTCTCCGATTCGGAGCTCAAAGAAACGCTGGCAGACGAGAAAGTGCGCCCCGATGAGAACATCACACTCGACATGGAGCACGCAAACTACTGCTACGAGCTTGGCGCGGAAGGCTTGGAAGATGATGTGCGCGAGCAGAATACCGCCCCGGAGAAACAGCCTGACGCGCCGAGCAGCTGGATGAAGGCTCCGTCCGTCAAGCCGCAAGAGCCTCAGCCCATGATGCAGGGCGCGCCAGCGGCTGGTGCGGAGACCATCAAGGATTCAAAGGACACGACCAACGAGGATACTATGAGCAAGTGGTTCCGCGTGTGACGTCCGCTCTTCATGGAGGAAACCATCGATGCCTACGCTCGAAAAACAGGAAGAATTCTTGGAAGCATGTGTGCGGGATTACGACCACATCCTAATCGACACGTGCAGCCTGATGTCGACGGGCGCCCACGCGTTCTGGCAGCACGTCCTGCCAATCACGCGCCGCTACGGCAAGAAGATTATCGTGCCGCTGACGGTATGGAAAGAGCTCGAGAACAACAGCAAAGACCTGCGCAAAGATGCGACGACGCGTAAAGAAGCCTACAATGCGCTCATGGAAATCACGCACCTGCAAAACGTTGGCGACATCCAGATTGTCGGCACGGATCAGGAAAAAAACGCGCTTGCGCATCCGGAACTGGCCGATAAGAAAAAAGCGTTCGCCGACAACGTCTTCCTGATGGTTCTGACCGTCTGGCGCATGAAATACGACACGCTGACAATCACACAGGACCGCGGCCTCACAGCCGACATCCTCGCGCTCGGCCAGAGCAGCAACGCCGTGCGCGTGCCGAAGAAAGTCCATGTTCGCGCACTGACAGCGGACGGTTACCTGCGCCAGGCGAACCGCATGCCGGGAGCTTCGGGCGTATCCAGCGCGCAGCGGCCGCGCTTCCCGCAGCAGCGTTCGGAGCCCGCGAACGCCGGTACGGGCGAGCCATTCGCAAAGACGACACGCCTCCAAGTTTATCCAGGCATGATGGCGTTTCAGCACCGCCCAGAGACGGGAGCGATGCTCTCGGCGCTCTACAGCGACGGCCGCCGCGAGACGCTACGCCTCGGTGCAGAGATCGCCCACGGCGGCGAGGGCGGAGTCTACAGCACGAATCAGTCGGGCCTCGTTGCGAAGATCTACCGCCCTGAGAAGCTCACGCGCATGAAGTTCGAGAAACTCAAGCGCATGGTCGCGCATAACATCGAATGCCGTGGTGTCTGCTTCCCGAAAGCGCTCATTTACAACATGGAGAACGAATTCTGCGGATATCTCATGGCCGAGGCCAAGGGTAAGCCCCTGCAGGCGAGCGTTTTCAGCCTTTGGAAAAAAGGCGCGGCGAATCCGTTCCCTACGTGGACGAAGCTCGACACTGTGCAGCTCTGCATTACGATTCTTGAGAAAATCATCTTCCTTCACCGCATGAACATCATCCTCGGCGACATCAACCCCGGAAACATTCTCGTCGTCTCGCCGACGGAAGTCTACTTCGTCGATACCGACAGCTACCAGGTCGAGGGGTTCCCGTGCCCTGTCGGTATGATTAACTTTACGCCGCGTGAGATCCTCATGCAGGGCGAAAAGCTGCACTACGATACGTTCCTGCGTACGGAAGGTAACGAGAACTTCGCCATTGCGACGTTGCTCTTCATGATCATGCTGCCCGGCAAGCCCCCGTACTCCATGGTCGGCGGCGAGTCGCAGCGTGAGAACATTATCAGCGGCGACTTCTCGTATCCGTGCGGCGACAAGAGCACCGGTAAAGTTCCGCAGGGCCGCTGGCGCTACTGCTGGAGCCAGCTCCCATACAAAGCCATGAAGGAAACGTTCTACCAGACGTTCCGTCTCGGCGAGCCGCACAGCACCGAAGCCACGCGCTACTCCGCCGAAGGCTGGCTCTCGAACTTCCAGGCCTACCGCAAGCTCCTGAAGAACGGTAACTTGCTCGAAAACGACGACCAGGCGCTCATGATTTTCCCGACGCATTTCAAGAAGCAGGCTGGCGTCACGTATGCGAAATGCCAGCTCTGCGGCCGCGAATTCGAAGAGCGCCGCCTGTCGCGCGGCTACTGCCACGAATGCAGCGAGAAGACGTACCGCACGCTGATCTGCGCTGACTGTGGTCGTACGTTCGCTTTCACGTATGGCGAAAAAGCGTTCTACGACGAGCGCGGCATGACGTTGCCGAAGCGCTGCGAAGCGTGCCGCAAGGCGCGCGATGCTGGCGGCCATCATTCTTCGTTACGCGCCGGCTCGCTTCATCGCTCCGCGCCGCGCCCCGTGCAGCGTTCGCACCAGCCGCAGCCGCGCCCGCAGCCACGCCAGCAGCCGCGCGTGGATTCGCCGCAGGAGACCGCAAAGCCGCAGGGCTTCTGGGATCACTTGTTCAACTTCTTCCGTTGACTTCAGTCAGCGTGCCATGTTTCCCACTCGAGAATAGGAGAAAACTACCATGGGACAGAATCTCATCCGTGTTCAGGACTTGGAAGACAACCCGACGGCCCGCGTGCCGGTCTGCCTCTGCCTCGACGTCAGTGGCTCGATGAACATCATCATCCCGGGGACGGGTCGCGCCACGAACGAGCAGCGCGTCATCGACGGCCAGCGCGTCTACATCGCCGAGGGCGGCGTCTCGCGCCTTGACGAGATGCAAAAAGGCATCGAGAGCTTCTATGAGACCGTCCGCTCCGACCCGCAGGCGCATGACGCCGCCGAAATCTGCGTAGTCACCTTCGGCGCGGGTGGCGCACACATCGCCTGCGACTTCGCCGGCGTCGATCGCCAGACTGTGCCACGCCTCTCGGCCGACGGCGAGACGCCGATGGGCGAGGCCGTGAACCTCGCGCTCGATTGCCTCGAGCAGCGCAAAAAAGAATTCAAGGAAGCCGGCGTCGACTACTTCCAGCCGTGGCTCGTCCTCATGACGGACGGCGTGCCGAATGGCAACCAGCAGGCGCTCGAGCAGGCCATCACTCGCACGCGCAACCTCGCGAACGCGAACCGCCTCACCGTCTTCCCGATGGCCGTCAGTGAAGAAGCGGATCTCGCAACGCTCTCCCGCTTCTCCCCGAAGCGCCCGCCCGCGAAACTCAAGAACATGAACTTCAAGGACTTCTTCGAATGGCTCGGCAAGAGCGTCCAGCAGCTTTCGAATTCTGTCCCCGGAGAAAAGCCCACACTCCCGCACGATAACGTCGATACGTGGTGGGAAATCTGATACGGAGGAACAACCCGATATGTGGAAAACGACCGGCTGCGCCGTCATCGGACGCGGCCATGAGAAAGAGGGCCTGCCCTGCCAGGATCAGGTCGCCTTCGCAGCCGGCGGTGGCATTGCCGCCGCCGTGCTCGCGGACGGCGCCGGATCAGCAAAGATGGCCGAAGAGGGGGCAATCTGCGCTGCCAAGATTGCGGCGAATTATCTCGTCGCCCATTTCCATGAAATCCTCGCCGATGACGACGCGACGGCTGTGAAAGAACAGCTGCTTGCCACGCTCAAACACGCGCTCCAGGAGCGCGCGGAAGAGCTCGATTGTGCGCTCCGCGACCTCGCCTCGACATTGCTCGCCGTCGCTGCTGACGACGAGCAGCTCCTCATCGTCCACCTTGGCGACGGTGTCATTGGCTACCTGAAAGAAGGGGAATTGCGCGTCGTCTCCGCGCCGGACAACGGAGAGTTCGCGAATGTCACGACCTTCGTGACGTCACCGGACGCGCTCGTGAAACTCCGCATTTACCGCGGCGGCGTCGAAAACGTTGAAGGTATCGTCCTTATGTCCGACGGTACGGAGCAAAGCTTTTACCAGAAACAGCAACGTCGCCTCATGCCGCGCCTCGTCCATGTTATGCGCGAGGCTGCCTTGGTCGACAATCGTGTCTTCGTTCCGCAGCTTGTGGACGCCATGACGACCGTCGTCACGGCGCGAACGCAGGACGACTGCAGCATTGCTTTACTCGTCCGTGCTATCGACGAAGAGAACCCGCTTGCTGGCAAAGACGACGCCGCACGCATGGAAGCCTTCGGCATCGTAGCAGACGCGCCCTGTGCGCGTCGCCGCCTGCGACTCTGTGATGAAATTTACGGTTACCTCGCCAAGCCACGCACTGAACGAGCAATTTGCCGTCGTTTTCACATCCGTTTTGGTGCGAAGAAAAAACTTGCGCGCCTCCTTGCGAAAGGTTACATCGTGAAAAACGGCGACATCTACCAGCGCGCCTGCGCTGCCAGAGAATAAACATGCGCGGACAAGCTCGCAGAAAGGAGGAGTGTCGATGGATCACATGACGAAAACCGTGATCGTGAATGCGCTCATCGCCGCGGCTGTTTGCTACGGCGGCTACCAATACTTTTTCAAGCCAGAGCCGCCTGCGACGCTTCCGAAGACGACGCAGACGGCGCAGTCTGCGTCGTCGGACAAGAAGCCAGCGGCCTCGTCTGGCACGACAAAAAAAGCGTCTTCTGACGATGCCACAAAAAAGGCAGAAGAAAAGAAGAAGCTCAATCAGAATCCAGATATCCACTTCAAGTATTACTTCTTTGAAGTGAAAAACGTCGATTCCATCGGTTCACTCAAAGGCCCATTCCTCTCCATCAAAATGAGGCTGATTGGTAAGGATTCGACGTTTATTGTTGACAGTGAAGATATCCGGCTCGTAGACACTGACGGAAATCTGTACCGACCGGATGAAGCTGCCATGATTGCATACGAGAAACAAGATATTGAGACGTTTCGGTGGAAAAAGATTGAACCCGGTGTTCCAACGATTGCTTATATGGCATTCCGCTGCCCAGCTGGGACAAAAGTAAAATCTGTCCGATTCTATCCGAACGGTGTCAAAAACGGAAGATACACGTATGCGGAGTATCAGTCCCAATGAAGGAATAAAGCCTCTCGCGTGAAAATGTTTGAAAGGTCGTGAGCCCGTGTCCAAAAAACTTCCGTTCCGCTCAGACGATGCCAATATAATGCTGGATCTCCTGGTGAGATTCGTCTTCACGTCCGTTGTCCTGCTCGGCGGCATCTACCTCTACTTCACGGTGCCGAAATACAGTACGGTTATGATCTGCGGAATTCCGTTTGGCCCGTTCCGCAATCACAGCACGTATGGGTACTTGCTATTCTTTAACGCAGCTTTGAGTTTTTGCTGGTATAAGACGTTTCGTAGCTTTCGAGCCGATATGAGAAAGAAAAAACGTAAAGAAGCGGAAGAACAGGAAAAGCAACTCCGTGAAGAAAAGGAAGCAACAGAGGCCGCTCGTAAGGCCAAGGAAGAAGAAGAGCGGCGCCGCAAAGTTGAGGAAGAGGAAGCTCAACGTCATGCAGAGGAAGAACGTCGTAAGGCTGAAAAGAAACAGCGGGAAGAAGAACGGCGCCGATTGGCCCACCAAAAAGCGCAACGGGAAGCACGGGAAGCGTACCAACAAAGGCTTGAAGATGAGAGAATCCATCTTGAAGCAGAAGCAGAAATCGATGCCGCCAAGCGCGCTGAGATGGAGGACTGGCGACAGTTTGCGGAAGAAGAAAACGCGCGCTTGCAGCATTACGTCTCTCAAGGCGAACACTTCACGCCCGACGAGCCTTCGGCACTTCCAAAACTCGCAACGACCAGTGCCGCCAAAGACGAAAAGCAGCAGAAAACCGACGATGCCATCGAAAAATACTTCAATCTCTGAAGCACATACCGCAATCTTTTTTGACCGGGAGCCCCTGCGCAGGACGCAGCGACCGTCCTGCCTCCGGAAGCTTCCATACAGGAGGACAACAAATGAAACACACATCCATCAACCGCATGTTCTTCGCTGTAGCCTTCGCTATCTGCACAATCCTCACATTGCCCGGCGCTTCTGCCGAAGCGAGTTCCATCGAGACCGTCGACGGTGTTGAATGCCTCGACGGCGACCTGAACTATCCCGTCTGGGACAGCGGCAACTGCGTCGCGAGCGTATTTGACATCAGCTCTTCATACATCGTCGCGCAGAACGCAAACTATTATTACATTAACGTCGGAGGGTTATCAATCAGCCGTTCGACTGGAGAAATCTACTCGAACGACGAACCGGTGAGACTCCGCTACAGCAAAAATGATGGATCCGTTGAGCTTTTCAACCGTGTGAAGAAACAATATAGCCATATCTCTTTGGGCAAGCAATTCAACGATGCCGTCTATATTCTTTTCACGCACCTCGGCATTTGAAACAGAGATTACTAGATTGGATTGTTGCAAAAAATCACAACAATCCGATTTTTATTATAAAATTTACATATAGATAAAAATTTATATATTACAGTAAAGAAACTTGATAATTAAAAAGAAATTTGCTATTCTATGTCAGATGAAAGATTTCCCTGCTGCGCGGCCACGTGGCCGTAGAAAGTGAGATCCCAAATGGACGTCTTGACGAAACGCTTCTTCCTCATCGCAGGCGCGACGGCCACGTTCTGCTTTGGAAGCTATCACTTCTTCTTCGCCCCGGAGACGACAGTGGCACAGATGGCGAAAGCCGCGCAAGTCCAGCCGACGAGTAGCACGTCCGGCGCCTCTTCGGCGAAGAGTAACGCGGTGCAGACGAAGGCGACGCAGGTCGCAGCCGCAGACAAGAAAACGGAAGCGCAGCCGAAATCGCAGCAAAGTGAAAGCGCGCCGTTCTCCTGCGCCATTGAGGACGTCAGCCAGCCCGCTGCCATTACCGGACCAATGGGAAAGCTCCAGGGCCCGTTCCTTGTCGTGAAAATGACGCTCACGGGCAAGCGTTCGGCCTCGTTCGACGTCAACGAAAGCGGCATCCAGGCAGAAGACGCGAACGGCAACCTCTACAAGCCGAATTTTGATGCAATGGGTACGCTCATGCAGAAAGGCTTCGATACGTTCCACCTGAAGCAGATCGATCCGGGCGTCCCAACGACTGCCTACGTCGCCTTCAAGTTCCCGAAGAACGCCAAACTCAAGGCAATCCACATCCGTCCGCATGGCATGAATGAGCATGACTGGATGGTAACCCTCTGACAGCACACGAAGAAAGGTTGTGATCTCGTGTCTCAAAACTATCGTTCCCAAAGCGCCAACAACATGATCACTTGGATCATGATCCTCGTCGTTCTCGTCCCCATCACCGTCTTTGGGTGGTACCTCTACATTGCCCATTACCATGGAGCCTTAGCGACACGACCGGACAACGTCTTCTTCCTCGCTGGAATCGCCTTCGGTCCAATGCATCACGATACCTTGTTCCAATGGGGTTTGATTTTCCTCTCCATCTTCTGCGGAAAAGCCGCTTTCAACATCGTGAAATATCGCTCCCTGGTACACGAAGAAACTGCTGCAGAAAAATCCTTCCGCAAAGCCCCCAATACTATCAGGCACGAGAAATATACATCCTGACTTTCAGGTGCAAGCAATCTACGATAGCGACGGCGATGCGCCACGCTGCCGTTACGTACATATGTGCGGCAGAATCCATGGCATGCGCCCACATCTGCTTGAAAGAAATCAAGAACTACTTTCAGATGCAGAGGCCTTCGCTGCTTTCGCCGCCTGAAACGGCGGCCGGAGGTTCCGATGGACGCTGGATTTTGCAAATGATATAATTCGGAAGAAGATCGTTGTATTTTGGAGGTTTTTTATGGAAAATCATATTTCGCAGAAAAATGAACCACTGAAATATATTCCCGTTCCACCGGGCGCACCGCAACCGGAGGCGTCGCCCCGTACGGGGAAGAAGCCATGGCGGCTGTTTTCCTTTCGAAATCTCATCAAGCTCATCGCGCTAATTGTTGTCTTGTTTGGCGTTGGCGGCTATTTTTCCATGTCTGACATGAGCTATGCATCGAAATGCCAGAATGCATATGAAACGCTCCAAGATGTGCAGGTGCTCACGAAAGGCGTCAAAGACCTGCCAGGTGATCCGGAAAGCAACGTGGTGAAATCCTATGTCGCGAAGCTCGACGATGCCGAGGTAAAACTTGACAAGCTCGCGGACGAGCTCGCCGACATGCACGTTGGCAAGAAGAACGAAGCGCGCAATCGGGCGCTCGTCGAAGCCATCCGGCTCGAGCGTTCCGTGCTCGATGATGTTGAGACGCTTTTGCAGCACGGAGCAGTCGACGGCTTGAAGGACGTCGCGACCCGCGTGGATAACAATCTCAATGCGCTTCAATCGAAAGCGGCTGCACTCGATTTTGACAATATCGATTTCGCCAGCGTCATGGACATCACGTCGCTCGATGAAGATGTCACGGACTATTTGAAACGCAACGTCCAAAAGCAAAAGGAAGACGCGCAGGCCGAGGCGCAGAAAACCGCTGAAGAAACACAAAAAGCGCAGCAAGCTGCCGCGAAGCAGCAGGCAGACGCGAATGCGAAACGCCAGGAGAAGCATCAGGAAATCCAGAACTGGAATCAGAAGAGCATCGCTCAGGCAGATGCTGCAGGAGAAGCCACATTTGTCGCTGTGAACATTCATTATGATCCGTCGGAAAACGCAATGGAATTCAGCGGTTACCTATACAACGGTACTGGGCGGACGCTACGTGGCCACGTCACGGTAACATACACAGTCTACCTCTACAAAGCTGGAGAGGTCATCGAGACCGATGATCGCTCCAGTGGCGTATACCTCCAGCAACCTCTCGCTCCGCATCAGAAAGCTCAGAAAATCATCGCAAACCTCGCCGGCCCGAATGCGGCGAATGGTTACGACGACTTCTACGTCGAGTGCAGAAGCGTCCAGTAAGTTTCATACTTCGATGATTTTGGAAAAATATGTAAAAGTACGGATTTCTACGAATATTATTACCGTTCCGAGTCAAAAGGACACATCGGCATTCTCTTCCTGTGCAAAAACGGCATCGTCAAATCCATCGAAATCGTATATGAATATTTTTGGTTCAATCACAAAACTTGTGGGATTGAATAGTTTCGAAGAATAATTCATGTTGTCAAAAAAGAAGACATCCGCTAAGATGTGGAAATGCA
>Ga0256404_1004724_pt1 | contig 25185 bp, 23 predicted proteins | sample RumenRJG_01DNA_FD_185990 | JGI IMG/M metagenome (GOLD analysis project Ga0256404, IMG submission 185990) | Bovine rumen microbial communities from Lethbridge, Alberta, Canada - RJG_01 | ecosystem: Host-associated > Mammals > Digestive system > Stomach > Rumen | place: Canada: Alberta | collected...
CCTTCTCCCGGCGTGCTGCCAGCTGTTCGTCTGTCGCAGCGCTCCGCATGAGGGCAAGACGCTGCCGCTCCGACAGCATATAGTGATTCCCGACAAAGGTGGAGGCCTGCTTCAGGTCATATCCTTCGTTTATCAGATAACAGATATGCCGGGATGCCGTTCTCATAAGTGCAATCGCTTCCGGAGAGAAGTTTCTTACATCCTCCGGAACAAATCCTCGTTTTGCGTTCATATCATTAATCCAGTATCTTCAACGGATGCCACCTAAGGTAATCTCCGGATGCCAGATGATACGTTATTCCCCGGAACTCGCCATGTATACTGTCATGAAACCGGCTTTCTCCGTGACTGTGCGCATATATCACCTGCTCCGCGCCATACTCCTCTGCCATATCGGTAAAGCCGCTTCGCTCCTCGAGAATGTTTGTCGGCGGATAATGCAGGAACATGATATATTTCTGATACCCGTCTGCCCTCGCCAGCTCAAAGGGCGTTCTAAGCCTTATGAGTTCCCGCTCGACCAGTTTCTTCGCATGGGCTTCCTCCGCCTCATCCCAGTCCACGATCCGACCGCGCCGGTCGAGCCAGAAGGGGCCTTCAAAGGTATAGCCTTTAGTCCCCACCAGCGCGTAGTCCTGATAAACTTCATAGCTGTCCTGTAGGAAGGTGAGCCTGGGCTGATACAGGTCGTTCAGATGCTTTGTCTTCTTCGCATCCCAGAACATATCGTGATTCCCGCGGGTTAGGATCTTCCTGCCGGGCAGGTCACAGATATACTGCAGATCCTGCTCACACTCCGACAGATTCTTACCCCAGCTGTGATCGCCGATGAGTACCAGCGTATCCTCCGCCGTAATCAGCTTTTCACAGTTTTTCCGGAACTTCTCCTCGTGATTCTTCCACACCCGGTCCCGCAGCTGCCCGGGCGCTTTCAGTTCAGACTGAAAATGCAGATGCAGATCACCTATTGCATAAAGTGCCATGGTATACGGTCACCCCATAGTATAACAATCACATTGAATCATAGTCACTTATCTTCTATCTTCGCCCATTTCCTGAGCTGTCCTTCGGTTGCCGAAGCAGGAATTACCTGCGCTTTCACGACTTCAGCGGTCCCTATAAAGGGCCTGAGCTTCTCCGCCGTCTTTCCGATCCTGCTGCCGCCGGAAGTGGCAAATACCACAATTTTCTTGCCGGACAGATCATACCCCTTCAGGAAGGTCTGTACTACATTCGGCGCGATACCATACCAGATCGGGAATCCCAGGTAAATGGTATCGTAATCTGCCATGTTCTCGACCACTCCTTCAACCGGTACATCCTTCCGACCGATCTTCTCCCGGTTGCACCGGGCCAGCGGATTCACATAGTTAAGATCCGCAGCGCTGTAGGGAATCTTCGGTCTGATCTCGAAAATATCCGCCTCTATGGCTTTTGCAAGTCTGGATGCAACTGCTGCGGTAACACCGCTGGCGGAGAAGTAGGTAACTAATGCTTTCGCCATGTTATCACCTTTCTTGCCCTGTTTTTCTGGCTCATGTCATTTAGCAATCCTGTAAAAACAGGAAGGCCCGTCTCTGTATTCATAATAGCATAGATAAAAGGTCTGTCCAAACAGACTTCCTTGAAGTCAAAGTCTATTGCACATCCTGCCACCACCACGCCCAAGGTAGCTGCGGCCGCTTTTGTTCCGCATTGATCAACTGTAATATGCGCCTTATGGAGAATAGAATCCATTCTGAGCCACTCAGCTGACAACGGGGAGAAATCCGCTTCCTGTGTAAATATCGTTGTGATGCCCATTTCCTGGCAGAATCCCGTCAGGTCTCTTCCGAAATCATAACGGAACTGGGGAAGCGAAGCATACACCGTACGATGACATGCACTTTCGAACAGTGCGGTAAAATCGATCTGCTCCAGAGCATGATGTGAAAATGCCCTGCTTCCTCTCTCCTTCGGAAGCAAGGCCATAAATGCATACTTTCCTCCCCTGTATGGCCGGACGAACCCGGTAAAAGACTCATCCTCAATATAAGAGCTTTCACTGCTGTTCATCATCTGAACAGTAGTGACCGACCCATCTGCATTGTGGAAGTCTCCCTCGTCAACCTGTCCATCCTCATAAGGGTCTTCCCACTGAGCTTTGAAGGCAACCGCGTTAATCAGGCAGGCCAGCATATCATCAGCTGGTGCATCCAGGACATTTGGGATCATTCTCTTCGTTTTTCGATAAACCCATCGGTTCACATCCGCCGCCATATTATTGGACAAGAAGAGTTTTCCGTCAAAGACTTCCCTAAGATGTCCTTCAAAATTCTTGTTTATTGATCTGCGGATACTTCTGTTTATGCAAACGGCGTTGGCAGACAGAAAAGCTCCGTCATCGGCAAATGCCGACTGCATCTGATGAAGAATCCCTTCCAATTCCCCGAAACTCTTATTCCCTGCGATAACCTTTGTAATCTCTTCTCTGCTCCTGCCCTGCACTGCCTCTGCCGCCATGCCGAGAAGCAGCAGAATGGACAGCGGAGAAAAAACGACATTTTCCGTGGTATCTTCGCCGGCAAAGGCGCTGAGAACACAGCCCGTGACCTTGTTGTATATTTTGCGATAGTCCTCTATGTCCATTGATGTCCCCTCTAAAGTGCAGCCTTACTTAAGCTTCTCAAGCTCAGTCATGCACCTGCCTAAATACTTTAAACAATCTTTGGAATTCTTGATAACATCTTTATCCAGAGAACACTTTTCATCTTCCAGGTCTTTTATATTATATTCGACGTCTCTGATTGTTTGTTTTATTCCATCCAGCAAACCGTTAATTGCTTCACTATCATTAAGCCTTGCTTTCAACACACATTTACTGAACATAAGGAGCTTTGCAGCCTGTCTGACCCAATACTCGTTATTTGTCTGCGAAAGCAGAACAGCCATCGATGCACTTCCAGAACCTGCCACACCTAACAGTGCACCGCCACCGGTAATAATAGCGGTTCCTCCTGCCATGCCAAGTCCTCCTGCAGCCAGGGATCCACCTCCAACAAATGCCAGGCTGGCACTTGTAAGCGCAGCACCATGCAGGCCTACAACAGCTTCACCTGCCAACAGTATTGCAATTTTCGGAGCCAGAGCAAAGGCCAGGCCGCCCGTTGCAAACGCTGTAAGAGTTGCTACTCCTGCTGCAATGATTTTTCCCTGTGTGCTCCTACTTATAATATCTTTATAATTCTTATACGCACCTCGAATGCTTTCAATTTCAACCTGGTTTACAATAGTCTGCCTGCGAGCAAACTGGTCATCAATATAATTATACTTTTCCCTGTTCAGTTTTCTGAACACGGCATCATCCTTTGAGCCAAGTGGATAATATGGTTTGAAAACAATCAGCTCACCGGCAAGTAAGTAAAACCATCTGAGGTTATCAGCAGTGTCATCCAAAGAATAGATAGCATCGTATATGGTCTTTTCATCGGTGACAAAATACTCCTCTGTCTCAATACCCATTCCGGCCAGAATATTATTCTGCCATGTCTCCAGCCATAACTGTTTCTTTGCTTTGACATCGCTGTTTTCTGTATGCTCAATATCTTTCATTACCGCTACGGTTTCGAGTGAATATAGTGCTCTTGCCTGAGCTGGCGTCAGCGAAAGCACTTTAAACGCCTCATTTGAGGCCATCTCCTCCGCAAAACTCTCTTCTGCCGCATCTTCAGCGGCCCTCTTCTTCTCTTTTCTCTGGTTCTCTTTCCTTTGGAAGAATACTCTAATATCTTCTCCCCAGTATTTGCTGTCTGCTATAACAGCGAAAACAAAACGCCCAACTCCGGCAACATTGACTTCTGTTAATAATGCCTTTGCAAATTCTCCGTCCTTCTTATCTTTATTCAAAATGGCCTTTACTGTTGCGCCGGCGACATTAATCGCAGCAAAACAGCTACTTGAAATCAATACCATTCTGGAAACCAGTCTGTTATTAAACGGCAAAATATCCGCTGCGTCTATCTTGTTTAATTCATCCAGTGACCTGATTTCTTTTTCCTTTACCTGTATAATAAACTTCTTCAGTGTATAGAAACATCTAACCAGACATTCATTGATGAGAACCGGTACGTATCCCCGGATATTGACGGTTTCTAGTATTTTTATTTCTTTTTCAAGGTCAAAAAGCCTTGTCTTCTTATCCTCCTCAGGAAGATTAGTGTTTTCAAATATCTTTTTAATCCATCTAGAGTATTGCTCCTCAGAACTTTTATAATTGAAAAACGACTTTTTAAAGATATCTAACCGGCAGAGTTCCTTTAACAGACGAATTATTTCTTTTGGCACAGTCAGTTCATCTAGTACAGGCCGTTCTGAAACGCTATCATCTATGACAAGATAGTATGCCCAATACAGGAAAGCATATGTGATTTTCTCTGCTGTATTTCTTCCAATAGCATAATACTCAGGTAATTCCTCTTTAACTAATCCCTGCTCATCCAGCTTATATTGAACTCCGCCAAATTGCGTCAGGACAGAAAATATCAATCCTGCTATCGACGGATGGTTCGATAAATTGTTTAAACATTCCTGCCACCCATCCAGCAATTCCTCATTAAGTCTTTGGTCAACATAATCTACAACCCGGTTTTTCAAAAAGGCTACCGCTTTTTTATAATCGCTTTTGTCATATCCAACCAGCTGCGCCGCATTAATAATAAGCTTTTCCCAATCTTTCTTCTTCAACTCATTAATATGGGCTAATGTCTTTTCTGGCAATCCGATCTGGCTGAACACTCCTGTAATAACGCCACTTGTTGCAGCCAAAACATAATAAGAACGATCCTTTGGGGTTACGGCATCATCAAATTCAGCATCGACGAACTCATCGGAATTATATGCTCTATCTGTTTCAAACGCATTGACGTCAGTGTCATCGTCCAATTTGAATCCAAAAGAATATCTGGTATAATCCACCAGTGAATACCTTACAACAGTAGTTCTACTGGCTAAACTTTCATTTGTCACTGATAGCGTATAATTCTGGTCATCTCTTCTAACCAGTGGATTATCCTTCATGTCGTGTTGTCTCCGTTCCTTAGTATGAATATTATACTGCAATTCCGGTCAATTATTCATCAGAATATACTCCGCCATTGAAGTACATATCTCCTTAATGGTTCCCGGCGATTCCATATAAACCTGTCCATTTGTAGACTGCCATATAACAATACTGTCAATATTAGTTTCTTCAAGTACATACCAGTCTTCAGGAATAGTTTTAACGTGAGGTAATCCTCGTTTTTCCAAGGTGACAGATACAACATCGTTGCGTGGAATAATCCCTATTCCAGTCAATTCATGCCCGTTAACATATGCAAGGCCAAATTCTTTTAGATATAACATATAATCTCTGGCGAAGGATAAACCAAGCGCTTTCTTGGCAGCGTCTATCTGTTCCACAGATGCCCCCTTTCCTGCAAATAGTTCATTACTTCCCCTTAGTACTTCAATAATGTTTTCCATAGTATCATCCAACCATTCTCGCAAAATCCATCCAAAATTGTTTTCTGATTATATCAAACGCCTCCCGATCTATTTCAGATTCTTTTCCGGCAACAGTCAAGGTTTTCGAATTTCCCTGATGCTCAGCTTCTTTTAAAATAGCCAGTGTTCCATTGGGGTCTTGATTCACATGATGTAACTGATAAGCAAGCTCCTTTCCTGACTTAGCATCAATATACCGTGGCGCATATCCTTTTTGCATTGCCTCTAGATTAGTCATCGTCTCCCCATTGGGAAAAGTCGTTTTGTAGTTCAAATCTATCTCCCTGATCAGGGCAGACTTGCTGCCAACCTGAGAAGCTTTCAGCCCTGCGTCTTTATATATGTTATATTCATCCACGGACTTAAATTGCTTGATTACATCCAGTGGATAACCGGATTCTCTCTGAATTGCCGCAGCCTCATTCATGGTTAATCCATTAAGAGTTGCACCATGAAGAGCGATAGCCTCAGACCCGCCACCGAAAACAACACCACTGATGGCTCCCCATTTAAAGCCCTCACTCCCGGCAACGATGCCGGCTTTAAATGCCGCTTCCGGATCATGTGTCTGATATCCTGTTGTTATTGCAGCAGCTGCACTGCCTAAAACAGCGGAAGAAAGTGCAAAGGATGTTCCTGATTTTGCCCCTGCGGCAAAAATCATGCTGACTGCTGGAGCGCCAATCCCGGCTGATACTACAGATACAGTAACACAAAGGACTATAACTCCGCTTCCTATAGCGACATTTTTAAAAACCTTTTCAGTTGAATCATCATAAGCCGTCTCCATTTTGATAACAGTTGTTTTTCCATTATCATCAAGAGTAAAAATATACCTATCGCCCTGAAACTGTTGGTCGAGTTCCTGCAGTGTATAACCGAAATAGCAGTTCTGCTGTGAATTATAGGTTAATTCATCGATATATTCCTTTGAAAGATAAACTGCTTCAACATTCTCAACGAAGTACTCATCACTGTCTAATGTACGAACCAAATTAGTATAAACATTGTTCTTAACATAATTCAGCAATTCCGGGTCATCCATCCCCTTGAAAATGGGTGTTACTTCTTCTAATTTTTCTATCTCTGAAAGCTCCGCAGAAGCGGATAACTCAGCGTTTTCCGTCGTAGGTGTACTTACCGCTGATGCAGAGGAACAACCAGAAAGAACCAACATCATGCAAAGAATTACCGTTAATACTCTTCTCATCACTTAGTTCTCCTTCCCCATATTTCCACCAGTAGAGTTCTTCCTGCGTGATTTTACAAAAACGCCTCCTGCTACTGCACCCATAGCAGCTAAAGAAACAGGGATTCCAGGAAAACTATTCTTTTTCTGCTGTTCTTCAGCACTGTCATTGATCACTTGTTCGGTTTCTTCCTCAGCATTATTCTCCGTATTATTGTCAGTAGAATCCTCTGTAGATGTTTCTTCAACACTTGGGGGTTCCGCCAATGTTTCCGGAACCGGTTCTATTATCGTTCCATCTTCTGCAATCGTAGCACCAACGGCTAACTTTTCTTCAATCTCAGCAATGGATATATTATTAACCATGTAGGCTTTTAGAATATTATTGTTCCCAACATATACTCTTTTTACCGTCGGTTCTATATTCTCAAGGTCTCTATTTGTTACAGTAATTGTGTACACGCCTTCTTCAGTAAACACATCTCCATCTGCGGCCCAACTGTTAAAGCGAGTATCTTCCGTCAAACCGTCGAATCCATCTTTTAAAACTTCTCGTTTTACATTTACCTGCAAATATTTTGAACCTGCAGTATCGATTCTGAAACCATTTTCTGTAATAGCACCACCAGCCAATTCCGAACCAGTTTTTTGATCGCGGAGAAAAACCATACTATTCCCGTTTCTAACAGAAAACTTAAAAGAGACCCTATATTTTGCAATCTCAGGTAAGATAGAATATCCCAGGATTCTCGTCTTATCAAATTGTACTGCATAATCCAATGCGACTTCATAATCCCCTTCTTCCATCAAATCCACCTTTGTGACAGCATCCATTGATGCACTCGCCTCGAGATAATTGGTATAAATCTGGGGTTCCTCTTTTATACTATCTGAATTCGTTTTTCTTACAATCAACGCTCCTCGCCCGAAATCGATAGTTTCATTCACTCCGCCGGGTACTTCAAAATATGCATCAGAGCCTTCTCTATCAGCAATCACCTTTATTGCGCTATTTCCATAGCATTGATCAATGTTCTGATCAAGTTCGAACCAAAGACTTATTCTATCACCATTATTCTTCAGAAAAATCGGATCACCATTTGCATCGTTTTCATAATCCGTAAATCCCCCAACAAAAAACTGCCCTATCTCCCATCCGAAATGTGGGTCACCATTATTCATCGTTACTTTACCGGCATATCCGGCTCTTTCAGTCCTGTCCTTTTTCCCAAGATTGCGCCTATTCGTACTCTCAGGTATGGAGGTCCTTATTGCAGTCTCATCGTAAGCATAGAAACTGTATACCTCTGCAAATTTGTTACGTTCATATTTTTCAAATTTTGGTGGAAAAATTTGAGCCTTTTGAGTTCTGACTTCAGTCATATAAGCAACTATCACTCGGTAATAGCATCCATTGACCATTTGGACGTTCGTTGTTGTATAAAAATCATGCAGGCTGTCAGGTTTTCCTTGAAATATATTGGTATATGTTTCACCAGGCACATCAAACCATACCTGCCCATCTTTTGATGTCTGCAGAAGTAATGCTCCCCGTTTGATTTCAGATACAACCGTGGTTCCATTGACGACTTTGACCCTATCATCTATCAGGTGTCTTTCATCCATAGATTTATTCATCAAGTCCGTGGCAAATGAATATGAAAAATGCAAATTGCCTTTACTGACAGCATAGGCCGGATAACCGTCTCTTTGGGAAACAGAACTTATATTACCGGTTATGCTGAACTTTCCACCTGATACAATTCCGAAATCAGTAGAAAAATTTTTCCCAGCGGATGAAAGCTCATATGTTCCTCTTTCCCCGAATTGAAAAACCGTGCCAGAAACATCTTCCTTTTTTTCTTGTCCAAATACACTTTGGGTATTACCCAAAACGAAAACACATATTGTAATTACAGCAAATAGTATCATAACCATTGGCCGTAATATCCCCTCAAGTCTATTCATGTCCGCCCCCCCCTACATAAAAACTGTTGTAGTCATTGCCTATCTCTCGTTTTTTTCTCGCATGAAATCAAATTCTTATTGTCTATTGTATCTCAACTCACATATTTAATCCATATTGAGAACACTTTGCCTGCTGCCGGCACAAAACTTTCGTTTCAGAGTATAGTAACAAATGTAACAGGCAGTATCACCGATATATCCAGTGATACTGCCTGCTTCTGCACTATAATGATTACCTCTTACAACAAGTTATTCTTCTTAAAACTATTCCTTACATTTGGTTTTACAACAACATCCATTCCTAAAGTAAATTCAGTTTACCAAAATAAGGAATCCATCCTAGAAAGCCCCAGGAAATGCAAATCTTTTCTGCACTTTACCCTGAGCATTCCCATTAAATTCAGCCGTGATAATATGTCCATCTGACTTAACAACAGTTCCTTCGCCGAATGCCTTGTGCTTTACCTTCACGCCGAGCACCATCTTCTTAACATCAACAGCAGCCTTCGGTTTCACATAACCACCACGGAGAAATAGGTAACTAAAACTTTTCCCACTGTAAGTACCTCTCTTTCAACTGCGCAAAGTCAACGCGACAACTGCCGTGTTCGAATTTGCAATATGCAAATAATGCATCATTGTTGCTATCTTCATCATTTCTGGCAAAATGACGAAGATAATAAGTGAAATGATGCAGTTAATCGGGCGCAGATATCGTAGATTATGCGCCTACTGTAAAGTATTTCTGATTCCTTTATTCAAAAAGCCTCTGAGGTACTCCCCCAGTTTTTCATCCACACAGTACACCAGGCACCCCATCCTTCCCCTGGACATCAGCACCCGGTAAATGTTTTTGATATGCTCGTCGAATTCCGGGTCGGAATCCGGAACACTGTGTGTATGACCTTTTACCGCAACAACACGCTGTTTTTCTTCATCATAGCGGATATCCGGTCCGAGGATGACGCCGATGTAGTCGACTTCAAAGCCCTGGGCGGAGAAGATACATCCCACTTGGTTGATCCCCATAGGGTGCGAGGCCCACAGGTCTGCGCTGGGAGCATACTTCTGGCTGAAAGGCGGTCTGGCCTTCACATTGTTGGTTTCCCAGGGCATCTCCCAATCACCGATTTTTACATCCTTATACAAGTCACCGTCCGGTTGCAGTCGATCAGACCATGTCCAGCAGTAGCCGGCAACGATGCGAGCAATCTGCTTCTCATTATCTTTCGGCGCGTTCAGGGCCCGAATCCTCTTTTCCAGTTCCCGGGGTGAATCGCACACGTCAAAGTGGTATTCGTTCCGGAACTCGATATTTCTGTCCTTCACTGTCTCCAACGGCTCGTACAGCATGATATCCAGCCAATCCAGATAATTATTGGATCCATTGCAACGGAACTGGGATGTCAACTCCACCATTCTGGTTTCAACTTCCGTAACAGAGGAGTAAATATCATACAGCTGATATTCCTTTGCCAGTGCCTTCTGGTATCCCGCAAGACGTTTCTTCAGCTTATTGAACTGCCTGTTATACTCGTCCTCTTTCATCCTTCCCTGCGCTTCCATCAGCACGGAAAGGTCTTTCTTCGCCTTTGCTTCTTTTCCGCGATATCCTTCCAGCTCCAGCCTGAAGTCCAGGGTTTCCGCCTTGATTCTGCCGGCATAGTTTCTGGCAGCATCCTCGATGGTGGCGGAACGTCCGATTTCATCCCGGTTGATTCCCTGATGGTCATCAATAAAGAATACACAGACCTTTGCACAATACAGAAGGGACATTACCTGGGTCAGGTAGGTCTGCTCATCTCCGCGGTCCGTCATGAAGTTTGAAGACCTGCGGATGCGGTGTGCCTCATCCACCAGCAGGACATCCACCTCACCCTCTCTGAAATTGGCAGGCTTGAAGTCATAGATATCGCGGATCAGCCCGTCAGCGCTGGTTTCCGACTCCAGCGCTATACTTTTCAGCTTTTCCCGTAGGGTGTTGCGAAGTGCTTTTGACCTGGTGGTATACAGAGAAACTAGCTTCGGATATTTCTGTGCCAGCTCAGCAATAACCTTCAGGGCTATAACCGTTTTCCCGGTACCCGGGCCACCCTTTACAATCAGGGCCATCTTCTTCGACGGGTCCCGGATAATCTTTTCAATCATGCCGAAGATCATATTGCTGCTGGTCAGTTGGTCATCCAACAGTACAAACTCATTATTCTCATCGAATATGGTGGCAGCGGCATTGATGAGGTTCTTCGTGGGGCGGATATTGCAGGAGGTAAACTCCCGGAAGATTTCCTGTCCCTTTCCTCCTGAGAGCAAATCATCCAGTACCTTTGCAAATGCCACTACCTGGTCTCCGCTGTTCAGCGGACAGCGCCGCATAACCGGCTGATACTGCGGTGCATACAGATCATTCGGCTTCCCGTCATATTTGTAATTGTAGCAATATGCATATCCATTCAGCTCGGATTTTGATGTACTGGCGGCAGACACATAATTCAGAATACTTTTCTGATAGTTCAGCGCCTGCTGTGAAGGATGCGACAACACCCTGTAGCTTCCGCCCACAAAAGCAGAAACCTCAAAGACACCGGTTTCATAGATCTGTGTCACAGTGTCATTGCTCCACTGCTTCATCTCGATATGAACAATGTGCTTCTTCCCATCCCTGCCGTACCCGAACAGCATGCAGTCAATCCGCCCGGACAGAGGGCACTTGTACTCAAAAGCCACCTCTGTATCTTCCGGCAGATGGGACAATGCCACCAGACTACGCAGCTTGGCCGCATTCGCCGCCCAGGAATTCCGCTCCGATGCTGACCCGCCAATACGGTTCAGAGCAGCGCCCTCGCATATCTTATCCATGAACTGGTTTGTGTCCCAGTCCATGATAAACTGTTTTACCGGTGCATTATATGCTACGCGTGCCAAAGCTGCACCTCCCTTCAGTTATGTTTACAGATAAACAGCGACCTGGTTTTCTCATCAAAACCCAAGCATTTGTCATCTTCCTGAAGCTTAATGGTATATTCGTTATTCTTGATTGTCATATCCGTTTCTTTCAAAATATTACTACCTATAATTTACTTACGCCACCAGCTACTTGGTTCTACCAAACTTTCCGGATTTTCACCTGTGCTGTCACACCAAATGAACTCCTCCCATCCTGACTTGTCGGCTGATAGCTTCCGGTACAATATTCCTTCTTGAGTAACCTGTACATGATCTATATTTTTTGTTTGTATGATGAGCTGATTGTTATTCCCAGACTCATCCATGCAATATAGCCTATCACCATCATCAGCATTCAAATAATAAAGCTGACCATCTTTGTATGAAAAGCTACTGTCATTGGTGGTTACCAGCTCAATTTCCTCCATAGTCTGTAAATCAACCCTATAAATGGTATAATCCGGGTCTACATTTTCTGGTTCTTCTATTATAGTTCCCTGTTCGCCAGTTTGTTCTTCCGTGGTTTCATCGCTAGTAGACTTTTCAAGAATTGATGAATCCCTACCTGCAAAAAATAGATACTTTTCTGTTAATACCGGATTATAACTATAATTCTTCCCCCAATATACTTGTAATATTTGTTCCCCTCTAATACGCACAAAAGATGTGATGGTGATTTAGTTATTCTTTTTGGGCGCAATGTACTGCTTGGATATATACACCTCTGCCCCGTTAATCTCTACAACGGCCCAGTCATCGTCCTCATCGCGGATGAAGACCACTTCCTTCCCCGCATCCAGCGTTGCGATGATATTGTTTGCATCGTCCGTCGATGGCGTGGCACGTACTCTGATGCGGTCGGTTGTGACATATATATTCTTCTTTTCGGCGGACTTCTCTTCAGCCGGCGGATTCAGTTGCGCATTCAGCTCATTGTAATCTTTCTCGAGTGCCTTGTACTTCTCTTCGGCATCTGCCAGCTGCTGTTTTAACTCAGTATTCTCCGCTTTCAGTTCTTCCACTTCCCGGCTGTAGCTGGCAGCGTCATCCAGGGCATCTTCGTACTCGGCCTTGGATACCCCACACGCAGACAGGCAAAGCAGCATAATGCTTAAAATGATAATAATTGCCCTTTTCATGATCATTTTCTCATACCTTTTCAAATATTCTTATTTCATGCCCATTGCGATAACCGCAAATACAACACCCACAATTATAGCAATGGATGCATGCGGAACCGAACACAGGCAGAGAATAATTCCTATAATCAGAAAGAACCATGCACCCACCTTCAACAGTTTCTTCCCATCACTGCTTTCCGTCACAGTTGTTGGTTGTTCGGAACTGTTCTTGGTCTTGGAATTTGTCGAAGAACCCACAACGTCTGATAATCCCACAGTAGTTCTGTGATATATGGCATTATTAACCGAACGCTTTGGGTCCTTGGCAAATCCGTACCCTTTCTTTCCGTATAGCGGATTAACGCTTTTCTTCACCGCACGTTTTACTTTCCCGGTTGTACGTGCCTTAATTGATTTTTTAAGACTTGGTGTTCTGACTCCTACACGCATTACAATCCCCTGCCCTTCTATTTGTTGTCGTCTAAGATGTCCTTAATTGCGCTATTTTCTATCCCTGTTTTCCTTCCTCATACCTGTCGAGGTATTCGGTTATGATCCGCTCGAACGCCAGGGTCTTCGTCTGGCCGACTTCGACACAGTACGCGTTGAACCGTTCCATGACCGTGGCATCCACTTTCATGCTGAGCGGAATATAATTCTTCTTCTCTCGAGGCATATTCTACTCCTTCCATTGAGTTCTTTCGTTTCTATACGAACATCGTTTCTATACGAACATCTGCTGAAGCAGACCTTTCTTCAATTCTTTCAGCTCATCGATCTTGCGTTGATGAAGGGTGATAAGGTTGTCGATATTAGCAAGAAATGCTCCCAGTTTCTTCTGTTCGTCATAACTTGGTAACATCAAATCAAAATCCGAAAGAGCTTCTTTCGTAATAGTTTTTATTGTTCCACCAGGAGCCCTTTTCGCTTCATCGATAAATTTTCCTTTAATAATATACGCCCAAAAAGTCTTGTCTATATCTAGGTTATATTTATCAAAAATCAAAACAGTTCTATCGACAAAAGCCCCATATTGCGTGATTGCAACACGACCAATGCTTCCCTGAAGAGTAACCAACACAGAACCCTCATCTGCAAACACACTCATTGGTTGAGCGACTTTACTTATCTTTTGTTTAGTGACATCTACAAGTTTCATGTCATCTGCAACATCAGCTACTTGAACAAAAGGCATCGCGCCTTCTCCGTCATACCACTCTCTATTTCCATACGGCTGAGGGAACGAACCGCGTCTAAATCCTGCGCAGTCTGATAACTTACGCTGTTCCCAGTCACCGGAAAAGCCAGGAAACCGAATCTCCGGTATCTTCTCTTCTTCTTTCGGGAACATTTTCTGAAGCATGCCTTTTTTGTATTCCTTAATGCCTTCAAGTTTCTGCTGATGAAGAGTGATAAGATTGTCAATCTGCTCGAAGAATTTTGAAATTTGATTCTGTTCTTCTATGGATTTGGGTAAAGTTATCGGAATCTCTCCCATAACATTATTCATGAGCTTCGGATTTCCGACATGCGATACCCACTTCCACGCTATACTGTTCAGAGCCTCCGCTGCGCACTTATTTGAGTATCCTTCATCAGAAAGCAAAACACCACAAACATTAGTACAATAAAACTTTCCAGGTCTGTAATTAACAGTTCCAGCATTAGCTCCGTCGGTGGTCCATGTGATAGCATCCTCGTAAAGATAATCCCTGTAATATCCCATAAGACCATTATTTTTGGTTTGTGATGAATAAACAGGATACGGCTTCTCATCACTTGATACTTCATCTGTTTCAGGTGCTGCAAGAACATACCCTCGTGTTATTTTGTAGATATCTTGAACCTTACGCTGTTCCCACTCACTATCAAATCCCGGAAATCGGAGCTTCGGAACATTTCTATTTTCTTCCATAGCGCTCCTCCTTAGAATGGGAAATCCAGTCCCAGCTGATCGAAGGACTTCTTCAGTTCAGAAGATACCTCTCCTATCTGGGCATCGATGTCGCGGATGTTCTGGGTAACTGCAGCGAGGTCAATCTCTTCTTCCTTCTCAGAAGTATCCACATAGCGCGGGATGTTGAGGTTGTAGCCGTTCTCAATGATCTCTTCCATTGTGGCAACATGGGCGTATTTGTCGACATCAACACGCTTTTCATAGGTATCGATGATCTTCTGGATGTTTTCCTCTGTCAGCTCGTTCTGGTTCTTTCCGGACTTGTACTCTTTGCTGGCATCAATGAACAGGATATTCCCAGAGTTACCGTTCCGCTTGGTCTTCAGGACGAGGATTACAACGGGGATACTGGTCCCGTGGAACAGGTTCGCAGGAAGGCCTATGACGGCGTCCAGACGGTTCAAATCCTTGATTATATATTTCCGTATCTCTTCCTCGGATCCACCTCTGAAAAGCACGCCATGGGGCAGTAAAACGGCTATACGGCCATCTGCTTCCTCCATGTGGTAGATCATGTGCTGCAGGAAGGCAAGATCCGCGTGAGACTTCGGGGCCAGTTTACCAACCCCAGAGTATCTCGGGTCATCCAGGAACTTGGAGTCTGCACTCCACTTCAGGGAGTACGGCGGGTTTGCGACCTGTACAGTCAGCTTCAGCTCTTCGCCATACATATCGTTGACAAGGGTATCGCCCTTGTAGATGTCGAAGTTCTGGTAGTCCACACCGTGCATCAGCATGTTCATCCGGGCCAGGTTGTAGGTAGTCGGGTTGTTTTCCTGGCCATAGAAATGACCTACCCGTCCTGTAGTCAGGTGTTTCTGTACCTCAAGCAGCATGGAACCGGAACCGCAGGTACAGTCTCCGACGGTCTTTGCTTCATCCAAGCCTAAAGCGGCAAGCGTCGCACAGAGCCGGGCCGGCCCAGGTGCGGTGAAAAATTCACCGCCCTTCTTTCCTGCACCGGACTGGAATAAACCAATCAGGATCATGTATGCTGTTCCCAACACATCGAACTGCTGATTCTGCAGGTCCATCTCAATCTCACCGATCTTTGCAATAACCTTGCCGATCTTCTCTGTGCGTTCTGCAACCGTATCACCCAGACGGGTATCCTGGAGACGCATATCGCTGAACAGGCCGGCAAATGCCTTTTCAGACTTGTGTCCCAGCGTCGAACCGGAAAGCTCATTGACGGCTCTCTCGTAATCCTCAATGGAGAACTTGTCAGCATCGCCGTTTGGTTTTACAATCCGGCGGTTTAACTCCCGGAACAGGTTCTCGGGGCGGATGATATAGCCCAGGTGCTCCAGGCTCCACTGTTCCACGATAGGCTTGAAATCAGCATCCGTGAAGGCTTCCTCATAGGTCAGCCCGTCTTCCTTCAGGATTTCCGACATATACATCTCGGTTCGCTCGGACAGATACCGATAGAAAATCGTCCCCAAAATATAATTTCTGAACTCATTGGCGTCCATGCCGCCGCGCAAGTCATTGGCGATGGCCCAGAGCTGTGAAGAAAGGGCATTTGCCTGCTGCTGCAATACGTTGCTGTCGATAGCCATGATTATTCTCCTTCTGCTTTGTACTTCTTATATGTCTGGCTGATAAAATCTTTGATCTCGTTGGTAAGTTTTGTTATCTTCAGCAGTCCCAGGCGGTACTGTTTGAGTCTGGTACGAATCTCTTCGTCGGTGATGCTGCCGTGGAAGATATATACGGTCATGATGTCATTCAGGACTGTGTAATCAATGTTGTGTTCGTAAGCAAAGGATTCCAGTTCTGCTTTCTCACGATCCTTCGTAAATTCATCGAACGCCTCCATGATATCCGCTTCTTCCGGGATGTCATAGAACCGGGTACGGATAAACTCGACCATGATGTCCTTCTTCGCCCGCAGCGACTCATTATCGGAACGCTCGATTTCCCGGAGGATCAGATCCAGATCTGCCTCCCGCTGTTCTGTTGTGGAGTGCTGTTTCTGTACATTCTTGAGAAGGTTCAGAATATATACGACGTTGATACGGTCCGTGCGTACCAGTTCTATGTCAAAGTCCACATCAACAGGAACCGGAACCTTCGAATTCGGATCAGGTAACTGGTCTCTGTAATAGAGATACCATGACTTATAGCCTTCGTACTCATCCTCATCCATGACTACAGCAAGATCTGCCCAGTCAAACTTGGAGAAGGTTTTGAGGGTTGCAAGGGTCCCTACCATCGTACGGAAAGCAATGATAAACATCCGGATCTCGTCTTCATTGTTAAGCTGTCCGGCATCATCTACAGTCGGCACTACCTTTTTGAGTACCGGCTCCTGGTTGATCCACTTCTGAACATAATATTCATAGTTCTCCAGCAGGTACTCGTTGGGATCCCCGTCTCCTGAAAACAGCCGGAGTGCGTCATCCTGCCATTTCTTGATGTTCCGGTAGGATACGATCTGTCCGAACTGCTTTGTAACCTTGTCCACGCGGTTTGTACGGCTGTATGCCTGGACCAGCGTATGCCAGATAAGGTTCTTATCCAGGTACAGGGTATTCAGTGGTTTTGCGTCAAATCCGGTCAGCATCATGTTGACAACCAGCAGGATATCCACCTGCGGCAGGTCTTTCTGCTTCATACGTTTGGTGATGTCCTTCCGGTATGCATCGAAAGTATCAATATCGTAGGATGTGCCAAACTGATCATTATAATCATCAATACAGCGTTTCAGGAGCTCCATGGAGTGCTCATCCTTCTTGCCATCCATGTCTTCATTGGCACCAAAGCTGAAGATGGCCGCGATCTTATACCGGTCCGCTTCATCCCTGGCCGCATTCAGTTCCTTGAAGGCGTCATAATACTGCCCCAGTGTCTTGATGGAGTCCACGGCAAACAGGGCCGTGTAAATATCCTGCCCCTGGGGATGGACATGCTGCTCATGATGTTCAAAGATGTGCTCGGCTACCTTGCGGATACGCTCATCGGCATGGTACAGGTTATCGATATCAATCTGATGCCTCTTGCAGTATTCCGGATCGTCCAGCTGTTCCGGGTCGATTCCCTTTACGGCAATGTTGTGGGCAAACACGGTACGTTGATACTCCACAGAAAACCGGAGAACGTTACCGTCTGCAATAGCATCCTTGATCATGTACCGGTGCAGGCAGGCATCTCTCTTTGTTCCGTCCGGCTTTAATCCGGCATTGAAGACGTCCGCTGTTGTTCTGCCATCAGCCCCCTTGTTTGCCTCAAAAATCGGCGTTCCGGTAAAGCCAATGTAATTGGCATTGGCAAAGTGCTTCTCGATATCCGCGTGCATCTTTCCAAACTGAGAACGATGACACTCATCAATGATAAACACCACCTTCTTCTCATGGTATGCGTCCATCAGCTTCTCATACCGCTTGGACTTTACTGCATTGGCCATTTTCTGGATGGTTGTTACAATCAGCTTCCGGTCCGTGTCCTGCAGCTGCTTCACCAGTACATGGGTGCTGTCAGAATTATCTACACAGTCTTTCTCGAAGGAGTTATACTCGTCAACTGTCTGATCATCCAGGTCTTTCCGGTCAATCAGGAAGATAACCTTATCAATCCTCGGCTCATCCCGCAGAAGCTGTGCCAGTTTGAACGAAGTCAGGGTTTTGCCGGATCCGGTGCAGGCAAAGACATAGCCGTTCTGGTTTGCCTCGAGGATACGTTTTCTCGCCGCCTTTACAGCAAAAATCTGGTACGGACGCATCACCATCAGGATGTTTTCCGTGGATTTGATGACCATGAACTTGTCAATCATCTCCGTGATGGCAGCCTTCCGGAAGAATTCCCCGGTGAACTCGTCCAGCGTGTTGATTCTTTTATTCTTGGAATCCGTCCAGAAAAAGACCAGGCTCTTCAGAATCGGGTTATACATACCGTTTTCCATCTCATTCTCATTGCAGAAATACTTCGTCTGCACGGAATTCGACACGACAAACAGCTGCAGATACCGGAACAGCCCCTTGAAGGAGAACTTCCTGTACCTGTTGATCTGATTGATGGCCTCGTTTATCTCCACGCCCGGCCGCTTCAGCTCAATCTGTACCACCGGCAGACCATTGATAAGCACTGTCACATCGTAACGGTTCTTATAGCACACATCATCCTTATGCGCCGGATCCATTGTGATCTGGTGGGATACCTGGTAGATGTTCCGGTCCGTATCATGGGAAAAGAAGTCCAGATACACCGTCTTTCCATCATCCAGTGTCAGCACGTACTTATCCCGCAGCTTCTTTGCGGACTCGTACACGCTGTTATTCTCCATATATATGAGCACGCGTTCGAATTCACTGTCGCTGAACTCCGCCGTTCCCTTCACTTCCTTCAGCTTTCTGGCATTGAACTTTTCCAGCTGGGTGCGGAAGTTGTCCAGAACACCGTCATAGTTCTTCAGATCGACATATTCATAGCCGATACTCTCCAGCCGCTCTATAAACTTATTCTCTACGTCATACTCGGATACTGCTCTCGCCATGGCATAGGTCTCCTTTGTATAAGATAATTATATTGTATCAAAATAAGAATTACGAATCAATACGTTTCATTTCAATTCAATACATTTCCACACAAAATCCCCAGCCGGATTCGGCTGGGGATTTTGTGCTTTAGAACCAAAGTTCCTTTTCACAGAGTATCCTGAAGTTTTTCCAGACAAGGTCCATATCTATACGGTACTTAGCAATGACGCTCCGCCTAATCCACCAAAGAAAAGCAAGGCTCCAATACCTAACAGCTTCCACGGCAGTTTGTGTGAGTGATTCAACTGCTCCTGTTGAAATTGTCTGCTCTGAGCACTCGCCTGCTCCGAAGATGATGCAACCATTTCCATACATTTCAGAAGTTCCCTGCGCCGGTCTTCCGTCAGGTCCTTTCTCCGCAGCTCTCGCTCACATGCCGCCATGTACCGGTCATTTTGATTTTGAACTCGTGCTGTAGCAGCAATATCAGCGGAGATAGCCCTCTTCGTGTTCATACGGTCATCTTTCGCCGCTGCTACAACTTCATCAATGAATTTGCCTGCCCGATCTCTATCGTACATAGATCTATAGTTGTACTGTCTCACTATGGGCATCTTCCCATCGTCCATTACGACCGGAACAGAGCTATCGGTACATACCAGTGCTTTTTCCCTAGTCGGAGTAAGTCTCTCTTCCATAATGACCCTCCAGTAGTTCTCATGGCTCATTGCCACGGCTGTTTTGCTTCTTTCAAAACAACAAGTATCCTGCTGATTTGATCCAGCGCCTCTTCGTCTGACCGCTCCAGTAGCTTAGCAAAAGCAGCAACAGCCTCGAGACGATCGACCATTGCAAGGCCAGCATCCTCTCGGAGGTCTTCTTTCACCTCAGTGTAGTTGAGGAGACGCTTTCCGACCAAATAAGGCTGGTAGCGGTCTCCGCATCTGTTAAGCAAAAAATTTGATATACCGCGCAGATGATTTCCGACGGCAAACGTCTCCGCAATCTCGTCCGGGATCATGATCTCAACCACGACTCGATCACCATCTGGCATCGGGTATTGAAGTTGAACATCGTACCTGGAGAAAAGATTCAACCCGGCATTCTCTGCGGCTTTCCGAATATCCTGTATATGATCAATAGCCCGGATACTTGAATCTGCAAATTCAATCTGAACCTTTTTTATATGCATAAACATACCTCCTCTAATTATCCAATAACATATTATTATCGGTGTCAACAATATTATCATTAGTTTTGAATAAAGTCAAGTTGACTCAGATTTAAATTTCTGACTGCTCGTCTAAACAAATCGCTTTTACTTTCTCCTTAAAGCAATTTACTTTCCTATCTATACATACAGAAGCACCTGATGTTATGACAAAGGGGGGGCAAACAGCCCCCCTTCCGTTCATTTTTCTGAAGTTCTCAACGTCAACATCCTTCCAGGTCAGTTTCTTCAACTTAGCGGGAATCGTTGCCACATTAAGGTTATTCTGCTTCTTTCTCTATCACGGCCTTCTTCATCCAGTTCTTTACCCGTTTGGTAAGCCGCTCTGCTTCCGCCATTCTGCCGGTTTTCCGGTAGACATCAACTAGCTTTTCACTCAGGTGATGCATGTCTATGGCTAGAGTTTCCGGATCCTGCTGTCCCCTGGCCTGATAGCCTTCCAGGATGTCGATTCCTCTCAGGTAGTACATGATGGCTTCGTCTCTGCCGAGGCGATTCCAGAGTACCCAGGCGAGGTTGTTGTATAAGGTCACAATTGCCATCTGGCATGACGGAATCTGCTCCAGCAGCTGGTCTCTTGCGAGATCTAGTGCTTTATGATAATAATCCAGCGACTTCTCTGGTTCGTCTTCATCAAGAAGAAAAGCGTAGTTTCCAAGGCACTGGAACAGGGTTATCCACTCGGTGATGTGGCTGCATCGGCCTTCCATCTGACTGATGGCATCGCTCATCAGACGCATCGCTTCCTGTTTTTCTCCCTGGGTCTGACATTTCCTTGCCTTCTCCATCTCTGCCTCTGCCAGTGAAAATACGGCGGATTCGGCATTGTCGTCATCCATATGCGCCAGAATCCGATCTTTTAAGCGATATACTTCTTCCTCCCATTGTTCTTTTTCTGCAGGACGGTCCATGTTTGAAGCAAGGGTTGCCAGCTTGGAATATGTTACGGCCAGTGTGACCGTACTGTCTTTTCCTTCTTTTTCCTGCTTCAGCACGATGGGCAGCATCTCCATCAGAAGATTGTAGGATTCCTCCCAGTTTTCTGTACGGCTCATGGCAGCGGACCGCTGGGCCAGCACCTCGATCTTTTCATCATCCATCTGCGCCTGATCTAATTCGGATACCCCTTCCCGCTGGAAGTATTCATGCATTCCGATCTGGATATCACGGAAGATAAAACGCATATAAGCGTATTTTTCCGGCAGGTCGTCCAGAGAGAAGACCTTCACATAGTACTCTTCCGGGCTGTTCTTCCCGAAGATGAGGGGATACAGCTCTTCCAGCTCCAATCTCATGTAATAACTCTCATGAGATGCGGAGAAGACCGTCTCCCCGTCTGACCGTTCTACGATCTGCAGGTATTCCCGTTTTTCCGGTGCTGTGCGGTTGAATACCTCGGTATACATGTAAGACACTTCGCCGCGGGACTTATAACCGTACCGGCTGCCATAATTCCTGGAGTCATTAACCGCTTCCATCGTTTCCCGTACCTTCACATCTGTCTCGTGATCCAGCATGAGGAAATACCGGAAAAACCCGGAGGACCTCGTCTCTTCTATGGACTCGTAGAATTCCATCTCCTCTATCTCATCGGCACAGGTATCATCGCTCTCCCAGCGATGGAAGTTTTCCTCATCCAGAACCGACAGGAAATCGCCGGCGGGAGTGTAATCCGCAGTCACATAAAACCTGCGGCCGGAATCATCCTCCAGGCCGAGGGAAGCCCGGTAGGCGTAGTCAAAGGGGGCGCATCCGCAGCGAATGGCTTCCACGTTCCTGGATATCTCGTTATACTCGTGCTGTGCCGGGAGTGTTCCGCCCGTCATATCGGTATCCGGGGCTGATATGACAGGGGAAGACGGCATGTCCGGACTTGTCCTCAGGAAATGGAAACCTGACTGTTCGAGCCACTCGTTGGTCTCATCTATCCCCATGTGGTCCTCTATGGCCAGGGAGATGACATGGGACCGGAGGTCTGTTCTGTTCAGCAGAGGCATTCCCTGAATGCTCAGTGCGTGCTGCGTCTGCGCATAGTTCATGCCGATGGCAATGCACATAGCCAGGATATAATCCCGTTCCGTGGTTTTCTTATCGCCGCGCAGCAGCTTATAGGTATAATCCTGGGACAGGCCGCTCCGAATGGCAACCGTTTTCCGGGACACCTTATGTTCCTTAAGCATCTGGTCCATGAATTTGGCAAAGTCCATGGAATAGTCCTGTTTTTGCTCTGTTTTCAGGTATTCACGAATCTCCAGGCCTCTGCCGTGCTTCAGCAGCTGTAATAATCTCTCGTCGTCTATCATATCAGTCCTCTTCCTCTGCATTTTCTCCGGAGCGGAGTTTTGCCTCCTCCTCGTCGATATGGGCATCCCGGTATGCGAAATAATCATCTGCGGACCGGCAGGCCTTCATCAGCTTAATATTCCGGAATTCTGCCTCATCCCGTTCTTCCTGCGTCAGCGCTGCCCAGACAGATGGTGTAAACATCATGGCTTCCAGCTTCACGCGCTCTCTGAAGATCTCTTCCTGTGTCTCTGGAAGACCTTCTGTCCACTTCGCCGTATGTCCAACCGCTTCCGCCTCTTCCGGAATCTCTGCTTTCAGGATATCTTCTCCCACATATGCTTCGATGAATTCCTGGGCCATCTCATAATCTTCATCCTCTGCAAGACTGGATTCAAAATATGTCTGCAGGGCGTAACGGACAAATTCAATGGCCTTTCTGAACTCTGTCTCTTCAAGGTCATCAAGATCATCGAGTTCATCGTCGATCTCACACTCAAAATCAATAATACTGGCCTCTGAAACTTTATTATACTCTTCTTCGGTGTCCACATCCATTCTGTCCATGTTTATGAGGACATCAAACAGCGGCATCGGAGATACGAAGATATGCTCGAATTCCATCAGACAGGAATCTGCAACAAAGTAAGTTCCGCCCTTCCAGGTAACACACAGCTCCACCACACTGCTTCCCTCGATGGGGCCGCAGGCCATGCCGCCGCAGCTTTCGCCCCAGCGCAGATTGCGGACGATCATTTCTTTCTTTTCGGTTTCCATTGCAGTATTGTTGTTCTCTCTCATCACTTTTCCCTCCCGGATGTTTCGTGTTTTGTTCTTTACAGTTATTATTCTAGATTGTTCCGGCAGAAAAAAGTGGACCTGGGAGGTCCAAAAATCTGCAGGGGCAGTTTCCTATCCGCGATATGTCAGTGCGCACAGCCACAGGATGCATCCGGCAATAAAAAGCACCCATCCCAAAGCTTTCCTCTCATCGCTGCTACCGCTCATGATGAAATACAGTCCAATCAGCGGAAGCGCAATGGCTCCAAGAATCAGGAATACAATACATCCCGGCAGGCTGTCTGAAGAATCATTCCTATTGTTCATACTCTCCTCCTGCATTAAATAGCTTCATACATAGGATGATGAGTTTCTAAGGATATAATATCATTCGCGAAGTACTATTTGGTCGCTGTTTCGGCGACTTTGGAAATACCTGGTCTCTCATAGTTACTAGTTCAAAAAATCTCTATAAGTATCATAAAACTTATACATCTTCATATATCTATATTCCAGTTCCGTCTTATGTTTAAGAATATATCTCTCGGCTGATATGTTTTCGTTCTTCGCTCCGTTGTTAATATAATCTATCGCTCCAGATATTCTGATTGCATTCATAGACACTACACCATGAATGCCCAGGTAATCAAAAAACATTTTAGAACGCATAAAAAGTCTATGCCATTTATGATACTGTGTATTGTCTTTTGCCAGTACAACTTCTCTCATTATCTCATCCCCAGCTACAAGAGCAACGCTCCTTCCTGAAGTATAATAAGTCCACTCATCTTCCTCGTAACATTTAATAGCATAATTGATTAACTCTTCAGAAAATTCGAGTGTTCTTCCTGAAGCTAAATGGATTTTCTTTCCTTCCATATCCGAGATTCTCGTGTCAGTAAAATCAACATAACCCTTTCCTTTAATCCCCTCAAATAATCCGAGCAGGAGATATTTGTCTGCATCATTCCATGCCATATTACACCAATCTAAAATTTGCTCTCTGGATATTACTCTGGATTTCATTGCAGATAGATTAATGCAATCAATTGTCATGTCTCTCGTAACCTCTGAATAGTGATTCTGTGAATCTGCCACCAATCCCTCATTAATACACCAGTCAGTATAGTCGGCATATATTTTATTTGTTATATAGATTGTGTTGGCACTGTAAAAATCCATTGCACGGTACATATCGAGGATTTCTGATACAGTAAAATTACATAAATCCTTATTGAACAACTTTTCGTACTCTTCAGTATTATTCATTTTGTTGGCATAATAATTCAAACATGAAATAGTATTCTCATTTTTTAAATCTATCCATCTCTGCTTAATTTCTTTATTATACATCTGTTTACTCCCTTTCTATCAAAGATATAAGTTTATCAATTCTCGGCTTGCTTAAACCTGCAACTAACTTCTGCTTTAAATCTTTATCTTCGTTCACGGCTTTCACAACCTGATAGAATATGTTTGCAAGTTTCTCTTTATCTTCTACAACAGCACATATAGTTACCAGAATGATAGTATCAACTCTATTAAACTTATATTTTAACAGTTCTTCATTCGAGTCTGTCATATAGTTGAGTTGTAAGCACTCAATAGCCAGTACCTTTTAATCTTACCATATTCCTGAGATAATGACCTATAACACTATACTTTATCGTACGAATTGTGCGATTTACGCGATTCGCTCGATTCTTTCAGGA
>Ga0256404_1004725_pt1 | contig 25183 bp, 17 predicted proteins | sample RumenRJG_01DNA_FD_185990 | JGI IMG/M metagenome (GOLD analysis project Ga0256404, IMG submission 185990) | Bovine rumen microbial communities from Lethbridge, Alberta, Canada - RJG_01 | ecosystem: Host-associated > Mammals > Digestive system > Stomach > Rumen | place: Canada: Alberta | collected...
TTGAACTCAGGAGCAACGGTCACCTGGTCTGGAGTGCCGGCAACAACCAGCGTCACGGTAGCGTCGGTGGTGCCCTCGTTGTAGAGCAGGAACGGGGTCTTGTCGCCTACCACGCTCAGTTCGCTACTCAGCACTACCTTCTCTTCCTCAACGTTCACGGAGGTCACGGTGTAGAGCTTCACGCCCGTCTCGGTCTCCTCCACCTTGCGGTTCTTCTCCAGATACATGGTAACGAACTCGCCAGCCTTCACGGTTACTGAAACCTTCAGGGCGTCGAGTGCACGCTGAGCAGCGTCCATTGCGTCCTTCAAATCCTGAACAGCCTTAGCCACCTCGTCTGCTGTAGCGTCGGCCTTGTCGTCAACAGCCTGAGCAGCGTCGATGGCCTCCTGCAGCGTGTTGGCAATCTCCTGGTCGTCAATCTGGTTGAGCAGGTCCTTAGCATCATCGATGGTCTCTTCGAGCTCGGTCTTGTCAACGATAGTGGCAACGGTTACGCGAACGTTAGCCTCGGGCATGGTGAAGCTGATGACGTTAGCTTCTTCGTCGTATGTGAAGTCAATATTTCTCAGAATACCAGGAGCCATGAGCGGAGTCTGCGCATCCTCGAACGAAGCCCAAGCCTCAACCTTCGTATTCTCCACGTCAACGGCATAGCCATCAGCGAGTGTTACAAATGCGGAAATCTGGTCCATCGGGCTGGCAGTGGTCACAGAAATGTCACCCAGCTTGAAGTCGATGCTGACATTCTCGGTGTTGGTGCATGTCAGGCTGTAAGAGCCAACGGGAACGTCTTCGCCATCCACATAGAATACGCCGTTGAACCAGTCGTTACCACCCTGTCCATCAGGACGGAAGTAAATGGTGTGAGAACCGGTTACCTTAACCTCATAGTCATTGTTCTCTCCGTCGGGATACCATGTTTTAATTTCGCCACCTTCAAGCTTTACCACCTTCATCTTGTTACCGGCAGTCAGCGTAGTGGTCAGCATGTACTCACCAGCAGCACCTGCATTCTCAGCAAATGCATAGTCAGCCTTTGCCTCCCATTCGCTGAATGAGCCTACGAGATAGTAGCCGTCAGCTACGGTCTCTACGGGAGTAGCCTCGTCGTCAGAAACAGTGTACTCGCCAGTCTGAGGATTGAATACAATAGTATGTTCGCCAGCAATATTGATGGTATATTCATTATTCATTCCCTCTGGATACCAAGTCGTGGTCTGACCTTCTACCTTAATAACCTTAATGCCCACACCAGCATCGAAAGTACCAGTATAAGTATAGGTATTATTCGTAGCGTCAAGCGTCATTTCCAACATTCCCTCTGTTGAACTCCAAGAATTAAACGAACCAACTACATAGTATTTAGCCTCAGTAACTACAGGCTCGGGCTCAGTGGCCTGAGAGTCGTCCACATAGATATAGCCATTGTACCAGCCATCTCCACCCTGTCCGTCAGGACGGAAGTAAATGGTGTGAGTACCATCCTTTGTGAGCTTATAATTACCAATTCCATCACCAGGATACCAGTTATCATTGCTGTCCTTTATCTTCAACTCATCGCCAGCGGCAAATGACTTGGTAAGCATGTACTCACCCTCGTTCTGAGGATTAGCTTCCATCTTGAAGGTTTCAAGAACACCCCAGTCGGTCATAGAGCCGACAACGTAGTAGTCAACTTCGGCGACGGGCTCGTCACCACCAGTTGCTTGATAAGTAACGGTGATGGTTTCTACATTAGTCGTACCGGAATTTGTAGTAGAAGAGAATCTTACACTATTTAATGATTCTGTTGTAAGAGGTGTCCAAGTCAAGGTTTTATTGTTCGAAGCCATTTCTATTGAACCGGCATCAGCAATGGTACTTTTTAATTCAGTGTTACCAGTAATGACAATCTTTGTTATCACATTACCCGATGGTACAGAAATACCAAGACCACCAACATTATCACCCGATGGCTTGTAATACCTTAGTGTTAAGCCACTATTAGCATTATTGTTTATACGAACAGGAGTAGTTCCTGCATATGGAGTAATGGTAACATTCTTATAGGTAAAAGCACTCTCAATGTTTGTTGTACTTCCTACAGCAGGAATTGTAATTCCCATAGCAGTAAGTTCGTCTGCACTTGTAAAATCAAGCACAACCTCAGTTTCTGCAGCTTGCGCCCAACTGCCGCATAGCATAAATAACATGCTGAGCAGCGAATAACGTAATAGTTTGTAATTCATAATAAAAAAGTTTTAGTTAATATTAATAATATGTTTTAGGTTTAGTCTTTCACATAAGATGTTGCAAAGATACACATTATAAATTAAACAACCAAGCGTTTGGGCAAAAAAATACGTTTGTTCATTTTCCGCTGCCATATACATGACAGGAAGCGGCCTCCTCGCAGGGAGAGAGAACGCCAGTAGCAGGGAAGGAAATGCCGCCTCTTCGGGTGGACACGGGCGGGGAAACCCCTACTCTTTATCTCTGTGTGCTTAAAAGCCCTAAGCACGCATCAGCAAGTGCTGAACGCTGAAAATTACAAATAAATGAGCAAAAGCACAAATTTATTTGGCTTTTTTTATGGCCACGGAAGAACACGGATATACACGGATTGGACATATAGGGAAAAACATGTATTTCCGTGTACATCCGTGTTCATCCGTGGCCATAGAAAAACACGGATTTTACGGATTGGACATATAGGGAAAAAACATGTATTTCCGTGTACATCCGTGTTCATCCGTGGCCATATTTTTAGATTCGCAGATGCTCACTTCAGCTTAGCAGTAAGCGAGCGGCGATAGCTGTAGGCAAACCACACGCAAAGCGCAAGGGCCATGAACACGACGAAGACAGAGGCCCAGAGCATGGTCATGTCGTCACCGCCGGGAGCTGCACCTACCACAAAGTCCTGGGCGGCGGCTGCTGTGTCGGCCACAGCGTTCACATTGGCCGTATCGGCTACGGCAGGTGTCGTAGTGACAGAGTCAATCACCGTCTCAGGTCGATCAGGAACGATAATAATCGGCTTACGATAGCCATCGTACGGAAGTACGTCTAATAAAACATTATACCACATAACTATTCATGTATTAAAGGGTTAATAAATAATATACCATTTGCACCAGCAGCCCCGTGAGGAAGCTGATGGCATTACAGAGCACGCTGTAGATGGCGGCCTGCCGCCAGGAGCGCAGCAGGGCGTAGTAGCACAGCGTCTCGACGAGAACCACGCTGAGTTCTCCTATTACTATATATATAATAGGTGTAGGATGCGGCAGATGGAGCATGATGAGGTTCAGGGGTACATTGGTAAGCACGTTGATGACTACCGATGTCCACAGCACCTTTGCCCTCCGTTCGCGCAGGAACCAGAGCACGCCCAGCTCAATGACAATGGTGGCGAGGAGGGGAAGGAGGAGAGAGAGGGAGGCCTCCCCCACCCCCTCCCAAGGAGGGGAGCTTTGAGCCAGGAGGTAGCCGGGCATGAGGGCGGCAGCCAGGAGTCCGAACGACAGTCCTTCGCGCCCGGGCAGCAGGCGGTTGGCCAAGTAGAGCGTGACAGGCATGGTGCAGTTGATGAAGAAGAGGCCAGCCTCTCCCCCAACCCCTCTCCCAAGGAGAGGGGAGAGTGCGACAGCTGCCAGCATGATGGCGAAGCCCCACCACAAGCCTGTCCAGCGACAGAGGAAGCCACCGAAGGCCTTACCCAGCATGGCAATGAAGCCTGCCAAAAGGACGAACGTCTCGCCTGTGCCTAACCCACCCGTAAACACCGCGCTGATGCTGGAGCGGAAGGCAACGAAGAGGAGGATGAGGATAAGGAGGAGGTATTTCGAGGTATTTTTTTTCGAGGTGCGAGGTACGAGGTACGAGGTACGAGATGTGCTCAGTCCCTCCTTTTGCGTTAACTCCGAGTTTGAGGTATTCTCGCACCTCGTACCTCGTACCTCGTACCTCGAAAAACCAACCTCGTACCTCGTCGATAAAAAGCAATACCCCAGTAACAGCACCCAAAGCAGGGGCCAGAAGGCGAACACCATGCCCACTACCAAGCCGAAGGCACCAGTGGAGACGAAGATGCCCAAAGCACGGATGTCGTTCTGCGAACGGACGGCAACCTGCTGCCCACCCCAAACGTGGAACAGGCTATTGCCAAGGCCGAGGAGGAGGGCGATGAGGACGGACTCACCCCCAACCCCTCTCCCAAAGAGAGGGAAGACTGTAAGAACAAGGACGGCAGCTGTCAGCAGAAGCATGGAGGCTAAGAGTAGCCAGTGCTTGTTTGCGATGCGGTCGGCCAGCCATCCCGTCAGCGGTTGCGTCAGGAAGGCCAGCACGTTATAGAGGATAAAGACGTTGAGCATGTTGGCAACAGCCCATGTGCCCAGCAGCAAATACAGGCTGCAGGCGCAAAGGGCATCCACCAGAAAGTGTTGCACCGCCGGGATGCCCACTATGCATAAAACATTTCTCTTCGTCAGTTCCACTGATATTATAACGTTTTCATTTGCTTTTTATTATCTACTTTTTTCGAAGTTAACGAAGTTATCCCCTCCCTTTGTGACCCCCTCTCGCTCGGCCCGCAGGGACGCTTGCCAGAGCAAGAACTCCCCCTGTAGGGGGGAGAACAGATAGTTTGCAAGCCTTTGTGACCCCCTCTAACTCCCCCTGTAGGGGGAGAACAGAATGTGTGCATGCCCTTGTGTAGTAATCGTCCCCCCTCCTACAGGAGGGGATGGGGGAGGTCACTTCGGGCTTCATTTTGCTGATTATCTCGCAATTCATGGAGGTGGGAAACTTTACTTCGTTAACTTCAGAAAGCAGACTACTCCACCAACACCTCTTGCAAGACGATACCCGGGTCGAGGAGGTAGATGCGCAACCGCTGACGGCCACTGCACTGAGACGGAATAGCGACAGTGCGCGAGGCATAACCGCGCAGCACGTTCCAGCGCCACTCGGCCGTGAAGTCATTGGCATGGATGGAGAAAACCTGCGGCTCACCATCGGCCAGCTGCACGGCAAAACGCACATCGCGGCCTTCATAGACATGCAGCGTAGGCAGCGTACGCACCTCTATGGCGCTGTCACCGGGCGTCATGTCAACATCGTACTCCACGTAGGGTGCATCGCTCACCCGCTGATACGACGGCGTATCGAACGGCTGTACAAGCACGCCGTCGGTATAGCCCAAGCCCTCAATGCGGCAGACATTGCCCTTACTGCTCTGAAAGAGAGAGGCGGGTATGCGCAGGCGCGGCTCAGCGGCAAAGGGCGGATAGAGCCCCAGGAAGATTTTGTCGATGCGGGCATCGGGTTTCAGCTCGGTAATGGTAAGGCGGTTGGTGCCTTTCTTCAGCTGAAGCGTGCCCACACGGCTCCACATCGGCCCCACGTAAGGCGCATGCCACACATTATTAATTGGTGTGGCAGAGGCTATGAACGACGTATCGGCCGCCGTGACACGACAGAATGCATTATCCTCAGGTTCCTTCGAGAAGTTACGGACAGGCGTCAGCGCCTCTATCCAAAGGGGCACCTCGCCATCAGCGTCACACTCCATGCTGACACCATCGGGGCTGAGGGCTGCGCTCACGTCAAGGAAGCGGGCCTTAGGACCGCTCTGTGCCTGGTCAAACAGTGCTGGCGTGCAATAAGGCTGCTCAATCTGCTCAGAACGGAACCAGTGGTAAGGCTGCCAGCTGAAGAATTCAGCCCACTTGCCGTCGAGCAGTTCCTGGTTATAGTGCTTTGTCCAAGCGTTCAGTGCGCTGAACATCTCCTTGACACGGTCGGCATCGGCCATTGCTCCGGCACCATCGCCCTCGGTGCCGCGCACCATGCTGCGGCGGGCCAGCAGCTGATACTCGTTGATCATGGCCGCACCACGTATGGGGTAATGCACCAGTTCGAAGTAGGCTGCCTGCAACCGTTCTGGTATGCGGCGTGCCAGGTCGTCAGCATGGGCCGCCAACGCCCGCCACTGGGCAATGCGACTGGCTATCTGCTCGTCCGTATAGTTGACGAACCATACATGCGCATCTTTGCCGGCAGCCTGCAGCTGGTAGTAGCCGGCCTGCAGGTCGGCAATCTCCTCTGCCACGTCACGCCCAAAGGTCTTCGCAGCCCAATACTTCATGTAGTGGTGTGCCTCGGCAGGTGTCCAGCGGTCGATGTCCCACGCCAGGTCCATGACGAAGGAAATCTCCTTCTCTGCAGGTTTGATGTCGCCCACGTTGAACACCCATATCTTCCGTGCTCCGAAGGTGTAGGCCTTGGTCAGCTCCGTGCTGAGGAAGGCTGGCGACAGCGGCGAAAGCCATATCCAACTGGCGGGGTCACCGTGATAAGAGAGGTGGTAGTAGATGCCTGCCCCACCCTTTCGCTGCTGTTCCCCGGGGTTACAGAGGTTGCGGCAGTAGCCGTGCTTGTCGTCACTCCACAGCAGCGTCACGTCGTCGGGCACCTGCAGACCGTTGTGGTAGGCGTCGAGCACTTCCTCGTAGGTACAGAGCACCTGCGGAATCTCCTCAACGGGCTTGTTGATGTTGCGGCGGAGCATGTCACGCTGGTCATCAATGGCCTGTTGCATCAGCTTGACGCGCTCTGCGGTAGAGTTGGCTCCCTCCATGGGGTAGTCGTGAATGCCGCGAAGACCGAGCGTATAGGTATTCTCATACTTGCCGTTGGTGCGGACGCGCTCCTCCCAGTAGTTCTGCATGGTCTTGCGGTTCGTGATGTAGTTGAAGTCGCCCAACCCAGGCTCGCCGTTGGCCAGAGCCCGCTGGTTCACGGCCTTCCACTCGCCCTCGTTGTTGCGCAACATCTGTTCACAGTGTGACGAGCCCATCACGATGGCATAGTCATCAGCCAGACGGGCATTCTGCGGGTCATCATTAAAAGCCTGCGTGCCCGGGTGCATGGCTGGCCAAAGGTAGTTGGCCCTGAGGCGCAATAGCAGTTCAAACACCTTTTGGTAGGTTTCCGGCCCCACCTTGCCGTGCAGCCGCTCAGCCCAGCGGGCCCAGCCGCCGAAACGTTCGTCGTTGATGAAGATGCCACGATACTGCACCGACGGCTCACCCTGGCAGAAATGCCCCGGCTCCACGTACAACGCTGCCTTACGGGCAGGCGTCACGTCAGCCCACCAGTACCACGGCGACACGCCAATGGCCTCAGAGAGCGAGGTCAGACCGAAAGCCGTCCCCCGCCGGTCACTGCCTATAACCAGGAGCAGCGGTGCCTGTGTCTTGGGATGCTGAGCGGTAGTGACGATGTACGACTCCCACTTGCCGCGTATGCTGCTGACATCAATCTGCAACTGCTTGACCAACTGGTCGGTCAACGGGCTTCGTCCCAGCGTGCCAGCCACCACGGCCATGCCCTTGGGCAGTTTTTTGACCGTCTGTTGCACAGGGCGGCGGCCCGTCACACGCTCCACATCGTCAGCCAGCATTCCTGCCGTTATCTGTACCACCCGGTAATCGTTGGCATCGGTATAAATGGGTGCCTCACTCAGTGGGAACCATCCGTCCTGAGGCATAGCAGCAATCTTTGGAAACGTGGATGAATGCACTGCCAGAACCGGCAGGCTCATCATGAGGCAAAACCAAGAGAAGAATATTTTTCGCATCAGTTGACTGTTTAGGTTTTCATTTCTTGCTGCAAAAATAGCAATTATTTTTCAACTAACCATGAAATCTGACGAAAAACTGACATTTTGTCACGTCAAGCACGCTCGGCACAGAGTTTGAGCGTCATTGGGCAGAAGAAACAAACAAAAAGAAAGGAGTTAACAATGACATTAGACAAACTGACCATCAAGGCGCAGGAGGCGGTTCAGGAAGCCGTCAACACCGCACAACGTGCCCAGCAGCAGACCATTGAACCGGTGCACCTGCTGAAGGGCATCATGGAAAAAGGAAAGGACGTGACGAACTTCATCTTCCAGAAGCTGGGCGTCAACGCACAACAAATCAGCATGCTAGTGGATCAGGAGCTGCAGCACCTGCCCCGCGTGCAGGGTGGACAACCGTACCTGAGCAGCGAGACCAACAGCGTGCTGCTGAAAGCCGAGGACCTGGCCAAGAAGCTGGGCGACGAGTTCGTATCGTGTGAGCCCCTACTGTGGGCACTGCTCGCCGTCAACTCCACCGCCAGCCGCATCATGAAGGATGCGGGCTGCACGGAGAAAGACATGCAGGCAGCCATTCAGGCACTGCGACAGGGCCAGAAGGTACAGAGCCAGAGTGGCGACGAGAACTATCAGGCACTCGAGAAGTACGCCAAGAACCTCGTGGATCTGGCCCGTCAGGGCAAGCTCGACCCTGTCATCGGCCGTGACGACGAGATACGCCGTGTGCTGCAGATTCTGAGTCGCCGTACCAAGAACAACCCTATTCTGATAGGTGAGCCGGGTACAGGTAAGACCGCCATCGTGGAGGGACTGGCCGGACGTATCGTGCGTGGCGACGTGCCGGAGAACCTGAAGGACAAACAGCTCTACTCGCTCGACATGGGTGCCCTGGTGGCTGGTGCCAAGTACAAGGGAGAGTTTGAGGAACGCCTGAAGAGTGTCATCAACGAGGTGACCAAGGCTGAGGGGCGCATTGTGCTGTTCATCGACGAGATTCACACGCTGGTGGGTGCCGGTGGCGGCGAGGGCGCCATGGATGCTGCCAACATTCTGAAGCCGGCACTGGCACGCGGTGAGCTGAGGGCCATTGGTGCCACAACGCTGAACGAGTATCAGAAGTACTTCGAGAAGGACAAGGCCCTGGAGCGACGCTTCCAGACGGTGATGGTGGATGAGCCTGACGAGCTGTCGGCCATCTCGATTCTGCGTGGTCTGAAGGAGCGTTACGAGAACCACCACAAGGTGCGCATTCAGGATGATGCCTGTATTGCCGCCGTCCAGCTGTCGGAGCGTTACATCAGCGAACGCTTCCTGCCTGACAAGGCCATCGACCTGATGGACGAAGCAGCCGCCAAGCTGCGTATGGAACGTGACTCGGTGCCGGAAGAGTTAGATGAGATTACGCGTAAGCGGGCCCAGTTGGAGATTGAACGCGAGAGCATCAAGCGGGAAGCCCCCCTGTCATCCCCCGAGGGGGACACAAATGCCCACTCGTCAAAGCTCCAGCAACTGGACAAACAGATTGCCGAGCTGCGTGAACAGGAGACACAGATGCGTGCCCAGTGGGAAAGCGAGAAGGAACTGTCAGATAAGTTCCAGCAGGTAAAGGAAAGTATCGAACAGCTGAACTTCGAAGCCGAAAGGGCTGAGCGCGAAGGCAACTACGGCCGCGTGGCAGAGATACGCTATAGTCTGCTGAAGCAGAAAGAAGACGAGCTGAACACCTTACAGGCACAGCTGAAAGCCTCCCCTCGGGGAGGACTGGAGGGGGCTGTCACCGCCGACGACATTGCCGAGGTGGTGAGCCGCTGGACGGGCATTCCCGTTACCCGTATGCTACAGAGCGAACGGGAGAAGTTGCTCCACCTGGAGGATGAGCTGCACAAGCGGGTGATTGGTCAGGACGAGGCCATCACCGCCGTCAGCGATGCCGTGCGCCGCAGTCGTGCCGGCCTGCAGGACCCGAAGCGCCCCATTGCCTCGTTCATCTTCCTCGGCACTACGGGTGTCGGTAAGACCGAACTGGCCAAGGCGCTGGCTGAATACCTGTTCAACGACGAAACGATGATGACGCGTATCGACATGTCGGAGTATCAGGAGAAGCATACCGTCAGCCGTCTGATTGGTGCTCCTCCGGGCTACATCGGCTACGACGAGGGCGGTCAACTGACGGAGGCCGTGCGCCGTAAGCCCTACTCCGTACTGCTGTTCGACGAGATAGAGAAGGCGCACCCCGACGTGTTCAACATCCTGCTGCAGGTATTGGACGACGGACGACTGACCGACAACAAGGGACGTACGGCCAACTTCAAGAACACCATCATCATCATGACCTCGAACGCCACCCGCGATCAGCTGCGCATGACGATGCGGCCGGAGTTCCTGAACCGTATTGATGAGATTATCACCTTCAAGCAACTGACGAAGGAGCAGATTGCCGACGTGGTACGCCTGCAGATGAAGCGCGTCACCGACATGCTGGAGCCACAGGGCATCCGACTGGAAACCACCGATGCCGCCATACAGTACTTGGCACAGGAGGGCTACGACCCCGACTTCGGAGCACGTCCTGTAAAACGTGCTATCCAGCAGTTAGTGCTCAACGACCTGTCGCGTAAGATTCTGGCTGACCAGGTAGATCGCACCAAGCCTATCATCATCGACGAGTTCGGCGACGGTCTGGTGTTCCGCAACTAAACGCTGTCCGAACATTCGGTTGCATTTCTTTGCAACATACTACTCTTCTTTGGCCACGGATGAACACGGAATTCCACGGTCTTTACTGCACCGTGTAAATCAGTGTTCATCCGTGGCTATTTAAAAAGCTATTATGCATAATCAATCCCATGATAAAACACCATGCTCTTGTAAATTATGGGGAAACAGTGTATTACAAGACCTTCCTCGCGTGGCATAGTCCTGGTTGTTGATTGTTACCTTTTGCAAAGGTAATACATTTCCAGCAGAAAAGCAAGTTTTTAGGGAAATTATTTGTTGTTTTGTGTGTGAGTCACAAGAAAAAGTGATGAAGTGCGTTAATGCTTCATCACTTTCATGATTTCGCCATTGGCTAACCTTATTATATATATAGGGCCAAGGTCGTACAACACCTTATATGGTCCTAATACAGACGGGAGGGAGACAGCCGTCGGGCCGCCCATGAAGCTGAACGAAGCCAGTCCGCTGGCATCAACGGCCAAATCCGTCAGGGGCTTGTTCATGAACATCGTGCCGTCGGCATTCGCATTGAAGAGCGTTGCCGCAGGGCTTGAGGTGTTGGTAAGCGACGTGTTGCCGTTGTACGGATAGGCCCAATTGGCTGCGTTGGACTGAGTGTATTCCGGTTTATTATTAGCCGGAATGATGACATAGTGCTGGCGGCTCGACTTATTAGGAGCATCAGTAATGCTGACCCACAGCGCCGGGTCGTAGTCTATATGGAATATCAGGATACCACTGCCCGGCAGTCCTGCGTCCCACCCCTTTTGCTGGCGGTTCTCCACCACATAATACTCGTTACTGTTGCCTTCACTCCGAATCAGATAGGCCACCCCCTGTTCCGACAGGTTTGGCATATTGTCAACCGTTGTGGTACCTTTCAGCTCCGTGGGTGTCAGCCACCCCATCAGCCATCGCTCATGGGCCGAATAGTCGGACGGACAAAAACCGTTATTATTATAATAGCTGGAGTCCATAATGTCCCATGCCCCCACGTACTTTGTAGAGCCATAATAGAAATCGGGGAATCCGAAACAGTGGCTGAACTCATGGCAGAGGGTTCCGAAAGCGCCGTAGGTATCATCAGATTTCAACTCCTGTACTGCACAGTAGCTGTCCACCAGCAGCGTTTTGCCGTCAGTACCCGTTACGCTAAGTGCGCTGCACTTTTCGTGAGTTTCCTGGTCAGTATGGCCCGTCATCCAGTACTGGTGCGGCCAGATGGCATCATAACCACCTCCGAAGCCTCCATAGCCGCTGCCCTTACCGGCATAGATGATGAGCAGCTGATTGACAAAGCCGTCACCATTCCAGTCATAAAGACTCCAGTCAATGTCCCGGGTTCTCAACACGGCCACCACGTCCTGCACCAGGTACTGAGAGTTCTCGTCATTAGCCCTGGTGCTACCGTATTTATCATGATTAGCCGACAGTTGCACGTACTGTAAGTCGAATTGTAAATTGAACTTTCCGTAGCTCTGGGCATAGAAATAGTCATGAACAGAACCAACAAAAGGCTCTTCATGGAAGCCCTGCAGATTAAAGATTTTGTCCCATTGCGCCATGGTCTCCGTCTCATTGCCCTTGAACGTTCTGTCGGCAAACGACGCGAGCACCACCAGCTGACGGCGGTCGCCGTAATAGAAGTCTCCGCCTGGCTGCCGTACTGCGCCCGTTGATTCCGCTCTACGGGGGCCGTCAGGACTGACGGACGCCTGCCGACAGCCGCGCCTCACAATGTCCCCTGCCGCCGTGGTCAGCGAGACACACAGCAGCAGGAGGAATATCGTGGTACGAGGTACGAGGTGCGAGGTACGAGGTACGAGGTGCGAGGTACGAGGTACGAGGAACACATCACTCATCACTTGCATGGGCACCAGGGCTTGAGTTGTTTGAAGAAGTCGTTACCCTTATCGTCAACGAGGATGAAGGCAGGGAAGTCCTCCACGTCAATCTTCCAGACAGCCTCCATGCCCAGCTCAGGATATTCTACGCACTCAATGCTCTTGATGCTCGACTGCGACAGTACGGCAGCCACACCACCAATAGAGCCCAGATAGAAGCCACCATACTTCTTGCAGGCCTCAGTGACCACGTCGCTACGGTTACCCTTGGCAATCATGACCAGCGAAGCACCCTGCGACTGGAACTCGTCAACGTACGGGTCCATACGGTTGGCAGTGGTCGGACCCATTGAACCACAGGGATAGCCCTTGGGGGTCTTGGCCGGTCCGGCATAGAGCACGGGATATTTCTTGAAGTAGTCGGGCAGTCCCTCGCCGGCATCCAGACGAGCTTTCAGCTTGGCGTGAGCAATGTCGCGAGCCACAATGATGGTACCCTTCAGGTTGACACGGGTGGAAACAGGATACTTCGACAGCTCTTTGCGAACGGCATCGATGCCCTCGTTCAGGTCAATAACAATGGTGTTCTGTCCCTCGCCAGCCTTGGCATACTCAGCAGGAATCAGTTCCGAGGGGTTGGCATCCATCTTCTCCAACCAGATACCGTCGGCATTAATCTTTGCCTTGATATTACGGTCGGCCGAACAGCTGACGCCCATGCCGATGGGACACGAGGCACCGTGACGCGGCAGACGGATAACACGAATGTCGTGAGCCAGATACTTGCCGCCGAACTGGGCACCCAGCCCAATCTTGTGAGCCTCCTTCAGCAGTTTCTCCTCCAAATCAACATCGCGGAAGGCACGACCCGTCTCGTCACCTGTAGTGGGCAGGCCGTCATAGTACTTGATGCTGGCCAGCTTGACGGTCAGCAGGTTCTTCTCGGCACTGGTACCACCAATGACGAACGCAATGTGATACGGAGGACATGCTGCCGTACCCAGCGACTTCATCTTCTCCACGAGGAAGGGAATGAGCGTTCCCTCGTTCTGGATGGTTGCCTTGGTCATGGGGTAGAAATAGGTCTTGTTAGCCGAGCCGCCACCCTTGGCCACCATGACGAAACGATACTCTTCACCCTCCACGGCCTCAATGTCAATCTGTGCGGGCAGGTTGCAACGGGTGTTCACCTCGTCGTACATGTTCAGCGGAGCGTTCTGCGAATAGCGCAGGTTGTCCTGCGTAAACGTGTTATACACGCCACGGCTCAGGGCCTCTTCGTCCTCGAAGCCTGTCCATACCTGCTGGCCTTTCTCACCATGGATGATGGCCGTACCCGTGTCCTGACAGAAAGGCAGGATGCCGCGAGCAGCCACCTCAGCATTGCGCAGGAACTGCAATGCCACATACTTGTCATTCTCTGAAGCGTCCGGGTCGTTAAGAATGGCTGCCACCTGCAGGTTATGCTCACGACGCAGCATGAACTCTACATCGTGAAACGCCTGCTGAGCCAGCAGCGTCAGTGCCTCCTTCGAAACTTTTACCATTTTGTGGCCCTCAAAGTCAGCCACACTTACGCCTTCCTTCGACAACAGGCGATACTCTGTTTTGTCTTCGCCCACCTGGAACATGGGGGCATACTTGAAATCAACTACGTTTGCCATATAATATTTGAGATTTGAGGTTTTAGGGCTTGAGGTTTTATCCTCTTACCCTTTTTTATTCTAATTCATATTTGATTGTTTAGTATCCGAATATCTCTTCCGTCGTCAGCTGACGGATGGGGCCGAGCGTACGCAGGAAGTCCATGTCAAGCATCTCCTCATTGCCAAGGATGATGTAACGGTAGGGCTTGCGGGCCATATAGGTCTTCTCGAAATTGACAATGTCCTGCAAGGTGATGTTGTCAAGGTCGTTATATATCTTCTCGTCCTCATCGTAGTCAATGCCTAACTCCTGTGCTGAGTAGTAGGCGTTGAGCACTCCAAACTTTGTGGTGCGCTGGCTGGCCAGACGCTTCTTCAGTGCATCCTTGGCAATCTGGAAGGCACCTTCCGACTGCGGAATGGTGTCAAGAATCTCGTTGAAGTGCTTCACACAGTCCACCATCTTGTCGGCCTGGGTAATAATATAGGTATAATAGTTCTCCTTGAAGGTACGGCGACCCGGCGTGTTGTAATAGGCCGAAGCGGAGTAAGCCAAGCCACGAGCCTCACGCATCTCCTGGAACACAATAGCGTTCATGGAACCGCCGTAGTACTCATTGAAGAGGGCTTTCAGGGCAGCCTCTTCAGGATGCCAGTCGCGATTCTCGTTGTGGAACATCACCATGTAGATGTTCTTCGCATCGTAGGGAGCCTGCCAAACGTCTGTGGTCTTTGTCACCACCGGCCGTGCTGCAGGAGCCTCAGGAACCGGCATGAGCTCAGCCCCCACGTGGTGCTCCTTGTCAATCGTTGCAAGGAACTGATTGACATCGGCAGGACCGTAGTAGAAGATGGTGTGACGATAGTTCTTCAAACCTTTGATCAGGTCAATGAGCACCTGCGGGTCAGCGGTCTTCAGCTCGTCATTCGACATCATGGCGTAGTGCTTCTCAAACATTGCCAAACGGCGCAGATAGCTGAAGTTAGACTGCTGGTTAGCCATACGGTCAGCGCGGGCCTTGAGCACAATGTCCACATACTGGGCGTAGGCCTCACGGTCAACCTTGGTGTTCTGGATGCGGTCTTCGAGCAGTTGAATAGCCTTCACCATGTTCTCGTTGAGTCCGCTGATACCGATGGTGATGCTGTTGGTGCCTGTACTGATGTAGGGGTCGCAGGCCAGTCCGTAGAAGTCCTGTTTGAGCTGAGCAGCGGTCTTGGTGTTGGTGCCCAGATAGTCCATGAGGTATTCGGCTGCAATCTCATAGCGCGGGTCGTCCTCGTCGCCAAACTCATACTGGAAGGCCAGCGAGAAGAGGCCGTTCTCGGTGTTCTGCTTGTAAAGAACGGGCAGACCGTTCTTCGCCGTAGTGACCGTCAGGTCACGCTTGAAGTCAACGAAGCGCGGCTGTATGGGTTCCACCTGTGATGCCTGGATATCGCGCAGGAACTGTGAGCTCTGTTCACGGTTGGTGGGAATAGGCGTTATCTCCGGCTTCTCGATAGTCTGCTGCGTGGAGTCAACACCCTGGCGCTTGTAGATGCAGACAAAATCATCGACGTGGAAATTGTTTTTAACGAAGTCGATGATCTGCTGACGGGTTATCTTCGACACGCGGTCCAGATAGCCCACCTCGTCGGCCCACTCGGTGCCGTTGATGAAGGAATTGACAAACATGTCGGCACGGCTGCCGTTATCCTCTAAATGCCGGTAGTGGCTGCGCTTGACATTGTTGATGACTGAGGGCAGCAGCTGCTGGTCAAAGTTGCCTTTCTTCAGGTTCTCCATTTCACCCAACATCAGCTGACGCACCTCGTCGAGCGACTGGCCTTCCTTGGGACGACCACTAAGAATAAAGGCAGAATAGTCAGCCAAGTCATAGACGTAGGCACTGGCCGACATCAGTTTCATGGGCTGTTCGAGGTTCAGTTCGAAGAGTCCGGCACGACCGTTGGCCAGCATGGAACTGACGATGTTGAGCGTATCCATCTGTGCATCGCCGGCACCCTTGAAGCGCCAACCCAGCATCACGCTTTCAGCCTCATTGCCCCAGACCGTAGAATCAACGGGAGCCGTAATGGGCTTCTCCTTGGGGAACACAGGATAGTCAATGGGCTTGGCCTTCCACGAGCCGAAATACTTGTCGATGATGCGGATGACTACATCGGGGTCGAAATCGCCCGACATACAAATGGCGGTGTTGTTGGGCACGTACCACTTATTAAAGTAAGCCTTGATGTTGGTAATGGAGGGGTTCTTCAGGTGCTCCTGCGTACCGATGACGCTCTGCTGTCCGTACGGATGGCTGGGGAAGAGCTTGGCCAGCAGTGCCTCGTACATCTTACGGGCATCGCGGGTGAGGTTGATGTTCTTCTCCTCATAGACAGCCTCCAACTCGGTGTGGAAGCCACGAATAACCATGTTCTGGAAACGGTCTGACTGAATCTTCGCCCAGTTCTCCACCTCATTTGACGGAATATCCTCCGTATAGCAGGTGACATCGTTTGAAGTATAGGCATTCGTACCTTCTGCGCCTATGGCCGACATCAGCTTGTCATACTCATTGGGGATGAAGTACTGTGCAGCCAGCTGGCTCACGGAGTCAATCTCGTGGTAGGCCTGCTTGCGCGCTGCCGGGTCGGTCAGCTTACGGTAGGCCTCGAAGCGCTGCTCAATCTCGTTAAGCAACGGAGCCTCAGCCACAGGGTCGTTGGTACCAAACTGTCTCGTACCTTTGAACATGAGATGTTCCAGATAGTGCGCCAGACCTGTCGTCTCTGCCGGGTCGTTCTTTCCGCCCGTACGGACAGCGATATACGTCTGTATGCGCGGCTGTTCCTTATAGACGCTCAGATAGACTTTCAAGCCGTTAGCTAAAGTGTAGATGCGTGCATGCATCGGATCGTTAGGAACGGTCTGATACTTGTACTCCTGCGCACTTACGGTTAAAGGTAAAAAGGTAAAAAGGTAAAAAGGTAAAAAAAATACCCACCTCAATTTAATTTTCTGTTTCATTTCTTTATAAGCTTATTTATTATATTAACCAATGTTCCAATAATTGTATTTATGTCATTAATTAATGAGTCAAACTCGTTCTTTTTGAGTAATTCTGCTTCAAATAACAATTCTAACCAATATTTTGTTTCACTTGCTTCTTTTAATGCGATTTTTAGTTTACTGATATAGTCTGCCTCACTCTGCGCATAAATACTTTCTGAGAGATTTGCACCGATACTTGTCCCACATCTGTAAAGTTGTTTGGACATAACGTATTCTTTTTTCTGCTCGTACAAATAATTATACAACTTAACAATACGCAGGGCGAATTTCTTACTTAATGTATAAATTACATTATTGCTCATTTCGTTTTTACCTTTTTACTTTTTTACCTTTTTACTTTTTATATCAGTTTTCGTAATCTATCTCATGGTCGAGCTTCGAGAGGAAGTCGTCAAACACCTCCTGCTCCACATCGCCCATGGCAAACTCCTTCTCGGCATCCTTGCGGATTTCGGCTATCCAGGCGCGACGGGCATGCACATAGTCCTCACGAATGCGCTCTACGTCAGCATAGGTAATCTCCTCTAACCGGTAATAATCCAGGATAAGCTGATAAGACCAAGCCCAGCGGTAGTCGCTGTAGTGGTCGTTGATGTCAGCAAAACGGTCCAGTATCTGCTGAATATTGTCCAGTGTGCCTTCCTTGATGTCGTTGATAAGACGCGTCTCCTCGCTCTCCGGCATCAGCAGACCACTCAGGTCCACCCACCTGCCCTCACCCACGGTACTGGCAGGACGACCGAAGAAGCCCTCCTTCTTGGCACGCTTCAAGACTGCACCCATATAGATGCGCAGGGCAATGTCATAATATTTAAGACCTTTTCTGAGTGAGCTGGCGTTAATGACATACTCATGGAAATTGTATGAAGACACATTGTCGCCCGATGCCTGACGCAGGTTTTCCAGTATCTTGATGCCTTCCAAAATCTCGCCTACGGTGAAGGGCGACAGCCAGTCGAAGTTGATGATGGACTTCTTCGACTGCTTAGAGCGCTTGTCACGCTTCGGCCATTTCTTGATGTCACGGTAAAGTCCTACAGTCGTAATGTTACGGCCAGGAACAATATACATGGTCTCACCGTATGCCATCAGATAAGAGAAAGGCAGGTTACGCATGTCAGGATGGTTCATCAGTTTTCCGAAGCAGACAGAGAAAGCGCCAATGGTGGCCGGCATCAGCACGTAAGCGCCACTGGCTGTCTTGGTGCCACGTTCCAGGGTGCCGTAATGCAGTGGTCCCATCTTGTAGGCATGGTTAGAGAAGTTGGTGTTCGAACCGGCATTATAGAACGAGAACTGTCCGCCAATGAGCAGGCTCGACTTATGGTGACTGGCAGAGAAGGGACCGCAGAAGGCGGCACAGGCCTCACCGTTAGCCATGAACGAATTAGCAAAGAAGAGGCTGGCCTCGGCGGTGAAGCCATTGGTAATCTGGCAGGCCTCGCCCACGAAGCAGTCCTGCATCTTCACGGAGTTGTTGATGCTGCAACCGTCGCAGATAATGGAGTTCTCGCAAATGACACCCGTTCCGATATATACCGATGCATCGCGTGAGCTCATAATGGTACACTCCAACAGTCGGGCAGCACCGTTAATCTCGCAGTCACCCTTGATGACGGTATTGGTAATATCCTTGGTATTGATGATTTTCACGTTATTGCCAATGAGTCCGCGCTCAGGACGCTCCACGCGCAACTCGTCCTCAATAAGCTGTGTCAGCCTCAGCTTCAGCTCCTTGTCGTCAGCATGTTTGACCATGAAGGCTGCCAGCTGTGAGTTCAGGTCGCGGAAAATGACCACGTTACCGTCGCCCATCTCATTAAGGACAGAGATGGTCGAGCCTTCACCAAAGGTAGCATCATCCGTCGTTTCCAACGTGGAGATGTTCGAGATGAAGCAATCATTACCAATGGTATAGTTGTTAATGTAGTTTCCCACTTTTTCTATCAGGCAGTCGTTGCCCACCGTCACATTACGCAGGGTAGCATCATTGATGCCAGAATGTTTGAAAAAACCTTTGGTCACTTCCACCTGCTTATTGAATTCACCCAGGCGGATGTCCCCATAGAACATCACGCGATGGAAGTTATAGGGTTTGAAGCCGTCGGCCACCATTACTCGCTGCCAGTCCTCTGCCCAGCAGACATTGTTCTCTAAAACAGAAATCTCGTTTTGTGTTAGTTGTCTGTAAGTATCCATAATTGTAGGGTATTGATATAACAAGGGACAAAGGTACAATAATTTAATGAAGAATGAAGAATGAAGAATGAAGAATTTACAGGCTCCATCAACTTCTTTAACTTTTTTTGGCTTACTGAGTCTTTTACTTTTTTACTTTTTTCTTTTTTACTTTTTTACTTTTTCTTATCTTTGCACCCGATTTTTTATTAACAACACATTCAATTAAGATTATGAGAGTAATTATTGAACCAGACTACCAACGAATGTCACAGTGGGCTGCTGAGCATGTTATCCGCCGAATTAACGAAGCTAACCCTACTCCCGAGAAACCTTTTGTACTGGGCCTGCCCACCGGCTCTTCACCCGAAGGCATGTATGCCTGCCTGGTAAAGGCCAACAAAGAAGGCCGAGTATCATTCAAGAACGTACTGACGTTCAACATGGACGAATATGTAGGACTGCCTGAGGAGCATCCTGAGAGCTACCACTCGTTTATGGCCCGCAACCTGTTCAACCACATTGACTGCCCGAAGGAGAACATTCACATTCTCAATGGCAATGCCCCCGACCTGGAGGCAGAGTGTGCACACTACGAAGAGATGATACGTGAGGCAGGCGGCATCGACCTGTTCCTCGGCGGCATCGGTCCTGACGGACACATCGCCTTCAACGAACCTTATTCTTCGCTCGTCAGCCGTACCCGCGTAAAAACACTGACCACCGACACCATCATTGCCAACAGCCGTTTCTTCGACAACGATGTCAACAAGGTGCCCAAGCTGGCCCTGACCGTTGGCGTGGGTACCGTCATGGACGCTAAGGAAGTCATGATTCTGGTGAATGGCCACCACAAGGCACGCGCCCTGAAGGCTGCCATCGAGGGAGCCGTCAGCCACGAGTGGACCATCTCAGCCCTGCAACAGCACCAGCACGGCATCATCGTGGCCGACGAGGCCGCTACCGACGAGCTGAAGCACGGCACCTACAAGTACTTCAAGGATATTGAGAAGGACAACCTTCTGTAAGTGAAAAGTGAAGACTCTTCACTCTTCACTTAAAGGATACAGGAAATCATTGTAAGGGTACTTCTGCACATGGAGTTCCCTTACTTTATTATATAGCACCTGGCGCAGTTCGTCAATATTCTCCTTCTTCTTTGCGGAAATAAACAACGGGGCGGGACATTTCTCATTTCTCATTTCTCCTTTCTCATTCATCTTTCCCATCCACGTATGGCGCAGCTCGTCTAATGAGACGTTCTCCTTGGTCATGGGCGTCAGGTCGTCGGGCTCCTTCTCCACCCATGTGTAGGCATCTATCTTGTTGAATACCATCATCATGGGCGTCTCCGCACAACCGAGGTCAGCCAGCGTTTTCTCCACTACCTTGATCTGTTCCTCGAAGTCAGGATGCGAAATATCTACCACGTGCACCAGCAGGTCGGCCTCACGCACCTCGTCGAGGGTCGATTTGAAGGAATCCACCAAGTCTGTGGGCAGCTTACGGATGAACCCTACGGTGTCGGCCAGAAGGAAGGGCAGGTTGTCGATGGCCATCTTCCTGACCGTCGTGTCGAGTGTGGCAAAGAGTTTGTTTTCGGCAAAGACCTCGCTTTTGGCCAGAAGGTTCATCATGGTCGATTTGCCCACGTTGGTATAGCCCACGAGGGCCACGCGGATAAGCCGTCCACGGTTCTTGCGCTGAGTAGTCTTCTGGCGGTCTATCTCCTCGAGACGTTGCTTCAGCAGGGTGATGCGGTGCAGAATGATGCGGCGGTCCATTTCGAGCTGTGTCTCGCCCGGGCCGCGCAGACCTACGCTACCCTTGCCGCCGCCAGAGCCGGAACCGCCGCCCTGACGCTCCAGGTGAGTCCAGAGCCGTTGCAGGCGGGGCAGCATGTAGCGGTGCTGCGCCAGCTCCACCTGTGTCTTGGCCTCTGCCGTCTGGGCACGCATGGCGAAGATGTCCAGTATCAGGCTCGTGCGGTCCAGTATCTTCACCTGCAGCTCCTTCTCGATGTTACGAATCTGCTTGGCCGTCAGCTCATCGTCGAAGATGACCATGCCCACGGGCTCCTCCTCATCCTCCTGCTCCTTGATGTAGTGCTTGATTTCCTGCAGCTTACCGCTTCCCACGTATGTCACCTGACTGGGACCACCTACGCGCTGGGTAAACCTTTTCACCACCACGGCACCGGCCGTCTCTGCCAGGAAAGCCAGCTCGTCCAAGTATTCGTTGGTCTTCGCCTCGTCCTGCTGCTGGGTAATCAGTCCCACCAATACCGCAGTCTCGGCCTTTGCTTCTGATATCACAAATTCTTTCATCAATTCCTATCTTGTCAAAAATCGTTTGCAAAATTAGTACTTTTTTAGAAGAACAAAATAAATTCTGCAAAAAATTTTGCCTGTTCCTAAAAAGTTATTACCTTTGCACACGGCTTGGGGGAGAAATCCTGAGCTTAAGATGCATTAGCTTATTATTTCGCGCTTACCGAAAAGACCTCGGAAATCTGTTTTGGAATAGTTCGATTTAGAAGCAAAGGGAAAGACTATTTAAATGAGAGTTTCCCTAACAATCTGTATATAGCAATGCGCACGCCTTCGGCGTGGAGCATTCTTATAGATTGTAGGGGTTCCAACTCCGAGGTCTGCCCCTCTGGTAAGTGCATAAGGATGGCCACGCCATTCTTTATGTCCGTACGTTTGCATTCAAGCATCAATTTACTCACTAAATATTTAAGCTATGAGGAAAAAGAAAATCTATCAATTGTTACTGCTTTTTGCAGGAATGCTCACTTCATGTTCAACTCCATACTTGAATGTCAGGGGAGTTGCTTACCAGTCAATACGTGCAAACAATCCTACAGCAAACAATGCTGATGCACCAAATGATCCTAAAATTATTGTAAGTCACATTGTTTTGTGGAATGGAATGATAGAAGTTGCTGTAAAAAACAACACTAACCACATCATGACAATTGACCGTACACGCTCGTTCTTCCGGAACATTTCTGGAAATTCAATTCCCTATTACGATCCGACAGTAAGAGTCAACTCGCAGTCTGTTTTATCTGGCAACACTACAGGAGCGTCCGTAAATCTGGGAAGTATTGCAAGTGCAGCAGGAATTAGTGGTCCCTTAGGTACTGCATTGGGAGGTGTTAATATTGGGGGTAGTGAGAATAATTCGACTACTAACACTAACACTACTTACTACATTGACCAACCTCAAATTTCAATTGCTCCACATGGACTGGCTTCAATGGGCAGAGCCTTTCAGGTTGAAGGAATTGGAGTTGAGTTCCTGAGTCAAGCTGTAAAAACTGCGCCATCAGATGTTGCCAATGCATTTAATCCTGAACGAACTTATGCAGGTTGTAATATCTGTATCTCTTTTTCTACTGATGACGGGAAGACTTATGACACCATTATGACAGATATTTATGCCAACACACTCATCATAAGTAAAGTGCGCCAAACAGGCAAAGTTAATGAAGCACTACGAAACATCTATCTAAAGAAGCAAGATGCCCTGACTGAAAACTGGTATTTGCTCCTTTTTGATTCAGATTCGAAAAGCAATAACAGCAAAGCACAAATTAACGAATTCATCAACTTCAAGTAAATTATGAAACAATATCTCATTATTATTCTCTTTATGGGAATGTTTGCGGCTGTATTTTCTTCATGCAGCTCGTCTCAGACGATTACAGTGACGGGGATTCCTGGAACCATCATTTCCAACCCTAGTAACAAACAACTAGCTGTTATCCAACAGTCAGGAGAAGCTAAGATAAAACTTAAACGCAAAGAAGGCTATTACCACTACCTTCAAGCACAAGCACCTGGTTCATACCTACAAGTTCCATTTGCACTTGATTACAAGAACCATAAAACTACAATAGGTTGGATAGGTGCTGGCTTAACAGGTATTAGTAGTGCGGCAGCAATTGTAGAAGCTGCTTCTTTAGATTTAGATGAGAATTCTTCTATGATAATAATGGGAGGAACAGCTCTTGCAGCACTCATTGGTGCAGGAATGACTTTAGCAGATGTTCCTGGTGAGCAATATAACGCATTTAAATATCAGAAGAAACAAATAACAAACAATGACATCATTCGATAATATGAAAAAGAATTATATCTTGGCAACCATTTCTGCTATGTTGCTTTTCACATCGTGTAATTCATCTTTTTGGGAGGGCATGGCAGCTGGTATGGCTTCAGGAGCATCATCACTAATGTATGGTGGGGTTGGATCAGTATATAATAGTGGTAGTGCATTATACGGAGGTGTTCCTTATTCATTACAACCCGAAGTGGCTGTAGAACAAGCTACTCAAGTAATAAACAACAATATTGCTGCACAAATGCGTGCTGATGCTGAAGAAACTCAACGGATTCAGCAAAACATGCAAAACCAGTTTAGCAACTTTTGGGACAATGTTACTGTAAACCCAGACGTTCCGATAGTTGCTCCAGACATCAATAATAGTGGAGCAGCTTTTCCTCCTTCTACAACCTCTACTCCGACTTCAACCTATGAAGGAAATAGCAGCGGTCCACATACTTCAACTTGCCATCTCTGTCACGGATACAAAAAGTGTACCACCTGTAACGGTAACCGAATCTACCTACCTGGTGCAAGCTCGACCTACGTCAAGTGTCCGAATTGTACTGATGGACTTTGTCACGCTTGCCATGGAACAGGAAAATCTACACCACACTATTATTAAACCCTAAAAAGTCACATAGTCATGTCTGCGAGTAGTAGCGAATGACCGACAGCCAATATGGCACAGTTAAAGAGCGAGGCTGCATACAGAGCAGCCATGAATAGAATTGAGGAACTGCTTCCACTGGTAAACGACAATACACCCGTGGACGACCCCAACTATTTGGAACTGGACATGATATCGGACCTGGTAGAGGAGTATGAGGATGTTCATTATCCCATCGGCAAGCCTGCGTTGATAGACATCATCAAACTGAGACTCTATGAAATGGGCATCACGCAGTCGAAGTTGGCTGAGATGCTTGGATTGAGTAATGCCAGAGTCAGCGAGATACTGAATGGAAAGAGTGAGCCGTCATTGAAAATTGGGCGTGAGTTGAGTCGAAAGCTAAATATCGACCCTGCGGTGGTGCTCGGGCTTTAATGTGCAGGCATCACCCTTAATTCCTTTTCCCGGCAGGTGCTGGCACCGGAAGTAAAGGTTGCCATTCTGACTGGCAGAAGGATACTGATTGCTGTGTAAGTAATAATGCAAAAGATAGTGCCGGGAGGGCAGGGAGAAACCCCGTACCAAACGGGGAGTTTCTCCGTACCAAACAGGGAGTTTCTGGCAGGGAAGCGAGAATTACGCGGGCGGGGAAAAACATTACCACGCCCGTGGAAAAACGTTACCGCGGGCGTGGTAAAATAAATACACGGTCGTGTAAGACCCTTCCCCTTCATTGTGAAGGTATGTAATGCGTTCATCTCCTTTACGTTGCAAAATTACTAAAAAGTTAGCACAATACCAAATAATTTGAGAAGTTTTTTAGATACTGGGGGACAGTTGTTTCGCATTACAAATGATAATCAACGCAGCGAGGAATCAAGTGCCTCTTGAATTTTGGCGCACATTACTTTATATGTTTTTTCATGGTAAAATAAGGACAACATGCTATGACTGCTTCTCCGTCATGTACTTCCAGTAGCGGCGGGGCATGTCGTTGAGCTGCTTGCGCGGATTCATGCGCTCACGAATGCAGATGGCCTTGAAGTAGGTACGCCAGAGGTCCTGGAACAGCTGGTCGTTCTCACTGAGCAGGTCGTCACGCAAACGGCCGTCCTCCAACGAGAAGGGCAATGCCGACTCGTCTTCGAAGGTGATGCGCTGGAGCCCCCTCCTGACCTCCCCCTTGGGGACGGGAGCGTCGTGATGAGCATCAGCTGCGGGAGTATAGTAATAGCCGTACTTCCGCCGGGCATCGAAGATGAGGAAGGGCTGGTCGTTGAAGCGGTCCTGAAAATGGTCGATGACGAGGGGCAGCACGTTGTTGTCAGGCGAGACAACACCCAAGTAGGTGCCGTCCTTAGCCTTCTGGAAGCGCAG
>Ga0256404_1004726_pt1 | contig 25183 bp, 19 predicted proteins | sample RumenRJG_01DNA_FD_185990 | JGI IMG/M metagenome (GOLD analysis project Ga0256404, IMG submission 185990) | Bovine rumen microbial communities from Lethbridge, Alberta, Canada - RJG_01 | ecosystem: Host-associated > Mammals > Digestive system > Stomach > Rumen | place: Canada: Alberta | collected...
TATAAAACAGAAACAGCTATAAAACAGAAACAGTTATAAACCGTAACCACTGTGTGGATTTAACAGGTTAAACTCATCAAATGACTTCTTAACACCTATCATTAAGCTTCTGTACTCTTCAGGTGTGTTCTGTAAGAAGAAGTCACGCTTGCCCTTACCTACACCATGCTCACCTGAAACTACACCGCCTAATTCATAAGACTTCTTATAGAGTTTCTCCATAGTATTGTGCAGCACTTCAGGCCACTTTTCATCAGCAATATTATCCTTTAATACACACAGATGAACATTACCATCACCTGCATGACCAAAGGCTACAATACGTGGAGAGACATTTTCAGCTAATTCGTTTACATAGTCCACAAAATCAGTGATTCTGTTAATTGGAACTACAATATCAATAGGTTCCCATGGACCTGAAGCATTAACAGCACGAGCAATCGCACCACGGATCTCCCAGATATCCTTTGCTACTGCTTCATCATCTAAAGGAATAACATCAATAGCACCATGAGCCTTAACCACTTCCTTTAGCTTCTCAAAACGCTCATATACGCCCTTCTTATCGCCATCTAAAGCTACAATAAGGTAAGACTTGGCATTCTGACATGGGAAGCTCTTATTTAAGTATTTCTCACCGTAAGCAATAACTTTCTTTTCCACAAATTCAATTGCTGTAGGATCAAGATGAGATTTAAAGATAACATTAACATTGCTGATGCCCTGCTTTAAGGAATCATAGGCAATGACTGTATTTAAGGTAAACTCAGGTAATGGCAGTAACTTTAGGACAATCTTGGTGATAACACCTAAGGTACCTTCTGAACCTACTACTAACTGCTGTAAGTTCAAACCTGTAGAGAACTTATAGGTCTTAGCTCCTAAATGAACCTTAGTACCATCAATCTTATAAAGATCTAAAGCTAATACATAGTTTCTGGTTACACCGTACTTTACAGCTCTCATGCCACCTGCGTTGGTTGAAACGTTACCGCCGATTGAAGCGCCCTTTTCAGCAGGATCTGGGGCGTAGAGGTAACCTCTTTTTTCAACATATTCGATAAGATCACGTAAGATCACACCTGGCTGAACTGTCACGGTCAGAGTTTCATCATCTAACTCTAAGATCTGGTTCATGTCAGAGACATCTAGGACTACACCACCATCAGGAATAGTAGAACCAGCAAGATTGGTACCTGCACCTCTTACTACCACGTTTAAACGGTTGGCGTAGGCAATCTTTAAGATGGTCTGAACATCATCTTCATCTTTAACTCTTGCATAGACGTCAGCATGACCTACACGTGCCCCTATAAAGTCAGAAAGGTATTTCTTTTCGATATCTTTACCGAAAACTAAAATACCTTTGATCTTACCTTCAAATAAACTTTTTATATCTATCATAAAGCGCTCTAAAAAAAATATGGAGAGTTTTAGCTCTCCACATAGATTATTTAATGAGTCAGTTTCTTTGCTACATAGTCTCCGATATATTGAGCTAACTGCACAATAAAGACTAGAACTACAATAGTAAAGATCATGATACCGGTTTCGTATCTGTAGTAACCGTACTGAACAGCGAGGTTACCGATACCACCACCGCCAACCATGCCGGCCATTGCAGAGAAACCAATTAAACTGATAAAAGTAACTGTAATACCGCGAGCAATACCAGGAGCAGCCTCTACTAACAAAACCTTTCTGATGATAAGAGAGGTCTTAGCACCGGTTGCTAAAGCTGCCTCAATCACACCAGCATCAACTTCTTTTAGAGAAATCTCAATAAGTCTTGCTAAGAACACTGTAGCTGTAATTGACAGAGGTACAGATGCTGCAACAGGACCAATCTTTGTGCCTACTAAGAAGAAGGTAAATGGCAGAGTAAATACCACTAAGATAATGAATGGTACTGATCTGATAAAGTTGATAATTGCTGCAATGATCTTATTTAAAACAGGTTTCTGGAAGAAAGCCTTGTTTGCAGTAAGATACAGTAAAAAGCCGAAAATGCTACCAAATACCAGTGAAAACACAAATGAGATACCCAGCATGATGGCAGTTTCATAAATTGCCTTCCACAGCTCATTCTTTAAAATGGTAATGGTTGATTCTAAGATCTCATTAAACATTTTCTACTCCTTTTGCAAAAGTATACTTGTGAACGTATGCTTTTTCCTTGAGTACTGACAGTACTGAATCAATCTCATTTGCGTCATTGCCACGTAAAGAGATTAAAAGTCTGCCCAAAGGCTTCTTCTGAATGTACTCAATGTTACCTGCGATGATACTCAAGTCAGTATTAGTAAAGCGTCTTGAGATATCTGAGATAACTGGCTCATAAGCATTCTCTTCTTTAAAGGTGATTAGATACAGATTCTTCTCATGATCTAAAACCTCAGGAGGAACAACACCTTCAAATGACTTGTTAATTAAGTTCTTAGCAGCATCGCTTTGTGGATGAGCAAAGACATCATATGAACTGCCAACCTCAACTACCTTACCATTGCTCATTACTGCAACTCTGTCAAAGAGGCTCTTTGCCACTTCCATCTGGTGAGTAATGAATAAAACAGTAATAGGATATTTCTGCTTAATGTTCTTTAAAGTCTGGATAACTTCTTTAGTGTTATCAGGATCAAGAGCTGAAGTAGCCTCATCACACAGTAAGATCTCAGGATTGTTAGCTAAAGCTCTTGCAATAGCCACACGCTGTTTCTGACCACCTGACAGTGAATTTGGATATAACTTGGCTTTATCTGAAAGACCAACCAACTCTAAAAGCTTGTCTACACGAGGTGCAATCTCAGACTTTTGAGTATTTGATGCTTTTAAAGCAAAAGCTACGTTATCAAATACTGATGCATTTTTTACTAGGTTAAAGTGCTGGAAGATCATACCAATCTTAAGGCGCAGAGCGCAAAGCTCTGCTCCTTCTAACTTGGTAATATCTTTACCGTCAACAATGACGCTTCCAGATGTAGGACGTTGCAGTAGGTTTACTGTTCTAACAAGTGTTGATTTACCAGCACCTGAAGAACCTACTATTCCAAAGAACTCACCCTTCTTGATCTCAAGATTTGCAGCATCAACTGCTGTAAAGATCTTGTCCTCACGGGTAAATTGTACTGTGACGTTTTTAAATTCGATCATATCGTTCTACTTATATATATTGTCGTGTTAAAGAATATACCTTGGTATATTACTTAGCAGGCCACCAAGCTGGACGTGTGAAAGCGTCGAACTCGTGATCATTGTTAATTGCATCAACAAACTCTTTTGACTCTACAGCATCTTTAAAGAGCTTACCGATGGTGTTCTCATTCTTAGCAGCAACAGCTACTACGTTCTTAATAGGCTCTGATACTTTCTCAATACCTAAAGCTTTTGCGTAATCCATACCAGCTGCGTATGCGTAGTTACCAGGTACAAAACCTACATCGATACTGTCTAATGATCTTGAGATCTGAGCTGCTTCCATTGGAACGAACTTGTAGTTCTTTGGATTATCCTTAATATCAGCAATTGAAGCTTTCTGATCATTGTTCTCAGTCTTTAAGGTAATGATACCTAAATCCCTTGCAATACCTAAAGCTCTTGATAAGTTAACAGCATCTGTAGGAATACCGATCTGAGCACCCTCTGGAACCTCATCAAATGACTTGTACTTATCAGAGAAAACGCCTAAACCTAAAGTTGGAACATTGATAACATCCTTTAACTTTAAGCCCTGATTCTCAACGATACCGTCTAAGTACTTCTTGTGCTGCATCAAGTTAACATCGATGTCACCTGAATCTAGAGCAGCATCAGGCTGAACGTAATCGGTGAACTCAACGAACTCAATCTTATAGCCTTTAGCCTCTAAGATTGGCTTGATGTGTTTGTCGATCATTCCTCTGTATGGACCAGGAACAACACCAACCTTAATGGTTGAAGGGATAGCAGAAGCTGTAGTTGCCTCTTCTTTTTTCTCATCACCGCAAGATGCTAAAGATAAAACAGCAGCACCTAATAACAAAGCTTTTGAAACCTTACCTAAAAATTTCATTTTATCTTCTCCTATATAAGGTTCTTATAAATTCTTGGAGTTTTATAAATGCACAAAACAAGGATCATTTACAAAATCTTCAATTCACATATATAAACTAGGTTTTGAGTAAGTCTACCTAAGTTAAAGGTAGTGTCAACACCGCATTTAACTTAATTAGCCTGATTTATCTCTCTTGCCTTGCAACGCCTGTAAAGACAGGGCTTTACAGGCTTTGTTACAAATTATCTCTTATGTTTTGTTTGCACCTATTTGGTGATTAGTTTGAGAATTAATGTTGTAACTTCTATATAGATAGCTACGTATTTATTTACACATACCTTATTTTCTACGTAGCTATCAGTTAACTTCTTAGTTCTTTGGACACCAAGTTAGTTCTTTGGCCACCATGCTGGTTTTGCAAAGTTCTTGAATACAGGATCTGAATCTACACCTTTAATGAACTGTAAATCTTCAACACAGTCTTTTAAGAACTTGCCTACGCCATTTACTCTGTGATCCTGAACTGCAATCACTAACTTAATTGGCTCTAAAACATTCTCAGCACCTAATGCATGCTCAAAATCAAGCTTTGCTGCATATGCATAGTTACCTGGTACAAAAGCAGCTGCAATTGAGTCTAATGAACGTGGTAACTGAGCTGCTTCCATTGCTACGAACTTAAGATCTTTAGGGTTCTTATCAATATCAGCGATAGATGCTTTCTGCTCATCTTTGTCTGACTTTAAGGTAATCACACCTAAATCACGAGCAACACGTAAGGCTCTAGCTAAGTTAACAGCATCATTTGGAATACCAACCTGTGAACCTTCTGGGATTTCATCTAATGTCTTGTATTTCTCTGAGAATACAAAGATACCTAAGGTTGGGAAGTTAACCACTGATGATAACTTTAAGCCCTGGTTCTGAACGATACCGTTTAAATATGCCTGATGCTGGAATAAGTTAGCATCAATGTCACCTGCGTCTAATGCTGAATCTGGCTGTACCCAATCGGTAAACTCAACGAACTTTAACTCATGACCACGCTTTTCAACTACTGGCTTTAAGTACTTATCTAAGATCTCTCTGTATGGTCCTGGTACAACACCAATCTTAATTACCTTAGGTACGCTGGTATCTGAAGATGATGCGTCACCTTTTTTGCCATCATCACCGCAACCAGTTAGAGAAAACGCCACAGCAGTTAATAAAAGAGCTTTGCTTAATAATGATTTGAATTTCATTTCAACACCTAAATTTCTAATAAAGTTAAAAACTAAAAAACGAGTAAAAAAGAGAAAACTTGATACATAGACCTAGAAGGTCATTCGCATACAAAGACATGACATTGATAGACATGAAACAGGAGCTAACACAACTGAATCATTTACTAAATCTTTCATATGTCCTCCTGAATTAAGCGTTGGGATCAAAAATCAAATTCCTTAAGTAAAAAAACTTATTAAGAATGCTTACCAAAATTATTTATTTGTTGTTATTTAGTGCGTTTCATTCTGAACGCAAAAACATTATTAAGCATGAGTGAAAATCTAGTCAATAAAAAAAATTTGACGATCATGATGATTTTCGCCTGATTGAAAATTGAATCCAAAAGTAGAACAAGAGAGAAAATCCACAATGCAAAATTCAACTCAATATAAAAACCTATATATAGATGATAAGAAGATCAAAAAGAAAAGATGACAGTAAAAGTTAAAAGAAGCAGGATCATCAAATATGAGCATACAGAGGGTTAGGAGGGGAGAGTGAAAGTATGACTCAAAAATTCATAGGATCACGCTCTATAGTGAAATATGAGCAAAGTACATACATACAAAAGATAATCAAGAATAACTAAATTAAAATCAGAGTAAATAATATTAGTAATCAAAGGCAAATATTACTAATAACAATATTTTGATAGATATTAGCTATTATTAAGTAAATTACAGATGTAAATAATTGCATTATATATACTTAACATCATTCTTAATTGTAAAGTTATGCAGAAATCAGGATGTTTTCAGTTTTTCATATTTTAACTTTTATTTTGTAATTTAATTACATTACATCATTTTCATTTTTGTAATTTATAAAAATAGGATAAAAAGAATGAAATTACATTCATTCAATAAACTTAAATATAAACAAACTATGTTTATATTTAGTCAGTTTATATTGCTAGTTATTTACTATAATTCAATATGTTACTAGATTTTACTTAATTACATACAGCATAATATAATTTAATTTATTTGATATTTTCAAATCATTATTCACTTTCAAATTAACAGACATTTTCAGACAAAATCTTAGAACATTCGCCTAATGACTTTCAAAATTAAACAATTTTGAGGTTACCAATTTCTTTTCTTACGTTAACTTTCGTAAAGATCACTGCATTCTAGGGATCATCTATGATCGATTTTTTATTATAAAGATCACATATTTTGCTAGATTTATATAACATCAATAGCTTATGTAAGTTAGATCATGTTATATTGAATTTATGAGATGAGTTCTGTTGGTAATCTAACACTAAATATTACTTACAAGACTTGGATTATTAAGATCAAAAGCAATTTCAGACTCCAGCTCAAAAGATTTAATTACACGAAAAGATCTGGTACATAAATCAGATCGAGAATGGTCGAAAGACTACAGCAAACTCTCAGGCTACTGCATCTACAGTAGCCTGAAAACTTTCTGGTATCCCCCTTTTATACAGCTCTCTTACATTCAATAGGATCATTCTTGCTGGATCACTTACGCCACTCATATAAAAGACCGTTATAGCGTGTTTAGATGCTACTCATAGACATATCTACAGCTACAATTGGATCATGGTCATAGAGTGCATTTAAAGCTTTATGAGGACCGATTACAGGATCATTTGGGGCTGCAATTAGAAAGGCTTTTGATGACTCAAAGAGGCAAAAAAAAATCCCTCTTGGATGGAGCGACCTTGAGGGAGAGAATGGTCTTAACTAACGTTAAGAACTACAGCAAATTAGGAGAAAAATTAAATCTTTTTAAGCATATCTATGACCGTTTCTACGGTTGTTAAGCTCTCTGAATTCAAATACACATTCAGGATCAACTCTGATCATCTGACCTAGTGAGTAGCCTCTGTGCTGCTTAACATCTAATAACAGCTCTCTATTTAGAAGCATCAGTCTTGTAAGACCATCTGCATCACGTGGTTCTAGCACAACGCAGTCACCACACTTAAATTCGTTTGTATATACTGATACAACATCACCTTCGAGTACTTCATACTCTCTTTGTGAACCCATCATAAAGTATCTAGAAGTAGGGATTGCAGGCTTTGTATACTGTTCACAAGCAACTGCATTGATTCCAAGATCAAGGGCACTACCCTCATCTTTTAAGATCTTGTTGATACCTTCTAGATAGTAAGTCAGTAACTCACCTTCTTTAATGGTAAAAGACGCATTAACTTCTGGTTTCATATATAAATCATCAACAGAGAAATGGGTTTTAAATAAATAAGATTTACCTTCATCTGTTGTTAAATTGATGCTTAGGATGCCGTTTTGGAACGTCCATGTGCAATCATTTTGAGGATTGATAACCATTTGTTTTTGCTGTCCTTATTATTTTTGTTGTAATTTGTTTTCATTTTATATTACTTTTTCAAAAAATGAAATACAAAAATCGATTTTTTTGCTTTTTATACTTTACAAATATTAAATTTCGATCCCTGTATCACATAATTTACATTCTTAATGTTTGAAAAGTACTCCCCCTTTTATCTTTTAATCACAATTATTACCTCATTTATAAACTGATTACTTTTTATTATTTCTTTGTTTATATCCATTTCTTACTTTTTACTATGCCTATTCCCTTATCTCTTTATTTATTACTTCACATTAAGTCCATAACTGTCATTATTTATTCCTTAAGTTTGGTGTCTTCAAGAAGCTCTCTATTGAATGACTGAAGATACTTTTACTCTACATACTTAATAGCAAGTCGCACTATAAGACATCATAAATTAACGCAAGATATCACCTGTAGAACGGGTTAAATTGTCATTTATTTATATAACAATATTCACCTTTTATTGTATATTCTATTTTCTTATCACCACTTATAAGTTATTTTTATAGCAAAGCTATAAACAGCTTATACATGCCATTTATCAAGGATTTTTCAGATTTTCTTAAATTTTTGGATTTTTTGATTTGCTCCATTTTGATACTCTCTTTTTACTCAAATTTATGACCTAGATTTTCAGAATTTAGAGTTTTCACACTCTAAAAATAGTACTGATAACCGTTCTACAGATCTAAAACACTCTGAACCTGCAGATCGAATACTCAGATCTGCATATGCAGCAGCCCCCTCTTTAATATGCACAGGAATTATTACTCTATGGCTTTACTCTTTCTTAGGCTCAACTGCAATTGACTGCGCAAAGATATCTTCAATGAAGCTATCTATTAAGATCTGCCTTTGGCTATATATAGGTGTGTCTGTTTTTACTTTCTAAGTGTAGATGTCGTTGTATACGAGCGCTCTGATGGGGACTTATGCATTGACCTTGTACTGTCATGAGGATTGGACAGATTGCCTTCTATGACGTTTATAAAGCGAATTTGGAGAGGAGCTGAATATATGGTGTGTAGTCACTCATTACAGGTAAAGGAAAGATCAAAGTGAAAAAAAAGGGCGAGAGTTGTTTTAACCCCGCCCTAACACAGTTTCTATGGTTAACAGATTTTCAAATTAGAAGGTATAACGAGCACCTGCTGATAACATGGTACCAGTCTCACCGTACTGAGCCTGACCATCTTTTTCAGTGGTTGAATTTGCGTCGAACTCAGCTTCACCCCAGATGTTGAAATTGTCGTTGATTGCATAGTTTACGTATACAGGAACACGACGGTAGATTGCTGAATCTGATCTTGCAGGATCTGCTTCAGGATCAACTACCTTAGCATCTGAGAAGTTGTAGCCAGTGAATACACCAACACCATTATCGAAGGTATAACCAACTACGAACTCATAGCCCTTAACTTTGTTCTTGTATGATGACTGAGCACCATCTAATCTCTGCTTAGCACGCTGAGTGTTGTATAAAGCACCTAAATATAGGCCGTTATCAGTTGAACCCCATGATATAGATGCTGAAATGCTCTTGAAGTCATCAAAGCCCCAGGTACCATCCTCACCATAGTTGGTGATTGCTCCCTTTAACTCATCTGAGTCATCCTGGCCCTTAACATATGAGTAACCAGCCTTGAATGATAATGGGCCAAATACTACGTTATCGATGGTGTAACCAGCTGCTGCTGCAAAACCACCCTCTACGTTAGCATCCTGACCTGCAACAGTAGTCTCGTCTGATGCAGTCTCGTAAGATACAGAACCGAAGAAACCGTTGTTGTCGTATACGTAACGGAACATACCGGTACGACGATCACCATTGATTGAGCCCTGCTGACGAGCACCGAAGTCCTCAAAAATATCAGTTGCAGCTAAAACTTCATTAGCAGCATCGTAGGTCTTACCAATTAATAATTTACCGAAATCACCAAAATCAGCGCCAACATACTGCTCACGAGTGCTAATGTGATCACCATTTGCTGATTTGTTACCGTCAGCCATATCCCACTCTGAGAATGCAAATGCTGATACGTAATCATTGATCTTAGTGTTGCCTTCGATGTTTAAACGTGCTGAGTTAACTAAACCTGCGTCGTTCTCAGCGATCTCAGCAGCATCAGCTTTACCGTTATAAACAACAGCCTGAACACGGCCACCTACAGCTAATGAAGTGCCATCTTTATCATATACAGTTGCTGCAGTTGCAGTTGTTGATGCAGCAATAATTGCTAAAGCTAATAATGATTTTTTCATGATATTTAATTTCCTATAAATATAATTAGCAGCAACTACTTTAAGTTGCATATTACTAAGTGTGGTTAGTATACTCTAACTATTAGCGTAATTCAAGAGTAAAATGAAAAGAACTTTCATTTTGTTTAATATATTAAATTGATTAAGAAATGGCTTTTACAAGCGATTTTAAAGAGATTAAAGAAGGATATTAGTGCCATTTAACCGAGAATATAGTAATTAAATGGCACATAAAAGAAGAGAAATTAGGGATTTTATTGTTACTTTAGCACGTCAGACCACTGAGCTTCTTTAAAGCCTATCAGTACGAAGTTGTCTCCTACAACTAAAGGTCTTTTAACTAACATACCATCAGATGAAAGTAACTTAAACTGCTCATCGTCACTCATGTCAGGTAGTTTTTTGGCAAGCCCCATACTTTTATACAATAGACCACTGGTATTAAACAGCTTCTTTAAAGGCAACTTACTCTTTTCATGAATTGCTTTTAAGGTGTTCTCATCTGGATGCTCTGATTTGATGTCCTTTAGGTGGTACTCAATACCATTGTCATCTAACCACTTTAGAGCCTTCTTACAGGTTGAACATTTCTCATAGCAATATACTGTTATCATGTTTTGCTCCTTATTCAATATAATTAGCTTCACTGTTCTTCTCAAAGCTAGCAGTAAGCTTCAGGATCAATTTCATTTCCATCTAAAACTGCTTTTACAAGCTTGTCCCCTTCATAGCAGAGCTTTAAGGAGAAGAATTCTTCTCTTGTGTCTAACAGCTTTAAAAAGATCTTGTCACCAGTCCACAAAGGTAATTTTAAGAGCTCATGCTTATCTACCCACTCAAGATCACCTTCGGTGCAGTCTTTTAAAAGCTCTCCTTTGTATGCGGTTGCTGTAAATAAGAACATATACACGCATACAGGTTCATCTGAGACAAAGGTAATGATGCCTCGTAATTTAGGATCAGATAAGGTAATACCACATTCTTCTACCATCTCTCTTTGAATACACTCTTCAGGTGACTCGCCATATTCAAAGTGACCTCCAATACCAATCCATTTGTCTTTATTGATATCGTGTTGCTTCTTGGTTCTGTGAAGCATCAGGTATTTACCCTGCTGCTCTAAATAACAGATTGTTGTAAGCTCAGTATTGCTCTCCATTAAGACAGATCCTTTTCATGTAATTTTATGTTGCGATGCTTCGTTTTTGATGCTTTGTTGTAGAGGCTTAGTTGTAAAAGCTCTGTAATGTCGACTCTTAATCTAAGACCATTATGTCATTTATAAAATACAACTTTCTAAGAATTTTTATTGCTGTGACATCTATAACATTGATCTTAAAAAACATTGTCTAAAATACGGTCACTAAAAAAACTAACTACATTTATTCACCTTAGGAAACAAAATGAGAAAGTATAGTGAAAGAGGCTTTAAGAACCTCGAGTTTTTGCGCTTTTTGCTGATTTTTGCAGTAGTTGGAGTGCATTTAGCGTATCTGAATCTGTCTTCAACTGAGGAATACTCCTGGCTTGTAAAATGGGGATCAGGCTGGCAAGCTGTAGAAATGTTCTTTTTAATGTCAGGATTCTTTCTGTTCTATAAGCTCAATACTGAGGAAACAGTCCTGCACTTTGCTCTGCGTAAATGGTTAAGATTAGCTCCATTTGTCATTGCCCTTACTATCATCGGTTATATAGCTACAGGCTTTGATATTTCTCAATATCCACTCTCAGTTAATATCTTTAACTCACTGTTACTCTTAGACTGGAATACTCATCATTTTGGTCCTGATGCAACCATTCTGTATGTAGCCTGGTTTGTAAATGTGCTGTTCTTTGTCTCAGTAATTTATTTCTGTATTCTAAAGGCTCTAAAGCATGAACAGGCAAATCTATTGATAGGAGCAATCTCCTTTATCTGTCTTTTCATGTACTCAAGACACATGTACATCATTGTGCCATTTATCTATCCTTTAGTAAGAGCTTTTGCTTATGTAGGTTTTGGCTATCTCTTAAGTGAGATCTATAAAAGCTACCTTCTGCATAAAGACGATAACTCTGTGCAGATAAACTTACCATCACAACTTAAAACCTTTGCTATAAGTGTTGTTGAAGCAATCTTACTGATTACCATTGTGATAAGTTTATACGCAGGATCAACTGGTGTTCCTGTACCTGATGGTCTGTCAATTCCGCCTGAGCAGATCCCATTTTTAAACGCACAAACCTGGTTCCCTGATTTAACACGATTAGCTTTAGGTGGCGTATGGTTACAGCTTTGCTTTGTTGGCTTGTTCTGGTTATTCTTAATGAATAAAGGCTTAGTCTCACAGATACTTAACAATAAGATATCAGTTATTTTAGGTAGCTACTCTTATGCAATCTTCTTAATCCATACCATTGTGATTAGAGCTTTAAAAGACTATGTAGATCTACAGAATATTAGCTTTGTCTTCGAGCACAACCTTATCTTTATTACCCTGCTCTGTTTAGCTATCTTTGTATGTGCTGTAATTGTTCATCACCTAGTTGAGATGCCTCTTAACAGAATGGCAAGCAAGATTTTAAGATAAGAAAACAACTTTAGAACAAGCTAAGGTAAGTATTTGGTAAAGCTGTAGCTTACGCTACAGCTTTATTTTTAAATGTGTACTAACTTCAAAGGAAAATGAAGATCTGTTGAAATAGGCTAAGCGCAAAAAAAAACGACCTGGTCAAAGTGAGGAGGTCGTTTAATTCTCGTTTTTTCTTTATTAGAAAGTGTATCTAGCACCTGCTGAAACCTGAGTTCCTGATTTAATCTTGCTCTTCTTAACATCAGAACCAGCATCAAACTCAGCTTCAGTCCAAACCTTGAAATTGCTGTTAATACCGTACTTCAAGGAAACAGGAATTCTCTTATAGGAGAAGGTATCTTTTGTACCATCCTTGTTATCGGTATCTTCTTTCCAGTAGTTGTAACCTGCAAACACGCCAATACCATTATCAAAGGTATAACCTGCTACAAACTCATAGCCTTTAGCATCAATGTCAGACTTTGGATTTTCCTGTGTAAAATCAGTCTTCATCTTGTAGGCTGTAGTTGATAAGAATAATCCAGACTGTGGATTACCCCAAGATAAAGCACCAGCATAGTGATTTGCTTTATCAAATCTTAAATTGTTGATAGAGGTTGAATCGTCCTGTCCTTTTACATGACTTAAACCTAATTTAAAAGACAGTGGACCATAGACAACATGATCAAAGGTATAACCTAAAGCAGCACCAACGCCACTTTCGATATCACGGTACTTACCAAATAAAGGAGTACCATCTGCTGCAGTTTCATAAGTTACACTAGCAAAGATGCCCTTGTTGTCGTAGTCATAACGGATCACGCCATTACGTCTTTCGCCATGTAAATTTAAAGCAGCCTGATTACCAACCTCTTCCCAAATATCAGAAGAGATCATGACTTTATGGGCAGAGTCATAGGCTTTACCACCTAAGATCTTTCCATAATCTTTAAAGTCTGCGCCAACATATTGCTCACGAGCTTTGATGTGATCGCCAATCTTCTTGTTATGGCCATCAGCCATATCCCATTCAGAAAATGCAAATGTAGAAACCCAGTCTAAAACTTGTGTTTCACCTGCAATGGATAAACGTGAAGAATTGACTAAAGATGAATCATGATCACCTGCGTAGTTATCATGACCATTGAACAGCACTGATTGAACTCTTCCTCCGATAGAAAGAGCAGTACCGTCCTTATCATAAACTGTGGCAGCATCAGATGCTGCTGAGCATATGACCAACAAAACTGCTGTAGCAACTAGTGACTTTTTCATTATATTTCCTATATAAGGATTTATGCGCATTCTTTTTTATATTAATAGTCAGTATTGATTGTGTAAAAAGATCTGTAAATAATCAATAAACTTGTGTCAAATACATGCTTTGTATCTCAAAATATTTTCAAAACAACAAGTTATTGTTAAATTTGAGGGTGTTTAGAGATAAAAATTGAGACGCTTTAAAGACAGCAAAAAGCCCCACTCAGAATCCTGAATGAGGCTTATAGATTAAAGTTAAAAAATTAACTTAAATCAAATTAGAAGGTGTAACGAGCACCTGCTGATAACATGGTACCAGTCTCACCGTACTGTAACTGGTTATCCTTGTTAGTTGTTGAATTTGCATCAAACTCAGCTTCACCCCAGATGTTGAAGTTGTCGTTGATTGCATAGTTTACGTATACAGGAACACGACGGTAGATTGCTGAATCTGAGTTAAATGAGCCATTCTTTGCCTTGAAATCAACAAAGTTGTAACCAGTGAAAGCACCGATACCGTTGTCGAAGGTATAACCTACAACAAACTCATAACCCTTCTTCTTATTTGCAAATGAAGAATTGGTGTTATCTAACTCGTTTCTTGGAGCCTTACCAGTTTGTAGGTAAGTGATGTTGTTTAATCTCTGCTTGATGCGCTGAGTGTTGTATAAAGCACCGATGTATAAGCCGTTATCGGTTGAACCCCAAGCGATAGATGCTGAGATTGCCTTGTAGGTATCAAATGAATTTCTGTAGATATCACCATTATCTAGGTTTTTATAGATGGTCTTAGCAAAATCATTCTGACCCTTGATGTATGAGTAGCCAGCCTTTAATGATAATGGACCAAATACTACGTTATCGAAGGTGTAACCAGCAGCTGCTGCAAAACCACCCTGAACGTCAAGCTTATTACCCTGAACTGATGAATCATCAGCTGCAGTCTGGTATGAAACAGAACCAAAGATACCGTTGTTGTCGTATACATAACGGAACATGCCAGTACGACGGTCACCGTTGATTGAACCCTGTAAACGAGCACCGAAGTCCTCGAATACGTCAGTTGCAGCTAAAACAGCGTTAGCAGCATCATAGGTCTTACCACCTAAGATCTTACCGAAATCACCGTAATCAGCACCAACATACTGCTCACGAGTATTGATGTTGTCGCCAGTTGCAGTCTTGTTACCATCAGCCATGTTCCACTCTGAGAAAGCGAATACTGAAACTGAATCATTGATCTTGGTAGTACCAGCGATGTTTAAACGAGCTGAGTTAACTAAACCTGCATCGTGATCTGCAATACCGTTACCTGCATCAGCAGCACCGTTACCATTGTAAACAACAGCCTGAACACGACCGCCAACTGCTAATGAAGTACCGTCTTTGTCGTATACAGTGGCAGCGTTTGCAGAAGTTGCTGCAGCAGCAACAACAGCTAAAGCTAATAATGATTTTTTCATAATATATTTTCCCATAGTTTATTTTTAATTTGTTGTAAGTAGGAGTTAGCCCCCTCTTACGTTTTTTGATTTTACTCAATATTAACTTTTCGTCAACAAAATTTGATGTATCTATCAAAATCGTATCTTATTTTTAACATTTGCCCGATTTTGATAACTTTGCACTTTATTTTTTATGCAAAATAGTGCAGTACAATTTACTATACATTTACATATCGTTAACACAGGCATATTTATCAGTTTTCTTAGACACAGTGTTTTTGGTGCATGAGCTTAATGCTCATTTAATCTCCATCATTAATCCGCATCTAATAAGGCTTAAAGTACATTTTAGGACTAAAATTTTATAGACATCTTTTTGAAAGTTGTACAGTGAAAACGTTGCGGTAGCTAATGATATTTGAATAATAAAATATACAATTTAGACCATACTTGATAAAAAACAAAAAAGGCTGACGATGATTTTTCGTTCATCTCCAGCCTTTTATATACAGGATAAACTATTTACAGAATTAACTCTCTTCAGGGTTAATTCTTTTCAGGGTTAAAACTGTAATTAGATGTTGTTAATAATGTTCTTTACTACAGCAGGTCCTCTGTATACTAATGAAGAATATAACTGTACTAAGGTAGCACCGTTCTCTAACTTCTCACGAGCAGATACAGGATTGGAAACACCACCAACACCAATTAAAGGGATCTTGCCTTTAATTAAAGAGTTAACTTTAACTAAGGTCTGAGTACTTGCAACTCTCAAAGGCTCACCTGACAGTCCACCCCACTCGCTTGCGTGCTCCATACCATGGATGATGTCACGGCGTGTAGTGGTATTAGTGCAGGTCATACCATCAATACCTAAATCAAGACATACCTTGCAGATACTCTCAATAGCATCGTCAGATAAATCAGGACCAATCTTTACTACTAATGGTACATACTTATTGAACTTTTCTTTTAACTCAGCCTGTCTCTTCTTTAGTGGCTCTAAAAGCTTGATTAAAGGTTCACGAGCCTGAAGCTTGGTTAAATCAGGAGTGTTAGGACATGATACATTTACAGCGATATAGTCAGCATACTGATAGACCTTATCCATACAAATTAGGTAATCGTCAACAGCCTTTTCAATAGGTGTTGTTTCGTTCTTACCAATGCTTACACCTAAAACGCCGTCATAGGTACGTTTCTTTAAGTTCTCAACTAAATAATCCACTCCAAGATTATTAAAGCCCATGCGATTGATAATACCCTGAGCTCCTTTGATTCTAAACATTCTTGGTTTTGGATTACCAGGCTGTTCTTTAGGAGTTACAGTGCCTACCTCAATATGACCAAAGCCTAGAGCTCCAAAGAAATCAATAGCATCACCATTCTTATCAAGACCTGCTGCTAAACCTACAGGATTTTTAAACTGTAAGCCCATCATCTGTACAGGACGGAAAGCTACATTCTGTGAGAATAGAGTTTTCCAAGGATTCTTTGACAGGAACTTAGCACTATTGATAATCACACCATGTGCTGTTTCTGCATCTAGTAAAAACAGTAATGGTCTGATAAAGGTTGGATACAGGCTATAAGGGATCAATTGCATATTCTTTCTCTAATTTTGCTTATAGTAAATTTGCTTAATAAAACTGTGTTCTTAAAATTTGGTCTATTAACTTAGACTGTGATTTTGTTAACTTAGACAGCGATTCTGTTAACTTAGACAGCGATTTTAAGCATAAGTTCTAATTTAATCTTTGTATTTTTACAAACTTGTTTTCCTGAGTGGTAAGCAGTTCAAAGATACCATGAATACCATCTGCTGAGGTGAACTCTTTTAGATGGTTCGCATCAATATCAACTACCATACCCTCATCTGTTCTGACACGGATCCTCTTTACGGCTCCCTGATAAACAGATAAGAGAGTATCCCTGTCAATTGACAGGGAAAATCTGTAATGTTTATATCCGTACATTACTTTACTACTCTTTCATATCACGCTTTCAATCAACTTTACTTTACGTCTTTTAAAGCAGACTCAACTTTCTCGTAAATTGATCTTGAGATTGAAGGGATCTTCATTAACTTCTCAAGACGTTCACGGATCATCTGCTGACGTTTTGCATCAAGTCTTCTAAAGCTTAATAATGGGGTTAATATTCTTGCTGCAACACTAGGGTTAATGCTGTTTAATCTCTGAACTTCAGAGCATAAAAGATCATAACCACGACCTGATAAATCGTTTAGAGCTACAGGATTTGATAAAGCTAAAGCTCCAGGCAGAGCTCTTACTCTGTTAGGGTTATTGCCATCATATGATGGATGCTTCTTTAACTCATTTACATTATCTACAGCACTTACATCAGGTACGGTTGCCTGTACTCTAAAGTAATTATCAAAGGCTAAAGCATTCTTTGAATAATCCTTTTCAAAGCTCTTTAAGATCTCTTCTTTGCACTTTAGATTTAAGTGAACAGCATCAGTTAAAGCCTGTAACTTATCAGTCATATTAGCTGAGCTTGTATAGTGTCTTAGAACTAAAGCTGATGCAGTATCTGACTTAGCTGTAGCTACATATGCTACTGACAGCATATGCAGAGCGCTGTTGCTGATAGCACGACGTGACATATCAACTACAGAGTACATATCAGACTGAGCTTTAATTCTGCCGTAAATCTCATAGAACTCTTTTTCTAGGGCAACAGCAACTCTCTGCTCTAATTCATTGTGTAATCTTGCAATCGCATCAATATCGATGTTGTCATCAAAGGTTTCCATTAAAGATGCTACAGGCATGATCTTTAAAGTCTCATTTAACAGTAAAAGATCAGTGTCTTTGTTAACTGACTTTAACAGAGCCTTGTATGATTCAATTAACTCTACAGGATCTTTTAGAGTGCCACCCTGCTCTAAAAGCTTAATGTTCTCATGAACATAACGCTTTTGCATGGTCTGTGCACTGTCTACCTTGATAAAAGCATCATCGCAGAATGACAGCATGTGCTGTAATTCCTCAGTGGTGTATGGAGCATCAAGTTTAACTGGAGCTGAGAAGTCACGTAAAATTACAGGTAAAGTTCCTTTATCTAAGGTAAATGAGAAAGTCTGTGACTCCTCTTTTAAGACTATAAAGCCTGATGCTGACAATTCAGCAGGATGTACATCATGACCTTCTGGATCTAAGAAGCTGATCCTGATTGGCATATAGAATGGTAATTTCTCTTTTTGGTCACGTGTAGGCTTAGTCTTTTGAGATAGAGTTAAGTTTAAGGTTCTGTTTGCCTCATCATAGGTCCATGAAGCTTTAACATTTGGAGTACCAGCCTGAGTATACCAGCGACGGAATTGAGTTAAATCAATCTCTCCTGCCTCTTCCATACAAGCTAAGAAGTCCTCAATGGTTACAGCCTGGCCATCAAACTTAGTCAAATACAGATTTAAAGCTTTCTTAAACTTAGTCTCACCAATTAAGGTGTGGATCATACGGATAACTTCAGCACCTTTATCGTAGATAGTTACGGTGTAGAAGTTATTCATCTCCATAACCTCTTCAGGTCTTACAGGGTGTGCCATAGGAGATGCATCCTCGGCAAACTGAGGACCACGAATTACGTTAATAGCATGAAGTCTGGTTAAAGCACGGCTTGCAACATCAGAGCTAAATTCCTGATCACGGAATACAGTTAAGCTCTCTTTTAAGGACAACTGGAACCAGTCTCTTAAAGTTACTCTGTCACCTGTATAGTTATGGAAGTACTCGTGACCGATTACGCTTTGAACATTATAGAAAGCTGTATCAGTAGCAGTCTGAGGATCTACCATGACATAAATAGAGTTGAATACATTCAGACTCTTGTTTTCCATAGCACCGAAGTTGAAGAAATCAACAGCTACCACTTTGAAGTTATCAAGATCATACTCAAGGCCCCAGCGAGTTTCATCCCACTTCATAGAATCCTTGATACTCTGCATTGCCCATAGACCTCTGTCATGAGCACCTCTGTCAACATAAAGCTGAAGTGATACTTTGCGACCTGACTTGGTGGTATAGCTGTCAGATACAATATCAAAAGTACCTGCAACTAAAGCGAACAGATATGATGGCTTAGGGAATGGATCTTCCCAAACTGCATAAGCTCTACCCTTTTTAGTACCCTCATCAATGAGGTTACCATTAGATAGAAGTACGCCACAGCCGTACTCTGGCCCAATGATGGTAACTTTGTACTTTGCTAAAACGTCAGATCTGTCTAAAAAGTAGGTAATGCGTCTAAAACCTTGTGGCTCACACTGTGTGCAGAAAGCACCGTTTGATTTGTATAAGCCCATTAAAGAGGTATTAGCAGTAGGATTGATAACATTCTCAATTACAAGTTCAAACTCATCTGGAACATTAGCAATCTCAAGCTTGTCTTTAACAATCTTGTACTTGCAAGGAATACCGTCTAACTTAACTGACAGAAGCTTTAAATCCTCACCATCTAAGACTAATGGTGCCTTATGATCTTTGGTTAATCTTCTGTATTTTGCAACTGTAGTTACCTTAGTAGCTTCATCGTCAAGTTCAAAGGTAAGATCAATATGGCTTGAGGTAAAGTCTGGTTCTTTATAATCAGTACGTTTCTGTGCCTTATAGGTATTGTTCTTTTCCATGATATTTCCTTGCTTTTACAAAAAAGCCTGGCATTTACCAGGCTCTTTTAAACTAATTATCTTTTTCTGCCTGATATTGCAGTAGCAATGGCTTTTCTTCGACTTCATGCGCACCGGCTTTGGTGAGCATATCAGAGTAGTCTGATGTGATATTTACAGTTTCCTGTAAAATTGGATCGTCATACTCAAAGTCATCTGGCAGATCTTTTACAGACTTAACTTCAGGCTTGTTCATAGCCTTAAGTCTGATGTTAGTGTTCTTTAAGGTGATCTTCTCATCTTCATCGAACAGTTTCTTACGCTCATCAAAATTCAGAGTAAGAGTCTTGCTGTTCTTTAATTTATAGTATCGGTCTCGTTCAGACTGAATTACCTTAAATACAGGATCAGTGCTAATTCTCTTCTCATGAAGTGCCATCAGATCTTTAACAAAGATGCTTGGATCTGAGTACTTCTGATATTTAGAAGGAGCAATCTTATCCCAGTTTAAAGCATTAGGTTCAGTCTTCTCACCAAACTCAGTTACATCAATTAAAGTAGGCATAGCAATATCTGGAGTTACGCCCTTTAACTGAGTAGATCCACCATTGATTCTGTAGAATTTAGCGATGGTATAGTGAATAGAACCTAAATCAGCGCCGATGAGATCATAGAGTCTTGTTAGTGGACGGGACTGCTGTACAGTACCCTTACCATATGAGGTATCACCTACAATTAAAGCTCTACCGTAATCCTGCAGTGCTGCAGCCATAATCTCAGAGCTTGATGCTGATAGTCTGTTAATTAAGACAACTAATGGTCCTTTGTATAACATTGAAGCATCAGTATCGTCATAAGCAGATTCGTTGCCGTTGACATCACGAACTAAAACTACTGGACCGTCTTTGATGAAAAGACCTGTAGTATAGACAGCCTCAGGTAATAAACCACCACCGTTATTTCTTAAATCAACGATGATACCGTCTACGTTCTCACTTTCTAACTTTGTAAGCTCTCTTTTTACATTTAAAGACAAGTCTGTATAGAAGCTAGAAATAGTGATTACACCAATCTTTCTACCGTCATAAGAGGTATAAACTTTTGATTTTGCCTCTTTATCCTGAAGTCTAATCTTGTCACGGGTAAGTTCAACATTAAAGGTCTTAGCAGCAGCACCTTCGCCACGCTCGATTTCAAGCACAACCTTAGTGCCCTTCTTACCTTTAATCTTTTTAACTACCTCTGTAAGTCTCCAGCCAATGATATCCTCGAATTTACCGTGTTCCTGTTTTACAGCAACGATCTTATCTTTTGGCTTTAACTTCTTTGACTTTTCAGCAGGAGAGCCTGGCATGATCTGAACAATCACAGTGTATTCATCTTCTTGAGATAAAACTGCACCGATACCTTCTAATGACAAATTCATATCGTCATTAAAGTTTTCAGACTCAACAGGTCCAAAGTAATTGGTATGAGGATCAATTGCAGCTGCAAATGAATTTTCAAATGCGGAGAAGACATCTTCAGATGAGTACTGAGAAATTCTTCTCATAGCAACAATGTAACGATTCCTAATGCGTTCTACAGCCTGAGCTTTGGTTTTACCGTTTAAAAGCTGTGTTTCAAACTCATTTTTAAGCTCTGCCATCCATAAAGACTTTAACTCATCTTCAGTTTTTGCAAATGGAGCTTTGGTTCTATCAAGAGCAATGGTCTCATTGGTGTTTAAATCAAGATTTTCAGAGACATTGTCAATCATGAACTTGTATTTCTGATAACGTTTTTTGATGTTCTCGTTATACAGAGAATATGGATAGTCAAGTTCACACTTGTTAACACCGTTTAAGATGCTCTTGGTATGAGCATAGATTGCATCAACTTCACTTTGAGTATAAAGAGAATGGTTCATATCAAGATAGTTCATGAGTCTGTCGATGACGTTTTTTGCAAAATCGTCATTTACATCAACAATCTTGTAATGAGCTCTTGTGAAGTAATTGTAGATTCTAGAACAGGCAGTTTCATGTCTTTCTTCAGGAGAGAGAACAGGCATCTGTTCTAATGAAGGAACTGTAAGTTTTGCTTCACTTACAAGAGCGTAACCTGCAAGAGCGCAGGCTACAGCTACTTTGATTATTTTATTCACTTTAAGTTAGGCCTATTTTGCTTTTTTAGGAAGCAGAACTCTCTCAAGTGGAAGATTTACAGTAAGACCTGATTTTAAGGTTACGTATACAGTGTCTTTCTGAGCATTTTCAGCTACAACACCAAATACGAAACGCTGTTCTGAGCTTAGTACTAAAACTTCAGTACCAGTCTTTAAATCATCTACTGTAGGCTTAATACCATCAACCTTGTTAGGCTTCTTATGGAACTTAGCGCCATTAGCAGGCTTCTTGAAATTTTTCTTATTTGCAGGAGTTTTCTTTGGCTTTGAAGCTTTACGCTTAGCATTGATCTCATCGATGCGCTCTTTAGCATAAGATGCGTGCTCTGCACTTACAGTATCACCGCACTCATTACCATCGATATCGATTCTAGGAGCACCTTCTTTAACGCTGTATAAGTACTTTAGACGTGAAGTATATAAACGAAGAGCTGCTCTTACCTTTGAAATAGAAAGACCTTCAATTGAAGCGCATTTCTCTTTTAAGTCCTCAAAGATACCGATCTTTAATGGACGAGCATCACCATCTTTTACAAAAGCTTTTGGGAAGGTCTTATATAAAAGTTCTAAGGTCTCTTTTACGTGTTCAAAATGAGTACCTTCTTGAGCCTGAGCTTCAGTCTGCTTATTTGCGGTTTTATTTAACTCTTGCTCTTTTTTGATTTCCTGGGTTTCCACAAGAAACTCCTTAAAATAATTATTTAATAACTTACAATTACGCCCATTCTACAATAAGTTGAATTTTATTGCGAAAAATTTTGTCCAAAAGATAGTACTAATGCACTAAAACTCAGAACTTATAGCTTGTGAAACTCAATTTGATCTGTTTTACACTGTAGTTATGCTCAAACAAAACTACAGTGTATAGATTACTTTAACTTCTTTACAGAAATAGCACAGCTCTTTCCTGCAAAGGTAATACCATAACCGTAGACGCTTTTAACTGTTTTATTGGTCATCAAAGGCTCTGCGTAGTTCTTATCTTCAATCTGAGATATAGCCTTCTCACTTAAAGTTTCAATATCAGATCCTATTGGCGCTGATTTTATCTCAATGATTGCAACTTTTCTGAAATCAGTACCTTTCAAAATAATATCTGGATAACCATCACCTGATTCAATATTAGAATGATATTCTCCTAGATTATCTTTACAGTTAGTAAAGATACCGTTTAAGAATCCATGATAGTAGTTCTCATGTGGAGCCCTAGTTGCTGTATCTCTTATTGAAACGAAAGAACACAATAATAGTCCTAACTTGTTCTGTACAAAATCAACATTACCATCTAATAAAGCATGGGCAATGTTTAAAGCTAGATTATCTTTATTTAAGATTTTGCCGAATCTTTCTAAGATGTTGTTTTCAAAACATTCTAAGATTTCTAAATTAGGAATTCTTACAAAGATATCTTTATTGTTCTCTTTAGCCAATTCTTCTTTTTTTGTCAGTTCCCAATCTACAGTAAGATAACCAGTATGTAAGAGTAGTGACCAGAAATCATTTGATTTATGCTCTGATAGAGTGTCATAGTTCATGGATTCGTTTAATTTGAAACTAATAGACTTACCATCAACTAAATCCTGCATCTTTTGGTTGTCATTGTCTGTCAGATATCCTAAGTACTCTTCTAATGCACTGTCTGAAGAGCTCTTATCCCAATAGTTGCCTGGTTTAATATTGTCTAAATTACCTGTTTGTTTAAAGTTAAAGTTCTTTCTTACAAAGTTAATCACATCCCATGGACAGAACATCTCCTTATCAAAGAACTTATATCCATCGTAGTAATTTTTCACAGTTGTAGAGAAGTCATCAAACTCATAGTCTTTTAAGACTTTTTGTGTTTCTTCTTTAGTAAAACCAATGATACCTGTATATTCAGTCTCTTGATCTACTACTGTATTTACGTAAAGGTTATTTACACCTGTAAAGATACTGTTCTTAGCTACTTTTAAGCAGCCTGTAATTACTACCTTACTTATAATTGAAGTATTTTTTTCAGGATCTCTTTTAGGATCTTTTAAAAATCCTAGAAAAGATGACATCAAGCTAACCATTTTCTCATGGTAACCTTTAGCATGAGCTTTAGCTAAAGGAACATCATACTCATCGATTAAGACATAAACCTGTTTCTTAAAGTGCTTATAGAGCATTAAAGATAAAGAAGCTATAGCTTGGGTTATGTAATATCGAGATTGAGCGGAACTTGTTACCAAAAAGTTTTTGTTTGATAATTTTGAGAAGGTATCTTTGTCATTCTCATTTAAAGCAGGACTGTCTTTTAAGAATCCAAATTCATTAACTTTGTCCGCTATAATTCCTGCCAATTGGAAATAGGTATCTTCATAGCTGTCTCCTAACACATCCTTTAATGTAATTGCAATAACAGGGAATTGACCCATGTACTTTTTACAGAACTCTTTGTCTTCAAAAATCTTGGTGTCATTGAAGTAGCTCTGATGAATAGTGGTGTCACCAGGATTTTTGCTACTAATCTTTAAGAAAGACTCAAACATGGTCATGAGCAAGGTCTTACCAAAACGTCTAGGTCTGGTTAAGAGCAGAACAGTAGTACCATCAATTAAAGAATTCTCATCAACAGATTCATCTTCAGAGAACACTTGCTTTAAGTATGGAGTTTTATCTACGTAGTAACGGTTCTTTTCTCTAATCTCAGCAAAGGTATCACCAGTTACTGGTAAGGCTAAGAATTGTTTTTTGCTCATTATATGATCCTGTTATATTTTCTTAATTTATTACATGATTATATGTTATTTGAATGACTTTATTAGGCATTTACTAGCAAAAATTGCCAATTTTAATGATTTTGAAAAAATAATTATTACGTACAGTAAAAGAAAAATCATAGATGGCTTTATAACCGATCTAGGATAGATATCTTAAAATAAACTGTAATTTGGAACTAAACTATAAAGTGAATAGCTTTTACATACTATTTACTCATTTCATGACAGTTCATCATTTCATCTGATTTAGAAGAATCATGATTCATTGAAGACATATCCATTGAGTCATGCTCCATGTTCATCTTCATAGGCATGTTATGCATATTTGAGTTTTCAATAACCTGTTATGAAGTGACCTTTGTCAAGTACTTTTTTCAGTGATTTAGATAAGACGCTCTTTTCAGTATAAGATACGGCATTGGCCACTCTGTTATACGAGGATTGGTTACCCCAGGTCAATGGT
>Ga0256404_1004727_pt1 | contig 25181 bp, 16 predicted proteins | sample RumenRJG_01DNA_FD_185990 | JGI IMG/M metagenome (GOLD analysis project Ga0256404, IMG submission 185990) | Bovine rumen microbial communities from Lethbridge, Alberta, Canada - RJG_01 | ecosystem: Host-associated > Mammals > Digestive system > Stomach > Rumen | place: Canada: Alberta | collected...
TGGCAATACCGACCCTCTGTTTCTGCCCGCCCGAGAGCTCGCTCGGATAGCTGTTCTCTCTGCCATCCAGGCCTACGAGGTGAATCAGCTCTGCAGCTTTCTTCTCTCGTTCTGCCTTCGGCACTCCTGCAAATTCCAGCGGCAGTTCAATGTTCTTCTGCACGGTTCTCGACCACAGGAGATTGAAGTGCTGGAAGATCATGCCGATCTTCTGCCTCTCCTGTCTCAGCTCATTCCTGCTGAGATCCTGCATCGTGCGGCCGTCGATAATCACATCGCCGGCACTCTGTCGTTCAAGCTGATTGATAATCCGGACCAGCGTGGATTTTCCGGCACCGGAATAACCGATGATGCCGTAGATTTCACCATCATGAATCGTGAGATCCACTCCGTTGACCGCATGAATATCGTCGTTCTTGGTTTCAAATACCTTGACGATCTGCTTCAGTTCAATCATGCTTTTCCTCCTTTCCCCCCGGAAACAAAAACCCGTCCTCTTAAGAACACGCTATGGTTCTTTCAAGGACGGGATTGATCTCTCGTGTTACCACCTTGTTTCTCATCAGCATCACTGCTGACGACTCACTGAGTACAGACATACTCCTGTCCAGTAACGGGAACTCCCGTCAGCACTTACTTCTGTTCAGTGCTGCAGCTCCGAGACCATGTTCACCTGTCTCCGCATTATTCCGTTTCACCAATCCCGGAACTCTCTTCGAATGCAGAGTGCAGATTACTCTTCTCTTCACGGCTTTGCATTTAGTATACGATTCCGGAAAAGAAAATCAACCTCTTTTTGCCGCCTTCCCACCGGAAATATTAAAATAGCCTCATGAGCGAAAAGAAATATACCGCCGCCGAGAGAACTGCCCAGATCTGCCAGCTGGTCCGTAAGCTGGGCTATCCGGAAGAACTGGGATATGCATTAGCAGAAGAACTGAAAACCGAGAATGCCATGCGCCGCATGGTCGGCTATCTCTTATCCGCAGATCATCCCCGGATGGAAGACATCATTGATGAAGCACTAGCAATCGCCGAGATGAACAGACAATGGCAGCAGAAGAAAATCCGGGAATATGAGCATGCGAAGTATCTGAATGAAAACCGGCACAGATAGGCAAAACAGATTTCTAACGATCCGGTCATGTTATAGAATAGTGCCATGAGGAAGTCGTTCCGTCTGTTCTGGCCGGTCATCTATCTGGCAGTGTTCATCACTGCCGGTTTCATGATCATCATGTATTCCAACACTTCCTACAGCCGTCAGCAGATGCGGACGAATGCGGAAGATGTCGTCACTCTGACTGCCGATGTCCTCAATTCTGACATTCAGTCGTATGTGAACGAGTCCATCACGGTTTCCAAATCCATGGCTTCCAGTTCGTTTCTGATTGGCTGGCTTCATAATGAGGAGAAGCATCTCAGCACCGACGGAGATACGGAGCTGGTCCAGTATCTGCAGTCTGTTCAGAAAGAATGGAATTATGACATTGCTTTCCTGGTCAGCGCCAGAACCAAGAATTATTACTATCAGGGCGGTCTCAGCAAAGTTCTGCGCTCGGATAACCCTTTTGACAGCTGGTATTACAACTTTGTCAGGGCTTCCTCTCTCTATAATTGCCAGGTTGATCATTCCGAAGCAACCGGGAACAAGATCACACTGTTCGTGAACTACCGGATCATTGATAATCGCGGAAACATGCTCGGCGTCATCGGCGTAGGAACGACCATCAGCAATATCCAGCGTCTGATTGCCCAGATGGAAAAAGAGCAGAATGTGGAAATCTATGTAGTGAATGCCGGCAATGCAGATAATACATTCACCTGGGACACTGCTTACTTCAAGACTGCTGACCGAATCGCAGAAATCACTGGAATCGAGGAGAAAATCATCGGCAGTCCTGCCAAAAAGCCATATTCTGCATGGAATGGCAGCCTGTACCAGGTGATCATCAATGATTCCAGAATGAAATGGAATATCATCATCTCAAAAGACTGTTCCGTGGAAATCGCTGAGATCAACGAACATATGACGAGCAGTCTGTTCATGAACCTGCTGATCACGCTCGGCTGCATCGTGGTGTGCACGCTGCTGATCCGCTCCATGAGCCATCAGATTCATAAATCCGAGAATATTGATTCTCTGACCGGTCTTCCGAACCGGACTCTCTTTGAGGAAGATTACCAGGAAATGCTAAGAGCACATGGTTCCAGCAATTCTTCCTTTGTCGTGATTGAGGCAGATCTTCAGAAGTTCACCATTCAGTCTGAACGAGTCCGCGATACCGTTCTCAACATCATCGCCCGTGTTCTCCAGGAACAGGCAGGCAAACAGGGAACCTTTGCACGCATGGATAGCGGCAGATTCATGGGCATCATCTACATGGATACCCATAATACCTGTGCATTGATGGATCATATCAATGATGTTCTTCAGGAAGAATATACCAGCTTTGATATCTCAGTCTGCAGCGGGGTAACAATTGCGCTTCCGTTCATCCCTTATGCAGAAACTCTGAAAGCTGCAGAAGAAGCACTCTACCGGGCAAAGAAAGACGGTGAAGGATCTTCTGAAGCACTGTAATCATCTGACAGCCTGTGAGTTCTCTCTTCCAGCCCTTTATTTGCTGTCAATGTTTTGACGAGCCGTGATATTTCTCCTATGGTTCTGCCCGGGAATGATTTTTTTATCATTCTGTTTTATTATTGCAATTTACCATTTTAATATTTTTTTCATTTTTTCTGCGTTTATTATTTTGAGCTCATGCAAGCAGGGCACGAGACAGATGATCCGTACGGAAAATTCTTTTCTCCTGGTCATCAAGGTCTGTCCGCCTTGAACATGCAGAGCTGAAAACAGCAGAAGAATCTATCATCCAGGAAGGAAGAAGATCTTCTGCTGCATTTAAACACCGAATTACTTCGTGGAATTTCTTCTGACCATGTGCCCCGGAAATGTGTAATGGCGTGCAATCCCGTCTCCTGCCATCTCAAGCACAGCATTCACCGCTGCCTCCGCAAACTGAGGAAAGTCCACATGGACTGTAGTCAGCTGAGGTTCTGCAATCGTAGCAAATATATAGTCATAGTAGCCGGTCACGGAAACATCTTCCGGAACTCTGATTCCTTCACGCGAAAGGTATGCAATCAGGTTTCTAGCCGACTGGTCGCAATTGCAGACCATCACTTCCGGAAGCTGTTCCGGAAGGACAAATTCTGTTCTAAACTCGTAATCATCACGATCATCGATGATACATGCATCATCCGCAGAAATTCCATGTGCCAAAAGCGCTTTGCAGAAGCCAAGATACCTGTCCTGAAGCGTCGTGTTCAGTCTGACATTCCCGACAAACGCAAATCTCTGATAGCCTTCTTCAAGCAATGATGATGTCAGATGATAGAAATCATTGTAGTTATCCGTATTGATCGTCGTGCATGGCATTCTGCTGTCACCGGCATCTACAAGAACCAGTGCACCCGTGACCTTGCTGAGAATATCAATATAGGAAGGACTGATTGCTCCGAGCACAATGATTCCTCCGGTTCTGAGGTCATCTGCGAAAGCAGGAATATTGCCTTCCTGCTCATCCTGTCTGCTGACTGCCTGAATCTCTGCATACATTCCCCTCGAAGCAGACGCTTTCAGAATTTCAGAAGCCAGTGACCAGTAAAAAGAAGCATAATCAGAGACAAAATGTTCTGCGACCAGAATCCCGATTGCTTCAGCATTCTGAGCTTTAGGACGATAGCCTAGTTCCTCAGCTTTTTCTTTGACTTTTTCCCGGAGTTCCTTTGATACCCCATCTTTATTGCTCAGTGCCTTGGAAACAGATACTACACTGATTCCAAGAGCCTTGGCAATATCATTCATATTCACCTTGGCCATACTTCCATATTATCTCACAAAGGGAGTCATGGAAAAAATGGAAGGGGAATTCTTCAGAATATCAGGTGCACAATTCCTGCAACCAGGAAGATTGCGATAATCGTTCTGACAATAAAGATCAAGAATAAATCCGTGATTTTCAGATTCACGGAAGACCCGAGCATTGCGTTGCCGGCTTCTGTCATGAACACAATCTGAATCATGGACAGCATTACCACAAAGAAACAGGAAGATGTCGCAACTGCCTGTCCGCTGATTGAGATTGCTGGAAGTGATACTTCAATAAATCCCAGCAGAGGGCACTGCGCAATCAAGCCCGCATTTTCCAGCCCGAGCAGATGGAAGAGAGGAACAAATGGAGTTCCGAGAATCTGGAATACCGATGTGTAATAGACGATCGTAAGCGTGATCGTCACAAGCGGGATCATATTTGCAATGATTTTCAGTCCCACTCCGACGCTAGGCACGAAGTTCCCGAAGAACGTCTTCAGCGAGAACTCCTTACTGCGATCCACTGCCAGCTCAACTGCAGCATTGAACCGTGAGCTTCCCTTTTCATTTCCGTGCTCCATCTCTTTCACATACGTGTCCTTGTATTTGTTTGAGATCGGTGGAATACGATTCATGATGATAGTCATCACGAATACAAGAAGAAGCAGAAGCGGAATCATCTGGCCGTAATAATCGCCGACATTGCCGAGGCTTGCAAGCACTGCCATATAGCCGACAGAAACGGTTGAGAACCCGGTCATTGCAGCAATTGCTTCACGTCTCGAATAGATGCCTTCCTGGTAATACTGATCTGCCATCAGAACACCAACCGCAGGAGAAACCATATATGCAGAAATGCAGTTGATCGCTGCCTGCCCTGGCATCCTGAACAGAGGTCTCATCACCGGCTCGAGAAGCGTTCCGAGGAATTCCACAAGACCGCTTTTCAGCATGAAGTAAATGAGCCATCCGGCAATCGATACAGTCAGCAGCACACCACCCGCTAATGAGATCACCTGTCCTCCGATTCTCGGATCATCAAAGATGGAGTCCGGAATCAGATGGAATTGAATAATGCCGATGATCACCCATGCAGCAATATAGAACACCACTTTCTGTGTTCCATCTTTTGCATGGAATGATGCAAAAGGTTCAATTTTCTTCACCTTGCCGAGAAACAGAGATATCATCAGCCACGTCAGCATCAGGAATACAAACCAGAAAAGAAAGTTTCCGAATAATGAACGAACTGCATTGATGATCAGAACAATCGGAACTTTTGCTCCATCTATCGGAACCAGGAAAAGAAATACTCCAATCACACTCAGGATGATGAATCTCAAAATTCCATTGATATCCTTTTCTTTCATAAAACCCTTTCTTTAAAAAATCATATGCATTACCAGAGCTGCCATAGGCATGGCAATCACTGTTCTTGCCATAAATACAATCACCAGATCGATAAAGCGGATCGGCAGGCTGCTCGACAGCATCGCGTTGCCAGCCTCCGTCATGAAGATGACCTGAAGAATGGAGAGAAGCACCACAAAGAACATAGATGCCTGCGGCAGATTGTAGCTTGCCGCGCTGATGCTCGGAAGTGACACTTCAACAAACTCAAGTACTACACTTGGAGCAGTTTTCACTGCTTCCGGTACACCCAGCAGTTTCAGATATGGAACGAACAGCATCCCTAGATACTGAAATAGCTGCGTATGATTGACCAGAATCAGAACAATGGTCACGCATGCAATCATGACTCCGGTAATGGTCTGAGCAAACCTGATCGCGTTCAGGAAACTTCTGCCGAGATTCTTCAGATGAAATGACTCCGCTTTGGAACAGCCGCTTTCCAGCGCCTTTTCAAATCGCTTCCCTGCCCCGAGTTTTTCCACCCGGATATCAGACTCTGTCTGCTTTCTTCCATCCGCATAGATATCCGGATAATGTGAGAACGGAGGGATGCGTATCATGATCATTCCCATGATCAGCACACAGATAAATGCAGAAGCGATCACCACGCCATACATCGACTCAATTCCCGTCAGAGAAACCAGCACCGCCATGTATCCGACAGAAATCACAGAGAAGTTCATTGCAACATCCATGGCTTCTTTGAGCGTGTAAGTGTCGTTTCTGTAATATTGTTCCGTGAAATACACACCTACCGATGCAGAGCTCACAAACGAAGACACTACGTTCACGGCAGCTTCTCCCGGAAGATGAAACAGCGGTCTCATGATCGGCTCTACTAGCACGGAAATGAATTCGACGATTCCGGACTGCAGCAGGAATATTACCGCGAACCCAGCTACAGCTATGGTCATGAATACATTCGAAGCAAGATTGAGAACTCTTGGTCCGATGGCTTCTTCCTGAAGTACAGAAGGTCCGATCTTCAGGAGAACCAGCCATACCACTGCACACGATGCCAGGAAGAATCCGAGTTTCGCCTTTCCTGTATTGCCAAGATATTTCTCTGCCCAGGAAACATGAAACACTTCTGCCAGAATCACGACTGCTGCAAGCACCGTCACGGAGATTATGGAAATATACCGGACCCCATTTCCCAGAAGCCCCTTCAGAAGATTGGTAATCAGTGTGATCGTTACCGTCTTCCCGTCAATCGGGACAAAGAACAGAACGACTCCGATCAGACTGAGAACCAGTAATTTCAGATATTTCATCATCGGAACATATCAAGAACATCTGATACTGCACCGCGGGAAGACCACACTTTATAATCACGGTCAAACTTCTCCGGAGTGATTTCCGTGATGAGATCAGAAACTGCCTTTGCAGCAGCCAGTTCCTTTTCCGGTTCCAGCTTTGTCCCGATGATTGCCTTTTCTGCTCCTTCGCATTCTTTCGGAGTCAGCGAGATTGCGCCGACAATCACGGTTGCGTCTGCTACTGTATCCTGGTCCATGGTCAGTTCCACTGCCATGCCGATTCTTGCAATCGTCACCCGCTTGCGGAATCCGAGCTTATGGAAATGATTGATCACATTCTCCGGACGCTTTCTGATATGGAATCCGACAATGACTTCATTGTAATCAAGACTTGTCTTGCCTGGTCCGAGAAGCAGATCTTTCATTCTCGTCATCCGTGTTCCATCAGGTCCGAGAATCTCAATCTCCGGATCAAGCAGCCACATGACCGGAAGACCATCGCCTGCAGGAGACGCATTTGCGATATTTCCGCCGATCGTGCCGTTATTGCGGATCTGCGGGCTGCCGATATCTGAGCACGCATCATGCAATGCACCAGCATGTTTCTTCACCAGCTCGTTTTCTGCCACCATATGATGCGTGCAGCATGCACCGACAAAGATCGAGTTCTCTTCTTCCCGGATCTCACGAAGCTCAGGGATTGCGCCGAGATATACGAGTTCCGAAGGAATGCGATGGAACGTATACATCTGGATGACTTCGTCCGTTCCGCCGGCAATCATCTTTCCTTTCGGATCCATTTCTTTCAGAACCTGCTTCAGTTCAGAAATATTCTGCGGACGATATCCGTTCATCATGCTGCCTCCCGCAGCTCTTTGGCTGCCCGTTTTACTGCGCGGATAATCTGAACATATCCGGAACATCTGCAGATATTCCCGGATAATGCAGTCCGGATCTCTTCTTCGCTCGGATCCGGGTTTCTCATGATTAGTGCTTTGGAAGACATGATCATTCCCGGCGTGCAGTATCCGCACTGCACCGCAATCTCTTCATGGAATGCTCTCTGCAGAATATCGAGCTCTCCGTTCTTCGCAAGTCCTTCAATAGTGATGACATCCTTGCCTTCCAGAGCAATTGCCGTGACCAAGCATGCATGTACTGCTTCGCCGTTGACGATGACGGTGCATGCTCCGCATTCTCCTTCTCCGCATCCTTCCTTGGTTCCGGTCAGAAGGAAATCCTCACGGAGAATATCCAGCAGCCGTCTTGACGGATCTGTATCAATGGAGCGTTCGATTCCGTTGAGTCTGAAGTTCACTTTCATCTCTGTTTCTCCTTCTTCAGTTCATAGCTGGCAATCAGATCAGGATTGATCGGAATCTGTTCAAAATCCGCATCCATCGCATCATTGATTGCATTCACAATTGCACCTGCAACAGGTACATGGCTGATCTCACCGATTGACTTTGCTCCGTAAGCACCATCCTTGGATCCTTCTTCGATGAACACGACATCCGCATTCACTCCTTCCGGGGCGTTGATCAGATGATAATCCTTGAAGGAAGACGTAGGCTTTCCATCCGGTCTCATCGAATATTTCTCATACAGTGCAGCTCCTCCGCCCATCAGAACGGCTCCCTGCACCTGAGCAACACATACTTCACGGTTGATCGCATGGCCGATATCGTGCACTGCAAGATAGTCCAGCACTCTGGTCATTCCGGTATACGTATCCACTTCCACATGTGCAAAGTGCGTTCCTGTTGTGGATGGGTTGGAATTATTCTTGTATTTCGTATCAACTGAGATTGCTCTCCAGAGAGTTGACAGACTCTTCTTTGCAACATCTCCGAAAGTCATCTTCATCTGCGGATACTGATCAAACGTCAGGACTCCATTCTGCCGGAAATGAATCGACTCAGGCTTACAGCCGGTAAGCTCGGAAGCAGCTTCCAGAATCTGATCCAGCAGGTCGCAGGAAGTCTGATAGGCAGTCTTGCCGAGCACATAGGTTGTTCTGGAACTGTAGCATCCGATATCCCACGGCGTGCTGCTGGTATCTGCTTCGGTTACCGTAACGAGCTTCTCATCAAGTCCGAGCGTATCAGCAATGATCATTCTCATCGCTTCGACGGTTCCGCAGCCATGGTCATGCAGAGACATCAGCGCAATTACGGAACCATCTTCATTGAGCCGCATCGTGCATTCGCCGGCATCCGCAATTCTCGGATAATATCCGCTCAGATGTCCCCCGCAGGCCAGAGATGTACCGCGCTTGTAACGCACATTCTCAGCATTGAACTTCTTATCTTCTGCTTTCTTCTCATCCCATCTGAACCGCTCTCTGCCAAGGGCAAGTTCTTCCGTCACATGCGCATTTCCCAGAGAAGACTCCAGTGCGAGGTCGATGGTATCCTTCGGTGCCGCATTCAGCGACCGGATATCGATTTCATCCATGCCAAGTTTATGAGCCGCTTCATTGATATTGTGCTCCAGCATGGTATAGAGTTCCGGACAGCTCCATCCGCAGAATGCACCGGAAACCGGCGTATTCGTTGTGCATGCTCTGCTTGTATATTTTGCATACGGATACTTGTAGACCCGGAACAGCTTCTTGCTCATAGCTCCGCAGTAGTCCAGAGAATTTCCGAGATACGCTCCTGCATCAAGCGTGTTGTCCATCACAATTCCCTGCAGTTTTCCGTCTTTGGTCCAGTATGACGTAATCTCAGAATCCATTGGCGATCTGGAAATGGTAGAAGTAAATTCTTCACTTCGATTGAAACGGATCATGACCGGTCTCTTCACAGCCAGTGCAGCTGCAGCCGCAACTGGTTCTGTCATCCATTCCTGCTTGGATCCGAAGCAGCCGCCCATCGTTGTCTTCACGACTCTGGTCTTGTTGTAGCTTCGATCAAACAGATCAGAGATGACCGATCTGATTCCAAAGCAGGACTGATTCGGGGAATAGATCGTAAGCATATCTGTTCCTTCGTCGTATGTGCCAATCGCACAGTGCGTCTCCATGGTTGCGTGTGCCTGTCTGGAGAGATGGAAATGCGTAGTTACCGGAATCAGGCCTTCCTGCCTGATTGCTTTAGGATCCCCGTATTCCACATTTGCTGCACTGAATACAGATCCCTCCGGATACATGTCCTTGTTCTTTCCTTCAATGCATTCTTGCGAAGTCAATGCATAAGGGAGAGCTTCATACTCAACTTTCACTTTCATGGAAGCTTCTCTTGCAATCTCTTCGCTTTCGGCGATGACCAGTGCAACTCTGTCTCCGACAAATCTCACATGGTCTGTGAATACGGTTTCCTGCTCCGGGCAATTCAGCCATGCAGTAAATCTGTATCTGCTGAAATGCTTCTGAGTGGTGTTGAACGGAGTCAGTACTTTGATTACTCCTGGCATTGCTAATGCTTCAGAGGCATCTACGCTCTTTACATATCCATGCGGAATCGTGCTGAGAACTAATGCCCCATAGCACATATTTGTCAGATGCTCATCTCCGGCATAAAGCTGTGTTCCCATTACCTTCGCCTTTGCATCATGCAGAGGCCGGCTGTTTCCTACATACTTCATCGTTTTTGTGTCCCTTCCTGCAAGAGATCGTATATTATTTCTTTCACAAGTCAATATATTTAAGTAAAATATTACCTAAATTAATTACCGTTTATTAATTAATTATTATTCGATCATACTCTCAGAAAATTCAAAAAATAGCTTTGGAATGCGCAAAAATATGAGAATCCATAAACGGTCCTCTTGGTTTCATGATTCCGGTCGAAATGCCTAAGATGAAAACAGCTTTCATTTGTTCATCCATATTCTGTCTGCTACAATCTGCCGAGAATGCTGCGGGAGTTCTTCATGATGAGTGATGCATAGAAATTCCTGATCGGAAGGTAAAGATGGAAATATATCGTTTTCAGAGTGAGATTCTGATGAGGCTTTTCAATAAGCGCGCGCCGGTAAGTGCGGATATCCTTTGCCATGAGGCCAAGATGAATGTCAACTCTCTGAGGAAGACCATTGATGAAATCAATCAGGGATGTGCGGTTCAGGGAATGCAGATTGTTTCCAAAGCCGGGAGAATACGATCCTTTGCATCTGAATCAAGCAGCTTTTCTGCACCGGATACGCCGAACTTATATTCTGATTTGAAGAGGTAGTAGCTCATTGCTCCATTGATTGCAGAATACACAGCGATCATGAAGATAAGTCCCAGCAGCAAACCAGTCTCCTGGCTCATGCCGATAGCAATGGAAATGATGATCGGAGTAATCAGTGCCTGGATCAGAGAATCTCCGAGTCCTGCCAGAGGTCCTGTTAATGCAGTCTGGATAAACTGAATCAGCTGATTCGGGATCGCATTGGTCTTTGCACGTTCTACTTCCACGCCCAGGACAATGCCGTAAATCACGGCACCTAATCCCTGCTGGGTATTGAAGAATACTGCATGGTTCTTAGCCAGTTCTTTCTGTTTTTCAACATCGGCAGGATAGATATCTTCTGCCATCCGGCAGACCATTGCAGTCAGAGAGCATCCGATCATACGTTCACGAGTGAAGTTCATCGGAATGGACCAGTTATAAGCTCAGAATGCTTTATTCACGAATTTCTTATCTGTTTTAAGCGCATCGAGATGCGCATCATTTGCAGTCTGTGTCATCAGTCATCGTCCTCCGTTCCCGAAGCTGCCCTGCATTCCCGGGTACATCTGGAAGTGAATTTTTACTCCCATATCAGCCAGTTTCTTCACTGCATTCATTTCATCCGCATTCAGCCAGATGTCATATGCAATCTGCTCTGCTTCTCCTACATGAGGAATGTTTGCGACATTGAACTCTTTCGGTAGATCAGGAAATCTTTCATACACCTGCACGAATGTAGATGGACGGCGAGCAAGGATCAGTGTTCTCTTATCGTTGACCATGCATTTTCCAATCGAAACTGCGGCATCTTCAAAAGAAGAAACGGTAGCCCTAACCCCCTGAGGAGCAGCCAGTTCAAAGATCTTCTTCAATGTTGGATTAGATGCAGTAGGTTCATCGATTGCGATGACTCTGTTGATGTTGTACATCGAAATAATCTTGGTCTGCACCTGGCCATGAATGAGCCTGTCATCTGAGCGCAGGAATGTAATCATAATCTTTCCCCTTTCTGAATGATTTAAGATTGAGTGATGCTTTACGTTGTTAAATATAGGAGAAAATGAAAGCGGTTAGATTTCTAAATCTGAATGAATATGCACGCACATTCTGACAACGAGACTCATAGCAGAAGTCCGTTTTCAACATCGTTCACCCACCATAAAAAAATGCTGCTTCCTCAGCAGAAACAACATCTCCGTTCCTTGATTTTCAGATCTTAATTGCCGCCAGGTATGCGGTATGAATCGCATTGAAGGATCTTACCAGTCTTTACTGGCCAGATACGTTTCTTTCCTTTTCGGAATGATTCATCATATCATGCATGTTCTTCTCGAAATCCTCTTGCATTCAGGCAGCAAGGATTGAAATGTGCATGCAGAAAAAAGGAATTCTGAGAATTCTCCGCACCAGGCTGGTCATCACTGACCGGGCTGCCCTGGAACAGATTGCTCAGAATCCCCGTTTTCTTCTTTCCTGAAAAGTCAGAGACTCTCTTTCTTTTTTCCTAATCCATGTGCCCTCAGATACAGGTACATGACAATCATGACTGCAAGTGTGATGATCCAGCTGACCGGATAAGCCATCATCAGAACCCGGAAAGTATGATGTGTCTGAAAATACGTATAAACCCATGTAATGCGGACCCCGCAGATTCCGATCAATGCAACAATAGCAGGTTTCAGAGATTCCCCATAGCCTCTCATTGCCCCGGAAATATTATCAATTGCTCCATTCAGTGTCTCAAAGCAGAGAATCCAGAAGATTCTTTCAAATCCATATTCAATTACCGCCGGATCGCCATTGAAGATATGCAGAAGAGGCCTTCCGAATGCGACCAGCAGAAATGAGAATCCCCCTCCGATCAGGGTGCTTTCAATCAATGCGGTTTTCAGCGTCTTTCTGCAGCGATCTGGCTTTCCAGCGCCATAATTCTGAGAGACAAAGGTCGTGCAGGCCTGGGAAAAACTGTTTACCAGGAAATACCCGAGAATCTCAATATTGAACGCTGCACTGGAACCAGCAACTGCATCTGTCCCGAGCGAATTGACTGCAGCCTGAATGATCACATTGGAAATTGAGAACACCATTCCCTGTATGCCAGCAGGAAGTCCTACCCTCAGCATCATTCCGAGCAGATCTCTGTCAATATGAAACCGATCTTTCTGAATTCTGATTGCAAGTTTACCCTTGCACAGAAAATAGAACAGAAGCCCGGAAGAAATCACATTAGAAATCACGGTCGCGACCGCAACTCCATCTACTGTCATCCCGACTGCGATGACAAAGAACAGATTCAGAACCACATTGATCAATCCGGAAACTACCAATGCAAACAGCGGCGTCTTCGTATCACCCTGGCTCTGATAGATTGCTGACTCAAAGTTATAAAGCAGAATCACCGGCATTCCGATCAGATACACTCTGAGATACAGCACTGCCATATCCATGACATCTTCCGGAACCGACATCAGTTCCAGAAGACCCCGGGCAATCAATTCTCCGAATATTGTGACGAAAATGCCGGAAATCAATGCCACAAGGATAGCCGTATGAACTCCCTTTTCCACACTATCCATATCTTTTCTGCCAGTAAACCTGGAAATCACGACATTGGCTCCAAGTGATACTCCGACAAACAGCGTCACCATGATATTCACTACAGAAGAATTCGCTCCGACTGCTGCCATGGCCTGCTTGCTGACAAACTGTCCAACCACAGCTACATCTGCAGCATTGAACAGCTGCTGCAGAATGCCAGTTGCTGCAATCGGCAGAGCAAAAATCAGGATCTTATCCCACAGAGACCCCTCAATCATATTCAGTTTTTTCTTTTCTTCCATTCGTGTCCCCTTCAGTATGGTGAATACTATACACCTGCGAATATATGCTGTGAAAAGAAAAATCCATGCCATTACAGCATGGACTTTTCAGGATTACATCATTTCCCAGCTTCATCCTCCGGTGCTTCCTGATCCATTACTGCTCCGCAGTAAGGACACACAGGCTTTTCCAGATTAGAGGTTTTTCCGCAGACAGAACAGTCACACTCTCTTGAATAAAAGAACCCTCCGACCGCATCTTCTGATTCTGTCTTATGATGAATCCAATAACCGTGTTTTTCTTCCATGACTCTATTTTACCGCATTTCGGAAAAATGAATCGGAATCATTCTACCGTTACAGATTTTGCCAGGTTTCTAGGCTTATCAATATCGCAGCCTTTTTCCTTCGCCGTGAAATAAGCAAACAGCTGCAGAATCACCGCAACCGGTATCGGAGCAAGATCACTGTTCACATCCGGTATCCGGATCACATGGGAGAACTGTTCTCCTTCATAATCTTTTCCCGTCACAAGTATAACTTCTGCTCCTCTGGCAATGGTCTCTTCAATGTTCGAAATCGTCTTCATAGCCACTTCCGGCTGTGTTGCCATAGCCATGACTACGGTATGCTTTTCAATCAGTGCAATCGGCCCATGCTTCAGCTCGCCGGCATAATACGCATCCGCATGCACATAGGAAATCTCTTTCAGCTTCAGAGCCCCTTCCAGTGCACTTGCATAATCCAGCTGTCTGCCGATGAAGTATGCATCCCTCTGATCCTTCAGAAGCCCTGCCAGATCTTTCATCGTATCCTGGTACTTCATCGTCTGCTCAACCGCATCTGGAAGATTCTTCAGGTCCTCAATCTTCTTCGTGATTCCTTTTACCGGGCTTCCCGTCAGCTCCGCAAGCTTCAGCACCAGCACATAAAGCAGTACCAGCTGAGTCGTATAAGCCTTCGTGCTCGCAACAGAAATCTCCGGACCAGCACACGTATAAACAACCGTATGTGCAAGTCTTGCAATGGAAGAGCCAAGCACATTCACGATTCCGATCGTCGTGCATCCCTTTGCCTTAGCCAGCTTCAAGGCGGCCATGGTATCTGCTGTTTCACCAGACTGAGAAACGAAGATACATACCGTATCTTTTCCCACCCTGGGATTGCTGTAGCGGAATTCACTTGCCGGGATTGCCGAGCTGAACAGTCCCATCATCTGCTTTGCAAGATGATCTGCATAGAGACATGCATGATAGGCAGTGCCGCATCCGATCCATACCAGCTGATGAATCCCAGTCCAGTCAAGATCCAGAGACTCCACTTCCGGGAGCGAGATTCTTCTTGCCTTGAGTTTTCCTCTCAGCGTTTCCTTGATCGCGTTCGGCTGTTCATGAATTTCTTTCAGAAGGAAGGAATCATACCCTCCCATCTGAGCAGACTGAATGTCATAAGGGAACCGGATGAAATGCGGTTCCTTCTTTTTCCCGTTCTCATCAAACAGCTCCAGAGAACCAGGCTTCAGGATCGCCATGTCTCCATCATTCAGCGGCAGAATATCTTTCGTATATTCCAGAAGAGCCGGCGCATCGCTTGCGCAGAAAGTGCTGTCTTCCGTCTTCCCGAGCACCATAGGGCTCTCTTTCTTTGCAACATAGATCGTATCCGGTTCAAACACAGAAACCACGCAAAGCGCCCAGGAACCATTCAGGCGCTTCAGCGTCTTCTTCAGGGCACTGAACAGATCGTGAGACTCCCGGTAATACTCATCCAGCAGCAATACGATGACTTCACTATCTGTCTCAGACTGGAAATGGTATCCCTTTTTCACCAGTTCCTCTCTCAGAGCAGAATAGTTCTCAACAATCCCGTTATGAACCAAGGAAATCGTATTGTCCGCATTGGTATGCGGATGCGCATTCAGATTGCTCGGAACGCCATGCGTAGCCCAGCGCGTATGACCGATTCCCGCCGTTTCAGAACATTCCTTATCAGCAAGAATCTTCTCAAGCTCTGACAATCTTCCTTTGGTCTTCCAGGTACGCAGACCCTTCTCAGAGACCAGCGTGATGCCTGCAGAATCATAACCGCGATACTCAAGCTTTCTCAGACCCTGCAGTAAAAATGGCAGCGCTTCGCTTCTGCCGGTGAAACCTGTAATTCCGCACATGAAAAAATATCCTCCATTTCCAGGGAATTTCTTGGTCATGGAGGATACCGAATGGATCTGTTCAGCTCTCACGAACTGTTTTTTCCCATTGCTCAGGCCGTATCCAGCCTTCGGGTCATCCGCCGAATCTTTCGATAAATACCCGATCCTCGTCAACTGCGATTGCAGTCCAGGCGCTATATTCTGTCACTGATCTCCACGACAGAACTTATTATACACGATAATGAATGCCGATTCACCTGTTCAGGGAAATCGCCATCCTGCGAAGCGTCTCCTTTCTGCCTCGGATCACCAGCGAATAAGCCATGAAAACCTCAGGATCTGCAATTCCCATTACACCATCATCTCCGAACAAATGCAGATCAGCACCAGCCAGTTTCGCAGAGAATGCAATTCTTTTCACGGTATCAGAATCCGCATTCTCCATGCCATTGCCGACCGAAACGATCGCCAGCCTCCCGCGGTAATGGATATGAGCAATCCGCTCTGCACACCATTCTTCTGTACATCCAGGCATCGTTCCTGGCCCTTGCAGCAGCACGCCATCCGCTCCGTTATTGATATACCCATTGATATCATCAATCGTCGGAAACTCATTTCCGCAATTTCCATTGCCAGCAAACAGAATCATTCCGTCTCCGATTGCTTTCCGGATTTCTCTCAGCGCATCCTTGATCGAAGAATGATCTCCTGCAATCAGCAGCACATTCGCTCCCATTGCAGCAGCTTTCACTGCATTCTGAGGCGTCGCAATCATTCCCCTGCTCAGCTTCTTATGGCTTTCCGGGCTCGCCGCAATCAGCCTGATTCCGATCAGTCTTCCGGTCAGTTTCTTTACCATGCGTATCGTATCCATCGGCTGTTTCACAGCCGGCAGACCTTCAATAAAAGGATTTTCTGCATCAAACTGATCCAGAATCAGAATTTCTGCACCATAAGCAGCACAGAGTTCTGCATTGGTCAGATCTCCGCCACAGGAAGAAACATTACCATTTACCATCGAAGCTAGTACTTTTCCGCCGGAAATCCGGATTCCACGAAGGATTTCATCCCGTTTCAGCGCTGAAAATTCATTAGGTGTGCAATCCAGAAGGCTTTTTTCATTCATATGCTCATGATAGCAGTGAACCCAAAATCATGCCATTGAAACTTCCAGGATTATCGGATATAATAACTCTGCTGTTTTTATATGCCAGCTTAGCTCAGATGGTAGAGCAACTCATTCGTAATGAGTAGGTCGTTGGTTCGATTCCGATAGCTGGCACGCAGAAGACTTCTCAGAAAACTGAGAAGTTTTTCTTTTCCTCTGATACTGAAAAGAGCGCACGGGCAATTTGTCCATGCGCTCTTTCCTTGAGTCATTGATCCTTGTGATTCCTGCTGCCGATCAGTTCTTTCTGGACTTTCTCAGTACCTCATAAGAAGCTGCAGCAAGGATCATGGAACCTCCAAGCATCCAGAACCATCTCAGGATACCATCATCGCTGGTATTCGGAGTATAAGGTCTTCCGGTATTCGGTGTGTACGGTGTTCTCGCCCCGGTATAAGGAGTATACGGAACAGCAGCCGTCACAGGAGTATAAGGAGTATCTGCACCAGTCTCCGGTACATACGGTGTCGGAGCAGGAGTAGACGGAGCCGGAGTTGATGGAGCAGGCGCCGCATTGACTGTCAGCGTTCCGAGATTCTCGGCAAGCTCATAGTTTGCCGCCAGCGTATTGCCCCATTCAATCGAATATCCATTTGCAGAGCTTCCTACTGCAGTCTGAGATCCGTTTGCAGTGACGGTGATGCTGTCACGAACTGTCATCAGACCTTCAACAGCTGTTTCTGCATTGGTCAATGCTGTTCCATCATAAGTCTTGCTTGCGCTGCCGGTAGAGATGGTCAGCGGAGCAGGAGTGATCTGGTATGTTCTTACTACCGTTCCGGTGTAATTGCCGATTCCGGTAACCGTAATCGTCACAGTACCTGCATCAATCAGATTGTCGCTGTATGCAAGCGTGTAATCCGTGCCTTCCAGGAGAATTGCATCATCTGCATCCGCATTGATGAAGCCAAGCAGATCGGAGAAGAAGCTTGCTGCTGCATTCATTGCAGAAGCCTTTACTCTTTCAACCGTGACCGGCTGTTTCTGCTCGAGTCCGTTATAGACTACATTTTCCGGCTGGCTGACAGTGAACTTATCCGCATTGGAGATGTCCGCAGCGATCACTGTCAGGGTTCCCGTCTTTGCTTCAGCCGTGTAGTTGCTTTCAGATGCCGTTCCATCCCATACCAGGCTGTAAGTATTCTCACTGCTGCCAACTGTGATCTGGGATCCGGTAGCACCGAAGCTGACAGTCTCACCATTGACAAGTCCTTCAATTGTACCAGCTGCAGTGAGCGGTGTTCCATCGTATTCCTTCTCTGCATCCGGAGTCACAATGAGGAGCGAAGCAGGAGTGATCTGATATGTTCTCTTCACAGTTCCTGTATAGTTTCCGATACCGTCAACTGTTACCGTAACTTCTCCGACATTCTTGACATCCTCGCTGAAGGTCAGCGTGTAATCCGCGTTCTTAACGAGCGTCTTTCCGGATTCCGTATCTGTCACAGCCGGTTCCTCTGCCTGATCGAGTCCGTTATAGACAAGATCATTCAGGTAATCAACCGTGAACCTGGTTTCATCAGAAATGTCTGCCGCAGTGATGCTCAGCGTTCCGAGATTTTCAGTAATCTCGTAGTTGCCTGCCTTGAACCCGAACTTCTTTGTGTAAGTAATGGTATTCGGAACATCGCCGACATCGGTAATCGTTCCTGCTGCCTTGAGATCACTGACTTCGCCAGTTACGAATCCATCGCCTGCGACCGTGACTTCCGGTGCGGTGAGCGCTGTTCCATCATACACCTTGCTTGCGCTTGCAGAAGTCAGCGTCACTTTTCTCGTAGAAACCGTCAGCGTGCCGTTTTCCGTCCTGATGCTGGAGAACTGATCTGTTACATCCTCATCACCCTTCTTGATGACGACGGAGGTAACGATATTATCCGCTGTTCCTGCATTTGTGATGCTTCCGCTGATCATGACAGCCGAAGTGAATCCTGCCGGGAGGCCAGCGATGCTGTAGCTGTTCTTAGTCAGTACTGTGCCGTCATAAGTCTTGGAATCACTTTCTGCAGTTACTGTAATTGCTGCTGCATTCACCGTGACTGTCAGCGTGCCTTCGATCTTTTCGATCTCGTAGTTGCCTGCTTTGAAACCGCTGTTCTCAGTGTATTCAATTGCATTCTTCACGCTGCCCGCCTTGATGATCGATCCAGCTGCTCTGAGATCGCTCACTTCACCGGTTACGAATCCATCACCAGAAACTGTTACTGCTGGTGCTGTCAGTGCTATGCCGTCATATGCCTTGCTTGCATCCTCAGACTTCAGGGTCACTTTACGCTTCGTAACTGTCAGCGTGCCGTTTGCCTTGCTAATGTTGGAGAACTGGTCCGTTACATCCTCATCACCCTTCTTGATGACGACGGAGGTAACAATGTTATCCGCTGTTCCTGCATCCGTGAGGCTGCCGCTTACCATGACTACTGTGGTGAATTCTGCCGGGAGACCAGTGATGCTGTAGGTGCTCTTCGTCAGGGCCGTGCCATCATACATCTTGGTGTCACTTCCTGCAGTTACTGTGATTGCCGCAGCATTCTGAGTGATTGTCAGGGTTCCTTCACTCTTTGTGATCTCGTAGTTGCCTGCCTTGAAACTGCTATTCTCTGTGTAAGCAATCGCATTTACAACGCTTCCGACATTAGTGATCGTTCCGGTCGCCTTGAGATCTTTCACTTCACCAGCTACGAATCCATCACCGCCAACCGTTACTTTCGGAGCCGTCAGAGGTGTGCCATCGTATTCTCTGCTTGCAGTCTCAGAGCTTAAAGATACGCTGCGCTTGCTGACTGTCAGAGTACCGCTGTTCTTCGTAATCGTCTTGAACTGATCAGTGACATCTTCATCACCTTTCCTGATGACTACTGATGTGACTTTGTTTTCAGCAGTTCCAACATTCGTGATACTGCCGCTTACAGTCACTTCCGCAGTGTATCCATTCGGAAGGCCAATGACCTCTGATCCGCTCTCAGTCAGAGCTGTGCCGTCATAAGTCTTTGCTGCATTCTTGGCATTGACGACGATCTCATCTTCATTCTGCGTGATTGTCAGAATGCCTTCGTCCTTCGTGATCGTGTAGTTGTCAGCCTTGAATCCGCTCTTTACAGTGTATCTGATTTCGTTCTTTACGCTGCCCGCCTTTGTGATCGTTCCGACTGCTTTGAGCTCGGCTACTTCACTGGCTACGAATCCGTCACCAGTTACTGCGACATTCGGTGCAGTCAGTGCCGTGCCATCAAATACCTTGCTTGCACTTTCAGATTTCAGATTCACCGTGCGCTTATTCACCGTCAGCGTTCCGCTTGCAGTTTCAATGTTTGTGAACTGATCAGTGACATCCTTGCCATCTTTCCGGATAACTACAGACTTCACTTCGTTTACGGCTGTGCCAGCATCTGTAATAGATCCACTTACAGTCACATCAGGAGTGAAACCTTCCGGCAGACCAGTAATGCTGAATGTGCTCTTGGTCAGTGCCGTTCCGTCATACGTCTTGCTGTCACTGTCTGCAGTCACCTTGATCGCCGCAGTATTTGCAGTGATTGTCAGAGTTCCTTCCGCCTTGGTGATCTCGTAGTTACTTGCCTTGAAGCCCTTATTCTTACTGTATGTGATGGTGTTGGTTACGCTGCCGATCTTTGTGATGCTCCCAGTCGCTTTGACATCGCTTACTTCACCAGCTACGAATCTGTCACCTGAAACTTCCACTTCCGGTTTTGTCAGCGCTGTTCCATCATAAGCCTTACTTGCAGATCCAGAAGTCAGCGTCACTTTTCTCAAAGTAATCGTCAGCGTTCCTTTTGTCTTCGCAATATTGGAGAACTGATCTGTTACATCCTCATCATCCTTCTTGATCACTACGGAGGCAATTACGTTATCAACTGTTCCAGCATCAGTGATACTTCCAGTCACTGTCGCTTCCGCCGCAAATCCTTCAGGAAGACCAGTGACACTGTAGCTGCTCTTTGTCAGAGCGGTACCATCGTAGGTCTTGCTGTCGCTATCTGCTTTTACTTCAATCGCTGCAGTATTTGCAGTAATCGTCAGCGTTCCTTCAGATTTCTTGATTTCGTAGTTGTCTGCTTTGAAGCCAGTTCCTTCGGTATAAGCAATGGTATTTGTTACGCTGCCGACATTGGTGATCGTTCCAGTTGCCTTAAGATCGGTAACTTCGCCCGTAACGAATCCATCACCAGTCATTGTGACATTCGGTGCTGTCAGTGCAGTGCCATTGTATTCTCTGGTTACGGTTTCCGAGGTCAGCGTGACACTCCGCTTGGTAACGGTCAGCGTTCCGTTATTCTTTGTAATCGTCTTGAACTGACCGGTTACATCATTTCCGGACACATCATGAATCATGACAGTTTCAACAACGTTAGCTACTGAACCAGCATTTGTGATCGTACCGCTTACGGTCACTTCTGCCGTATAGCCTTCCGGAAGTCCTGTGACATCTGCTTCATTCTTTGCCAGCGGTCTGCCATCATATTTCTTCTCAGCATTCTTGGCATTGACTACAATCTCGTTTTCATTCTGCCTGATTGTCAATGTCCCTTCATCAAGTTCAATTGAATAGTTGTCAGCTTTGAATCCTTCAAGGGTCTTGTAAGTGATGGTATTTGCTGTACTACCTGTATTCGTAATCGATCCAGAAGCCTGAAGATCACTTACTTCTCCTGTCACGAAACCGTCTCCGCTTACTGCAACTGCAGGTCTCGTCAGAGGTTTTCCATCGAACTGCTTGCTTGCACTTTCAGAAGTCAGCTTAACCGTCCGCTTCGTAACGGTCAGCGTTCCGCTGACAGTCTCAATCCCGGAGAACTGATCTGTTACATTTTCACCGTCTTTCTTGATGGTGACTGAAGTAACCTTGTTTTCAGCTGAACCAGCATCTTTGATACTTCCGCTTACCGTCACTACCGCAGTGAATCCTTCCGGGAGTCCGGCAATGCTGTAAGTGTTCTTGGTCAGAGCGGTACCATCATAGACCTTGGTATCGCTTCCTGCTGTCACCGTAATCTTGCCAGCATTCTGCGTAATCGTCAGTGTTCCTTCGGACTTTGTAATCTCATAGTTGCCAGCATTGAATCCAGCCTCTGCGGTATAAGTGATCGTATTTTGGACGCTGCCAGCTTTAGTGATGCTGCCAGTTGCCTTAAGCTCACTTACTTCGCCAATCACAAAGCCATCGCCCGCAATCGTCACTTCCGGTTTCGTCAGAGCGATACCGTCATATGCCTTGCTTGCGCTCTCGGAGGTCAGGGTCACTTTCCGCTTTTCAACGGTCAGGGTTCCATCAGCTGTCTGGATCCCGGAGAACTGTCCGGTAACATCCTCGTTATTCTTCCAGATCGTTACGGAGACCACCTTATTAGCCACAGTTCCGACATCAGTAATGCTGCCGCTTACCATGACTACTGTGGTGAATTCTGCCGGGAGACCAGTGATGCTGTAAGTGCTCTTCGTCAGGGCAGTGCCATCATACATCTTGATGTCACTTCCAGCAGTTACTGTGATTGCCGCAGTATTCTGAGTGATCGTCAGCGTTCCTTCAGATTTCTTGATCTCGTAGTTGCCAGCTTTGAAGCCAGTTCCTTCGCTATAAGCAATGCTATTTGTTACGCTGCCGACATTGGTGATCGTGCCGGTTGCCTTTAGATCGGTAACTTCACCAGTAACGAATCCATCACCAGTCATTGTGACATTCGGTGCTGTCAGTGCAATGCCATCATATTCTCTGCTCACGCTTTCCGAAGTCAGCGTGACACTCCGCTTGGTAACGGTCAGCGTTCCGTTATTCTTTGTAATCGTCTTGAACTGATCGGTTACATCATTTCCGGACGCATCGCGAATAATGACATCTCCAACAACGTTATCTGCTGTTCCAGCATCGGTAATGCTGCCGGTTACGGTCACTTTTGCCGTATAGCCTTCCGGAAGTCCTGTGACATCTGCTTCATTCTTTGCCAGCGGATTGCCATCGTATTTCTTCTCAGCATTCTTGGCATTGACAACAATCGCGTTTTCATTCTGCGTGATTGTCAGAGTGCCTTCGTCCTTCGTGATCGTATAGTTGTCAGCTTTGAATCTGCCGTTCTCTGTATATTCGATCGTATTTGTGACGCTGCCGGCTTTTGTGATGGTGCCTGTAGCTTTGAGGCTGCTGATTTCACCGTCTACGAATCTGTCGCCGCCCACGATAACATCCGGTTTTGTCAGCGGTGTTCCATCAAATGCTTTGCTTGCACTTTCGGATTTCAGCGTAACCGTCCGCTTCGTAACGGTCAGCGTTCCGCTGACAGTCTCAATCCCGGAGAACTGATCTGTTACATTTTCACCGTCTTTCTTGATGGTGACTGAAGTAACCTTGTTTTCAGCTGAACCAGCATCTTTGATACTTCCGCTTACCGTCACTACCGCAGTGAATCCTTCCGGGAGTCCGGCAATGCTGTAAGTGTTCTTGGTCAGAGCGGTACCATCATAGACCTTGGTATCGCTTCCTGCTGTCACCGTAATCTTGCCAGCATTCTGCGTAATCGTCAGTGTTCCTTCGGACTTTGTAATCTCATAGTTGCCAGCATTGAATCCAGCCTCTGCGGTATAAGTGATCGTATTTTGGACGCTTCCAGCTTTAGTGATGCTGCCAGTTGCCTTAAGCTCACTTACTTCGCCAATCACAAAGCCATCGCCCGCAATCGTCACTTCCGGTTTCGTCAGAGCGATACCGTCATATGCCTTGCTTGCACTCTCCGACTTCAGATTTACCGTACGCTTGCTGATCGTCAGCGACCCATTTTCGATTTTTACCGTGAACTGATCCGTGACATCAGCACCGCTGCCATCTTTCACCACATAGGTTCCGGAAATGATATTAGGATAATTCCCCGCATCTTTTTTCTCCGGGCTGCTTGTGGTATAGCCGCTGACTGTATAGCTGACTCCATTGATCGTAAAGGTGTCAGTTTCTACACCGGCAGCGCTATGCGTTGAACCATCATAGGTATATGATCCGGAATTTGCTTTTAATGTGATCTCTTTTTTCTGCTCCCAGACAGCATAGAGATGATTTGCAGAAGTATTATCGATTCCGATTTCCGTTCCAACTGCATACTGCTTTCCACCAGCATCTTTCCAGTGTGCAAAATAGTATCCATCCGGTGCTGCAAATCCTGCCTTCTCAAGCGTAATCGTAGTGTTGTTTTCTTGTCCGTCAACTGAGGAAGTTTTTTCAGTCAAGCCAGAGCCTGCCGGATAATTAGAATGATATGTGATAGATGTTTTCTGAGCGGTATCTCCATAGACCGCAGTAAGTTCAAGATCAGCTGCAACCTTTACTTTATCTCCAGGATAGTAAGCATTTTTGCTGTCATCTGTCCAGTAAAGGAATGTCTTTCCCTTTGGAGCAGCAATTCCCGCTGCCGACATAATGTCTGCATAGGAATTCTCTGCATACTGTTTGCTGTCTACCGGAGCTGTCCCGGTTCCTTCACCCCGACTATAGGAAACGGTATATTTCTCTCCGTTGATATAGTACGGATAAAGAGTGATGTCACTATATACTCCTGTGTTGAAGTTATAGATCGTATAGTCATCGCCTGATTTTGTTGCCCAGCCAGCCCATGTATATCCAGCTGGTACAGTAACTGTATAAGAACCATTGCCTTCCTGAATCACAGTGCCGTCAGTTTCTTTTACGGTCGGCATATCATTTTCGTTGATCTTGTCGCCGTAATTGACAATGACCTCCATCGGGGTTCCGGTTCCCTTAATATTTGTATGGACCGTTCCCGTATAGGTCGGAGCTGCCCACTTTGCGTAAAGCGTAATGTTATATGCGGGCATAGTTCCTGTCAAAACTACAGGGCTGCCTGCTCCAAGCTCATTATCAAACCACCCCGCAAATGTATAACCCGAAGGTGTTCCGGCAGGACGTTCCGGAGCAGTTTGCAAATCAACCTTGCTGATGTCCTCTCCATATTTGAAGGTCCGCGATGAAGTAGAATCTCCATTGACGAATTTTATCGAATAACTATTTCTGCTATAGCGGAAAGATACTTCATAAACATAATTGGATACATAATTAAATTTAGATCCATCTTTTACATTCTTAAGATATGTAAATCCTTCAATATCATAATGATCTTCTGCGGTTGTCGACCAAGTATTATTATCTGATTTAAAACTATCTTTATGATCTAAGACATATTTACCATCTAACTGTTACCGCTAAATCAAAATGTCCAGAATCTGATCTGATCATATGTCCGGAAACTGCTCATCTTGGTGACTTTGAATGAATCTCAGAATTGATAAAGCCCGGTTTTCCGGGCTTTGCTGTTTTATCT
>Ga0256404_1004728_pt1 | contig 25176 bp, 11 predicted proteins | sample RumenRJG_01DNA_FD_185990 | JGI IMG/M metagenome (GOLD analysis project Ga0256404, IMG submission 185990) | Bovine rumen microbial communities from Lethbridge, Alberta, Canada - RJG_01 | ecosystem: Host-associated > Mammals > Digestive system > Stomach > Rumen | place: Canada: Alberta | collected...
GATTTGTCCGCTAAGGAGTGTATTGTGCCGTCATAACGCTTTCTCCAGCGGTAAACATATTGTCGATTGGTTTTGTAGCGTATGGCAGCTTTAGTAACGCCATATTTTAAAGAATATTCAATTAATGCTTGCCTAAACTTCATATCTTGTGTTATAGTATTCATATACGGAAATCTCTCCTTTTGTAGTTTGGTGTGGTAACTTAACTATAACACATTTTGAGCGGTTTCCGTATTCTTTTTTTTACCGACATATTTTTGTTCAAACTCGTTTTGAATAAAAACATGCCGGAATGTAACACATCTATTGTAAACCTACACATCGTGTGCCGATATAATTATACTATATTATTGAAAATTCTGTCGGATTGTGATATTATGTTTATAAGTGATTTGCACTGCTTCCACAGAGGAGAAACGGAGAATTTTTATGAACAGAAAAATCATAATATACATATCGGCGACTGCGGCATTGTTTATAGCAATAATATCGACACTGCTTCTGCTTATTCCGCAAAAAGCCGAGCCGGTCGGCACACTTTTTGAAACAAACGCAACGGTTTACATAAATCACACCAAAATACCGTCCTACGGCTATGATAACCGTGTTTTTATCGCCGCAGAGGATTTGGAAAACTTCGGAGCGGTTATAATAAAATCCGATGACGGCAATGTGACCGTTGCATATGACGCAATTTCGGAAAATGCCGAGCGCGAGCAAACATTTTCGCGTATTCAAAGCGGTACGGAGCTTGAAAAAACGCCGTATCTGCTTTATATAAACGGCAGTGAAACGGAGCATTATACTGCCGGCGGATATAATATCATTCCTGCCGAGTCATTAAAGCGGCTGCCGCACACTTCGCTCAGCTATGCCGATAATACGTATCGCTTTACTATGTCAACAGATATTGAAAACCCAAACATAATAGAGGGAAATACCGAAAGCACTCCCGTACCGACAGAGAAAAAGCAGAGCAAAATAATAGTTCTCGACCCGGGTCACGGCAGACCGTCCTCCGAAATGAGCGAAACCGACAAAATAAATAACGGCTGGATATACAATACTGCCAAAGGTCAGTGGGGCGAGTGGCGGCATTGGAAAAATAATTCCGTATGGAAGGACTGCGAGGGTACGGACTGCAATAAGTACGGAGATTGCTGGTATCCCATGGCAAACGGTGACAGAAGCGCCGAGCCTGATATTAACCTTAAAAACTGCCTTTCGGCAAAGAAATATCTTGAGGAACTGGGCTACACCGTGCGGCTTACACGCTCCGAATCCACTGAAAATCCGTCCGTTACAAAGCGGATTTCCTACTGCTACCCCAATCAGGACATAAACGCCGCACCTGACGCCGACGCATTTATCTGCATACATTCAAATGCCGGCGGAGGCAGGGGCAGTGCATATATCGAACTTTCGGGCAATTATACGCAAAGCGGAATACTTCCGTCATATGCCGCCGACGGAAACCATCTCGGCAAAATGATAAATGATGAAATAACCGCCTCGACAAGCCTTTCCGTCCACGGTGACGGAAAAATATCGGGCGAGGGGTACTTAATAGCGTTCAATAAAGCTCCCATCACCTGCGGATATATGGAAATAGGCTTCTTTGATAATCAGTCCGACCTTGCCGTGCTCCGCAGTGAAACCGACAAAATAGGCAAAGCAATAGCAAACGGCGTTGATAAATTTATGAAATCCGAATAAATACCTTGCAAGTATTTGACATTATTCGTCAAAAAGGGTATAATACAAAGATGTGATATGTGAAACCGAAAGGATTAATTTTTATATGAAAAACTTAGTTGTCGGACAATCGGGCGGACCTACCGCCGCAATAAATTCTTCGCTTGCAGGCGTTATAAAGCGTGCGTTTGACTCTGCCGAGGTAGATACCGTATACGGTATGGTAAACGGAATTGACGGATTTCTCAAAGAGGAAATCGTTGAAATGACGCGGTTTAAAAACCCGTTTGCATTAAGGCTTTTAATGCAGACGCCGTCGTCTTTTCTCGGCTCGTGCCGAAGAAAACTCCCCGAAATAGGTGATAATGAGGAGCTGTACGAGAAAATTTTCGGCTTGTTTAAAAAATACGAAATCAAATATTTTGTATACATCGGCGGAAACGATTCAATGGACACCGTAATGAAGCTTTCGGAATATGCGGCGCAGAAAAAATATGATATTTCGGTCGCAGGTATACCAAAAACCATTGATAACGACCTTGCTCTTACAGATCATACGCCGGGATACGGCTCGGCGGCAAAATACGTTGCAAATTCAGTGCGCCAGCTTGCGCTCGACACAAGCGTGTACAAGATGAAATCAATAGTAATCACGGAGATAATGGGAAGAAACGCCGGTTGGCTGACAGCCGCCGCCGCACTTGCAAACTGTGAAAAAATCTCCCCCGTTGATATAGTGCTTTTGCCTGAGGCGGCTTTTGATAAGGACAAATTCCTTGAAAAACTAAGCCGTGTTATGGACAGAAAAAACTCAACGATAATCGCCGTATCCGAGGGAATAAAAAACAGTGACGGCAAATATATCGGTGAAACCGCCGCAGGGCTTATGAAGGACGGTTTCAGCCACGCCGCACTCGGCGGAGTCGGCTCGATTATCGAAAGCCTTATAAAGGATAACCTTGGAATTAAAACGAGAAATATTGAGTTCAGCACAATGCAGCGCTGTTCCACGCAGAATATATCGCTCTGCGATTATGACGAGGCATTCCAGGCAGGCTATAGAGGCACAATGCACGCAATAGACGGAAACACAGGCTTTATGGCAGGTTTTTCACGTATTTCGGACGATCCGTACAGTATGCGTGTTTCGTATAATGACGTAAGGGATATTGCAAATATCGAAAAATTTGTCCCTGCCGAAATGATAGGTGCGGACGGAATGAGCGTCACCGATGAATTTATAAAATACGCCTCACCGCTTATTGCAGGCGAGCCCGACCTTATATATAAGGACGGAGTAATAGACTTTGAAACGTTGTAATAATCTCATTACCCTGAAATACACGGTATCGGACAACGCCCTCATTACCCCAAAACAGGTAGGGTTCGATGCCCTCATCGACCCTAAACACAAAGGACTGCTGTTTTTACAGCAGTCCCTATTTTTTATCCCAAAATTGCCTTTAAATCTTCTTCGGGTGTGGAAATGGGCGCTATCGAGAAATTTTCAACCAGATAATTAAACACATTGGGCGATATAAATGCCGGTAGAGTTGGACCGAGTCTGATATTTTTAATTCCGAGGTGCAAAAGCGTAAGCAAAATACATACCGCTTTCTGCTCGTACCAAGAAAGTACCATTGACAGCGGCAACTCGTTCACCTCACAGCCGAACGCCTGTGAAAGCGCAACGGCAACCTTTATCGCACCGTATGCGTCATTGCACTGCCCCATATCCATAAGTCTCGGCAGCTCGCCTATCGTTCCTAAATCCATATCGTTAAAACGGTATTTACCGCATGCAAGAGTAAGAATAACAGTGTCTTTCGGTGCTTGCTTAACAAACTCCGTGTAATAATTTCGTCCCGAACGCGCGCCGTCACAGCCGCCCACAAGGAAGAAATGCTTTATATCGCCGTTCTTTACCGCCCCGACAACCTTGTCGGCTGCGCTTAAAACCGCTCCGTGTCCGAAGCCTGTAGTTACGGACGTTCCGCCGTTCATACCCGTAAACTGCTTGTCCTCGTCAAATCCGCCGAGTTCGAGCGCCTTTTCAATAACGGGAGTAAAGTCCTTGTCATCGCCTATATGCACAAGATCGGGATACGATACCACTTCGGTTGTAAACACCCTGTCCGCATAGCTTTTTTTCGTTCTCTTTGCCGAGCTACTCTGCAAGCTCCGCCGCCGCATTAAATCCCTCGCACATAGCGGCGTTAAGGAAAGCCTTGTAACCCGTGCGGCTGCTTGAACAGGTATATTCCGTTATGTGAAATCCGTTATCGGTGTATAGCAAAGGCTGATAAAGCAAGCCGTCCTTGTCCGCCTTGTCTGCTTTTAAGAAAAATATATTTGACATTCTCTCCCACTCCTACACTATGCTTATATAATACTCACTCAAGATTGAAATGTCAACACTTTTTTTGCCGTCAGGCGAAAACAACGGCAAAATGAACTCATTTTGCCGTTGTTTGTTTTCAGCCGTTCCATGCCAGCCTGTACATTATTTCCGCCGTTTCACGGCGTGTAAGTAAATCGTTGGCGGCTATTTTGCCGTCCTTTGCGTCCATATATCCCAAGCCGAGGATTTTACGGTAATACTTTGCATTTTCGCCTGCCGAATCAGCGTCGCTGTATTGCGAAAGCGAAAAGCTGCCGCTTACCTTTCGTGTGCCGAAATACGGGTATTCGCCGTCCCCCAAAAGCTTTGCAAGCCATACCATAGCCTCGCCGCGTGTAACATTGTTATCGGGATAAATGTATGTTTTCCCGTCTTTTATATCGTAGGATACAGCATGTAGATACCGCGCCTTGTCCATTGTTTCGTATGCCGGGTCGGTGTTTGCCAGATCGGCAAATACCGATGCGCCGGAATCGGACCAAACTCTGCCGTTTATGCGTGTTGCACGTACAGCGGCGTCCACAAAATCCTTTTTCGATACGTACAGATCGGGAGCAAATCGTGTACCGCTTGCGGCTTTCATATATCCCGACAGCGCAACACGTTCTAACTCCTTTTTCTGCGGATCGGACGCACTTACATCGGAAAATACGTTGTGTGCTTTTGTGTTTCCGAGCGATATGTGTGCGTTTTCCGTGCCGGCTTTGGTGCGTGTGATTTGGTAATACATTGTCTTGTAATCGGATTTAAGCTCAAACGAATATCCGCCGTCCGTTTGGGTGAGATCTATGTAATCGTTCTTTTCATGACCGCTTAAATCAATCGCTTTTACTTGTATTATGGAATCCGTTTTTATCGTGACCGTTCCCGTTATCGGCTCTGCGAGTACGGGAGCAGTTCCTCCGCTTATGAGCGTTTTTTCGTCATCGGACATAACCTGACCGGTGTTTCTTGTGTCGCCGACTACGGTAAGAAGCATTTTTTTGCTCTCGTTTAACGGAGCGTCATCAACGCTGTTCAGATACGCAGTCGCATAATAATTGTCAAGGCTGAATTTCACATCATCAAGCTCAATAGTCTTTCCCGATGTAAATCCGCTTATCGCCTGCGCCTTTTTGGTGTTCATTCTGAACATCTTGTTTGTGAAATCCATAGATAATTCGCCCGTTGCGGACACAAAATTCTTGTCGCCGTTGTAAGCGTCCGCCGCAAGCTGAAGCACGGTGTTGTCATATGCGCTCTCGTCGTACTGCTCCTCAAACACCATACCCGTCTTGCCGATAAAGCCCAAGTACCTGCCGTACATTTCTTTGCCGTTTATAAACTGATCGTAATCACTGTATTTTTCATCGCCCTGATAGCGCTTGTACAAATACCGCTGATCTGTTTCCGTGACGTCGCCTCGCTGAAAAATTCTTCCGATTGCCGGGAACGCCGCCATATATTCGGGCGTTGTTGCCGCACCGAAAACCTCTTTACGGATAGTTTCCGTGCTTGCCTTTGTATCGTCCGCACCGGCGGGACGCCAGCAGTATATGAACGGATTCATTCCGTTCAGTGCCGAGTATGCGCCCATCATAAGGAGAGTTTCGCTCCTGTAACGGTTGGGGGGATTGTCGTTCCATTCGGATATTACATACGGGTGACCGAATACCATACGTATTGACGAATTCGTCACAAGATTGCTCCGTACCTCACCGTTAATCAGCTCCAGAACGGAGCCGGCAGGCTCGGTACGGGTCATTCCGTCCGTGTACTGATGCCCTGCCCAGTTTCCCGTATAGATATGCGTATCGGTGTAATCGGAGTCACGGTTTACGTGAAAGCTTATTGTTTCAATGCCGTTTCCTGCCCATGAGGTGGAGGAGGTTATCATGCATTTTACGCCTATTTCACGCATATGCTCACGTTCTTTTCTGTATGATTCAGCCATGATCTCGCTCTTAAATTTATATTCGTCCATGACTCTGCCGTTGCGCCGTACCATATCGTCATCATATAAAATAACCGTGCCGTTCTCCAGGCTTTCGCCGTCCGTAAGCCCGTTTATTTTCTTTGACTCATCGCCGTCGTTTTTCCATGCCGCCTCAAGGTTTTCCGTTGTACCGTACTTTTGGCGAAGCCATTCGTTGTATTTTGCCGTAATCTCTTTACTGTACTTTTTTGAGCCGAGATTTGTCAGTGCGCCGAAAGAATCCTCGTTTCGTATGCACATCATTGCGATTGCGGGATCGTCTTTAAGGCGCAGTCCGGTATATTTGTTTTCGTAATTTAAGAGGAGGTCCATATAGTCAAATACCTCCTGCTGTAAATCCTCGTTGAAGTTGCTGTACACCTTAAGCTCACTGCTCAGGTTTTCTATATCGTACACATCGCTCATATCCGAATTTACGCTTATGCCCGCCATAATGTTTAACATTACATATATGCCCCGCGATTTCAGCTCGTTTATGAAAAAGCACAGCTTGTCCATTCTATCGGTGCGAAGCGTTCTTCCTCCGACGCCCTTTGCGCCCAAGGCAAGTCCGTCCAAACGTACTGCGTTAAAACCGCTCTGCGCAATGCGCTTTGCCGACTCAATCGCCATTTCACGTTCGGGATAGCAGCTTATTCCGCCGCTCGTAACCGCACCCCAGAAATGCGCCTCCGTGCCGTCTTCAAATATAAACGTGTCGCCGTCATATCCGCTTAAAAATCCATGCTTACCGGCAGGGACGTCGAGCGCATCGGAGGAGTCGAGTATTGTACCCTCTATGTCGTCCGCTTTCGGATATTCGTATACAAACCAATCCGATGTATCGGGATTTACCCCCTCGGAAGCCGAAAAAACCGCAGTCGGGACGCAGGATATAATTATTGCCGCAGCCGATATAAGAGATATAATTTTGTTTTTCATTGTTTATGCACGCCCCTTTCTCAAAATTCGATTTTTTCCGTATACGGAATAAGCGAGCTGTTCCATACAAAAATTCTTACTGCCGCCGCAGCCGATACATTGACGTCCGTAAATACGATTTTATTTTCACCGTTTGTAAGCGCCACACTTTGGCATTTTGCATATTTAATCGCACCGCTCTCATCATAAAATGCCAAATACATCGTTGCTTTTTCCGCTACGCTTGAAACGAATTTCACCTTTATCGAAGTTGCGGAGTTAATGTTCTCTTTGGTAATCTTTTCCCCGTTCTGATTTTCGGGAAGTTCCGTAAAGCAGAGCGGATATTTTGATACTGCCGCCTGTGAGTAATTGAAAATTTTCGTATCCGCTCCGCCGTCCTTTGCATAATATTGAACATTATCAATATTTGAGTGGAAGAACGGCTCCGTATATTTTGTGCTGCCGCCTATCGGATTTGAGCCGTCGGTTGTAAAGTAGATTTCAGCTGATGATGAATTGCTTTCAAATCCGCATTTCATAAACCCGTTGTTCATAATCCACAAAGGCGTTATATGCAGAGGAATGGGTTTTCCGCTTTCCTTGTCGGCGGTCCATATGTATCCACCGTCATGCCTTAGCGAATTGAGCAGTCCGCCTGCCGTAAAGCTTTCCTCGGAGGTAGGAATACCCGTTCCGTTATCGGGGTTTGCCTCGTTAAAGTATGCTTCACTGCATTCACCGCCGTAGAGCTTGCCGCTTATTCCGCCTATGTTCTCGCCCGCCGTTATTGCAGTGTCTGAATAACTTCTTGTTATATTTCCGTCAGCCGTGCCGGCAAGTCCGCCCGTGTACGCCGAGGGCGATACCGACGAATGATTTATCGTACCGTTGTGACAGCTGTCAAGAATATCACCTACAAGCACACCGCACAATCCGCCGACCTCCGACGAATATATGCCCGACGCACCGTTTGCGGAAATATTCATAGCCGAGTCGCACTCGCTGATATTGCCCTCAAATCGTCCGGCAAGACCGCCTGCGGAAACACGCTCGGCGTCACCCGACTGCACTATCGTGCCAAAGCTTCTGCAGCCGATAAGCGTTCCCGAAGCGTATCCGACAATTCCGCCGACATATATACCGTTACCGCTCACGCTTATGTTACCGCTGTAAGAGCAATTTTCTGCGGTTATGCCGTCGCCTTTTTCAACCACAGCGCCCATATAAAGTATCATATCGTTACCCGCAGCGTCAATATTCGCCGCTACATTCAGATTTTTTATTTCACAGCCGCTGCCGTATCCGATAAGTCCGCCGTTGATGGCTATCGTGTGATAATTTCCGTTTATCGTTCCCGTAAACGGGTCGCATTCGTTTCCTATTGCGCTCCATAAACCGCTATAGGTTATGTCGCTCTCGATTTTGTATGACGCCGATTTATCAAAGCGCATATTATACAAATCCTGTGCCGTCTTTATTATGTACGGCGACTGTTCTGTACCCGAACCGCCCGAAAACGCATATTGGTTTATGTTATCGGTAAGCGTCGGGAGAGCATAACTGCCCTTTGTCCAGCATATTCCTATCGGCCAGTCTGTGTACAAATCGTCCTTAGTAAGCTGAACGGGGGTCTTTTTCGTACCGGGGATTGTTTCCGCAACAGATGAGCATGCATAATACACATTTCTGAGCGTTCCCGTATTTGTAACGGCAATGCCCTTTGTGTTTGCATATTCTGTTCTGAAATTAGCATAGCAGTTTTCCATATGACCGCTGTTTTCCGCCGTCATGGCGGCGCAGTTGTATGCGGCAAGGGCATTGCCCGACGGCGCATAACTGCAGTTTTCTATGTTACCGCTGTTTTTGCCCGTAAATCCGCCGGCATAAAATAAATTGCTCTCCGTACCGCTTAATGTTACCTTTGTTTTTGACGCCGTACAGCTTATGTAACCCTCGTCATTAACTCCTGCAATACCGCCGTAATAAAACGGCGTTGTCTTTTCGGCGTGAGGGGTTTCCGAAAGCGAAACCGTGCCGTATGATCTGCATTGCTCGATTGCACCCTTACTGTTGTAACCGCAGATACCGCCTGCATAATCGGGAGAATACCAATTTGAGTTATTGCCCGAAACAATGCTCATATCGGCAACCTGTGCCGGCTCCGCAAAGGTGCAGTACGATACTTTGCCGTAATTGTAACCGCACACACCGCCCACAGCGAATATCATTTTGTAATTTCCGTTGTGACCGCCGCCTGCTTTACCCGAAAATGTGCAGTTTGTAACCTCGTTTTTGTTGTAGCCGCATATACCGCCGATATAGACGTATTCCTCACGCTTCGCCTCGGGTGCATAATGGTTTCCCCATACATTGCACTGCGATGAGGAATTATTCACCGCACCCGTGTTACTGCCGCATATTCCTCCCGAATATCCGTATGCAAACGTGTATAATCCGAACAGCGTTGTTGCGCTGACCACACCCGATGATACACCCTGCGAGATTGTACCTCTGTTGTCGCCTGCGATACCGCCTGCCGCCGCCGACGCAAAGCGTGACGTTGCGGCAATACCCGACGAGCCTTTGTCGGTATTATCCGAACTTGAAGCCGTTATTATTCCGTCGTTTATACCGCATATACCTCCTGCATATGCGTCAGCGTAAAAAATACCAGCATCTGCCGAGCAATTTACCTTCACACGTGCGGAATTTTCGCAGTTTGTTATTGTTCCGCCGTTTCTGCCGCATATTCCGCCGGAAACCGCAAACGAATAATTGTTGCTTGATGAAATATATCCGTCTGCCGTGCAGTTTTCTATATTTCCCGTGCTGTATGCGGCAATAATGCCGGCGTACGTGCGCATTTTTTCAAGATTTTCCTCCGTATAGGTCTGCTTAATGCCGTCCTGCGAGGTTATGACATCGAGGTTTTTTATGTCTCCCTCGGAATATCCGAACAGACCCACATACTTGTCATTGCCTGAGGCGTTAAGCCCCGTTATTGTATTTCCGCCGCCGTTAAACGTTCCCTTAAAGGGGTGTTCCTCCGTTCCGACAGCCGTCCAGTCAATTGACGAAAGGTCAAGCTGTGATGTTAAAGTTACAACCTGACCTTCGTAAGTATTTCCGCTGTTCACGCTGTCACGGAATGAAAGCAAGTCAGCGGCGGAGGAGATAGTATTCCCCGCCGCATAACTTACAGAAGGAAGAAACGAGATTAACATTATTGCCGAAATTACCAATGCAATTCTTTTCTTCATTAAAGCCTCCTATTCCCAAAGGATACGATAAAGCACAATCGCAGCGTCCGCTCTTGTAAGCGGAGCTTTCATATCCAGTGAGTTTACCTCGTCGCAGTATCCGTGCTTAACCAGCTCAGAAACTGCTTCTTTTGCATAATCCGAAACTTTTGAAAGGTCCGGTACTGCCTTTCCTCTCTCATCGGGGTGCATCATATTTGTTGTCTGTATTCCTCTGTATACCATAGCCGCAAATTCCTCACGTGTGATGTAATCGTTCGGTCGGAAGTTTTCGCTGTCCGATGAAATCATACCGTGATATGCCGCCGTGCATACCGCACTGTAATATTCGCTTCCGTTGGGGACATCTGCAAATTCGGGGTCTTTGTTTGAGGAAACCATAGAGAATGTATTTACGAGCGCCGAAACCGCTTCGCCTCTTGTGTATCCCTGTTCGGGATAGAATAAGCCGTCAAATACGGGCGCAATGTAATCGAGCATACTCATTCTCTCTATTTCTTTCTTGTACGGCTCGTACTTTCCGAGATCTGTAAACAAATCGTCGAAAATACCCTCGGGCAGATATGAAATCTTTTTCTTTTCAAACTGCTCGGACGATTTAGCCGTGCGGACTATTTCATAGTTCATAGTCTTATCCTCGGCTCTTGTTCTGAAGTACGTAAATCCGTTTTCGTCCTTGCCTGTCTGCACTTCGGCTTTTCTGTGACCCGTAAAATCGAGCGCATAAACCTTGAATGTGTCCTTGCTCTTAAGCGTTATCTTGCCCAGAACAGGCTGAATAACAATCGGACCCGTTCCTCCGACAATAATCGTTTTTGCGTCGTCGGTAAGCTCCATACCGTTGTTTTTACTGTCCGAAGAATACGTAAACAGCATACTGTCGGTATCGGCAAGGCTGTCGTTTGAAAGCGATGTCATATACACGGTTGTATGAGGGGTGTCAATGTCATATATAATATCGTCAAACTCAACGTGTTCACCGCCGAGATAACCGCACGCCGCCTGTGTTCTTTCGGTGTTGAGGTAGTAAATCTGCTTGTTGTAGTCGACTACCGCCTCATCGGTGCACATTATGTATCTGCCTGTTTTCTGACCGTATTTATACAGCTTAAGCGCATCATTGCTGTAGAAATCGGGGTCAAAATACACATCGTCAAACGTAATTCTCGACTCGCCCACCATTGCCGGCATAGCATCGTTTGTTATTCCGTTCTTTCCTACTTCATATACATCTCTGCCGAACCATCTTTTCTGATATATTCCCTTGTCGGCTTTTTTTACGTCGCCGCGCAGAACCATTCTTGAAACGTTCGGCATAACCTGCATGGTATCGGGTCTGTGGTTAAGGTCGTGACCTCGTATCATACGGAAATCCGAAAGATTAAGGTTATATCTGTTGTCATAATTCATCTTGTACCAGTTAAACATATACGGGTGCCAGTTCTGCGTACAGGTAAACGCACCCATCATAAGCATTGCCTCGCTTCGGTACGGGTTTACCTGGCTCGAATCCCATTCCGTCTGCATATACGGTTTTCCGTCCATTGCACGGCCCACGAAACTTCCCATTGCGTACATTGTTTTATCGTTGTTTGCCATTAATGATGCAGGAACTTTGTCATGCATCGTTCCTTTTTCTACCGCCTCGCCGTTACCCACAGGCAGATACCAGTAAGCATGCTGTGAGGTAACGTCGCCCTCCTTTAAGCAGTCGTAGAAATATGCGATATATACGTCCGAACCTCCGGCATAACAGCCCGTAGTACCCATTGTAAGCACTTTCGGAGCATATTCCTTTATTTTATCCATGCGGCTTCTGTAGGTTTTTCGCTCCATATCGCCGAGGAAAGCTACCATATCATCGTACCGCTTTACGTTGCAGAATTTTCTTTCCGACGCTCCGTATATCCTTACCGTACCCTCGAACTGATCTTCATCATCCTCAAGGGCTTTTGCATCTGAGTCGGGCATATACCATGCATACTTCAATGCGTCGCGTGTGGGATATTTTTCTTTAAGCCACTCGTTGTAATACTTCTGTATTTCAGCCTCATAATATTCGTTTCCGCCGAGCGACGCATGACGGTATATTGTCGACTCATTGTACAGCGAAACCCATACGAGCGAGGGGTCGTCTGCAAGCGTCATACCCGTATACGGGTTTTCCCATGTCAAAAGCTGTTTTGCCGTTGAGTCGATCATTTCTATAACATCGGGATCGTAATATTTTATTGCACCTTTTACGGCAGTATCAAAATATTTTACGTCGTCCTGCATATACTGACGGTCATTGTACGGCATATCTATGCCGTAGTATATACCATTCTTTTTAAGCTCGTTTATGAGATAGCAGAATTTATCCATATTGCCTGTTGAAAGCCTTGAAATCGTTTTCGAGCTGTCACGTTCATATATGAAATTGTTTGTTGCCTGAATACGTACGCAGTTAAAACCGAGTGAAGCTATCATCTTTGCTGTTGCACGAGCGTCCTCATATTCGGGAATCGCCCTTTCATCGCCGACGTTTACGCCCCATATTCTTAGCTTTGTGCCGTCCTCAAATATAAAATCATCGCCTATAGCGGTAACATGACCGTGCTGTCCCGACGGCTTTTCGAGAAGGTTTGAAGCGTCGAGCGGTGTTCCCTCTATTGCCCAGGGGTCTACCGGAACATAGTACGGATACCATGTTTCGTCATACATATTTCCCTGTACAACCTTTTTGGGCTGCGGAAGATACGGGTCGCTATCCGTAGCCGTTACGGCTACAAGTCCGAGATATGCGTCCGTAGGACCGCCGAGAGAGTGTGCCTTTATTTTTGTGATTTCCTTGTCGGGATACGGGTTTGACCACGGCATCATATTAAGGTTTACAACCGATGAACCGTTCTGACCGTTCCATACCGATACCGCATAATCGCTGAACATATCGGCATTGTTCCACCATTCAAAAATCTGATAGTCACGGATAAGCTCGATAACCTCCTCCGTACCGTCGGAGTAAACGATGGTATAACTGCCCACAGGCTGACCTTCCGGAGAATACGGGCAGGCGTGAAGGAAGTACAGACCCTTTGTCTTAAGATTATCCACCGTAACCTCTGCGTCCGTAGGATATGCCGTATCGCCTCTGCCTCGAAGCATAATACACGAGTTTCCGCCGTTTGCGTCGGGGTCTATAATATCAAATTCAATTCCCGAAAACTTCTGCACTCCGTAGTTATTGAATATTGACATATCGTTTGCCGGACCCTGGTCCGACCAGCCGCCCTTGCCGTCGCCCGCAGCCTCATCCGCAAAGCCTCTGTTTGCGGCGCTTTTTAAGTTGATAAAGGTAAATTCCTGACTGTAATATCTCGAATTTTCAAGGAACTCGTCTTTGTCGATTTTTATAACGTCCGCAAGAACAGTCTGCGATGCGCCGATTGCTGTTAATACAGCGAGAGTAACCGCCGACAATTTTCTTAAAATACTGTTTTTCATTATGCAGCATTATCTCCTTTCCACGGACTGTATCAGTCGTCGTAATTGTTGCCGTTTGTTTCGTAAATCATCATTGTAACTATTCCGCTGCTGTTTAACTCGAACCAGATATTATCGCCTTTTCTAAGTCCCAGTATGCTTGCGCCTCTGTACTTTCTTATATAAGTTGCAGGTTCGCCGAAGTTCATCAGAACTCTTTCAAACGAATCTCTGTTATGACGGTAAACCGATGTCATTTTTCCCTCGTTTATACCGTCGTCGTTAAATTCGTATGCGTCCGTAACCTCGCCGTTTATTATAAACTGAACGGAATAATCGTTTATGTAAGCAATATCGTCCGCTCTGTAGAATCCTGCGCCGGCGCCGCTTTTATAGGTGTCTGTCACCCAAAGGCTTGAATCGCTAGGCATATGGCGTACCTTGTCTATTTTTATGCTTTCCTTGCTTGTTCGTGTTGCACGATAGTTTATAAAGTCATTTACTCGTAAATCCATCGAATTTATAAACTCGTTGCTTACGTTAAATGTCTGATTATCCTGAAGAATAAGCTTTGAATTATCATCATCAACGTACTGTATATCACGAATTATCGAACGATCCGTAAATACCGTTGCGGCATTTTCCCAGCCTAAAAGCATAAAGTATTTCGGAATTGTGTTGTATCTTGTGTCAAAGTCGGATATAATTCTCATACTTCCGCCGCCGGTGTGCATATAGTGCATACCCGTATATGTGAGGTTTCTTACGGTAAACTCGCCGTCAATGTTTAAAATTGCAAACCACTTTGCCTCGCCGCAGTACTGACCGCACACAATGCCCTTTGCGGGAACGTTGTTATCACGGAAGTTTGTTGAATATCCGAAATATTTAACATGGTCAATCTTCTTTATTTCGTTTGCGCCGTTTAAGGTAAATTCAAGGAAACCTGCTCCCTCGTAGCTCTTTTGCACGTCCTGGGCATATCTGAAGCTTAACGAATCGCCCTTAAGCTTATCGGCAACCTTGTACTGTACCTCGCCGAGATTGTCGCCTATGTGGAATATCTTTATGTACTTGTCGCCCGTTCCTTTTTCCTCGTATGCGCTTGTTATAACGCCCTGTATTACGTTTGTGCGTGTATTTTCGGCGTCAATTCTGATAAAGCGGACTGTTCTGTCGTCGGCGATATATGCCGCAACGTTTTGACCCATAACATAATCCATATCTGCGCCCTGCTTGTATTCGTCCGCCTGAACGTCGAAATTGCAGCAGTCGTCGCTTAAATCGTATGCGATGCCGTCAACCATTATCTGATTGTTTTTATAACCCGTCACCTTACCGCTTGCGACACGGCTCGACGCAACAATCATAAGCTTTGACTTGTCGGCGCTGTTCCAGTAATCGAAAACCATATCGCCCTTAAGGTCAAACATACTGTCCGCCTTTTCGCCGTCTATGAATATTTCAAGCGAAGTAAGGCTGTCTAAATCCTCCCAGTAGCGTTCCTCCTCGGCACGTCTGAAACGGAGCTGTTCCTTAACTGAATACATTATCTGACCGCCGTGCTTTAAGCTGTATACGTCCATACGGATTACCTTGCCGTCACGCAGAACAGCCTTTGTAAAGCAATTTTTGTAATCATAGCCCTCGCCGTCAACCTTCTTTTCGTTGTAGTATACCGTAAGGTCGTCGTCTGTTTCGTATGTGTTGTCACCATTTACGAAATAAATCTTTTTGATGTCGTCAACCAGTACGTTGCCGGGATTTTCTCTGTTGTTAATTGCGCCGATATAATCGTATATAATCTCCGAGCCTTTTTTCAGTTCGATATACACGATTTCATCGTCATCATTTATATACGCAAATCCGTCGCCGCCTATCTGCGAAAGGTCTACGCTGTCGGATACACTGAATTTATCGGTTGTACCCTTTCTGTCGCCCGACTTAATCGCAATTTCAAGCATTTTTGCATCCGTGTCCGTCGATATGAAGTCAACCCTGTATTTCTTTACTCCGAGCAAATCCTCCGCAACCGTTGTTTCGGCGCTTTTTGTGTAGGAAATTCTGTCGCCCTCATAAGTTATATCATACTTGTATGCGTGGTGCATATTGTAGATGATATTTGCAAGGTCAGCTTTTGTAACCTCGTCGCTTCCCGAAATCTTGTTCAAAAGTCCGCTCTCTGCGGCGATTTCCATATAACCCTTAGGGTAACCGCCTCTCAGGTTTGCAACCGAGTCGGCTTTCATTGTGCGTACCGCCATTGTCAGCGCCTCGTTAAGAGTAAGCGCTCTTGACGGATAAAACATTCTGTCGTCGTTAAGCGTTACTATTCCAAGAATAAGAGCCGCCTCGGACGCTTTATGCGCCGTTGTTCCCTCGTCAACGTCCGAAAAAGTTTTACCCTTGCCTATCATTCCGTAGTCAAAGCCGGCGGAGCGGACAAATTTGTCCGCCGCCTCGGCTCTTGTTAATGTACTGCCGTCAATTTTTTCGTTCTCGCCGAATATTCCGAAGCCTTTTAAATAGCTTTCAACCTGAGCCGATACTCCGCTCGTTTCCGATGCGGACTCGTCCTCGGCGGCAAGCACGCCAATCTGACAAATGAGCATTGCAGCCATAATTATTAATGCTGTTGCACTTTTAAAAAATCTGTTCATTTTGTCTTTCCTTTCTTTCAAGCCTTTACATTACTTTATCCAGTTCGTAAAGAACCTTTGCTGCCATTGCACGTGTTACGGTTCCGTATGCGTCGAACAAATTGTCACCGATGCCGTTTACGAGTCCGTATCTCTGCAGCTTTATAACAGCCTCCTCGGCATAATCGCTTATCGGATCGCTGAATTGAACTTTGTCGTATTTGTTCTGCAGGCTTATTTTCTTTACCGATAACGCACGCGAAAGCATTACGCACATATCCTGACGCGTAATCGTTTTTCCGATGCCGAAGGTGTTGTCGTCCATTCCGTTTACTATTCCTCGGTTAATCGCCATGATGAGGAACTTTGCATACCATGCGTTTTCGTCAATATCCGAAAGCTTAACGGTTGCCTCCTCCTCGGTTTCGTGATAACCCAAAAGGCTCATAAGCATTTTTATAAATTCTTCACGTGTTACGCTGTTGTTTGGCTTGTATGTGCCGTCGTCGTATCCGTTGATGTAGCCTTCCTCGGCAAGCTTTTCTATAGCCTCTTTCGCCCAGAGACATTCGTTTATGTCGCTGAACTTTTCCGTGGTCTTTGTCGGCTCGTCAAAATCGTTTACCGGCGGGATGTTGTCCTTAGGCACAGTGCTCTTGTCTCTGTCGGCAGAGTTTGAAACATTGCCGCCTACCTGACCGTTACTGCCCATGCCGTCGTTCTTTGTAACGGAAAATTCCTTTTCGGCTGAAACAGATGCGGGGTTTTCCTTTTCCGCCGCCGAATTGTATACGTTTGCCGTTCCCGTAACCGTTACTTTTGTAGTACCGGCGTTTGCTGTTGCGAATTTTATTTCGGCAAGCGTTCCCGAAAGCACGCTTCCGTTTTTATTTCCCGATATTGTTATTTTGTTATCGGCTTTTGTCACCGTTGCGTCCGAGGGAGTTCCCGTAACTGCATCGTTTCCGTTCGGCTTAACGTATGTGCTGTTGTAGTTTACATATATCGTGTAACCCTTTACCATATCCTTTGCCGACTCGGGCATAGCAATCGTAACTGTGGTTACGGAGCCGTTTTTGGAGGCAGTAATTACGGGTTTTATATCAGGCAACGTGTAGCTCGGAGCTGACGGAGTATCGTTGTTTGTATAAACTGTTTCCGTAAATGTACCGCTCTTTTTCTCGGTTGTTCTTGCACCGCTTATCGAAAGCGTGTATGCGGTATTCGCTGTGAGCGGTTCGAGGAGATTGAGCGTAAACACCTTGTCGCTGTATGTGCCGTAGTAGTTTACGTACTTATCCCCGCCGTCTGCGGTGTATCCGAGCTTTATGCCCTCTGCCGTCAGCGTTTCGGGGAGCATATCCTCCGAGAACGTGATGTTAATCTTCTTAGCCGCCGCCGAAAGGGGCGAGCTGTTTCTGTTTTCGTCCTCGATTTTTCTTACCGACCACGATTTACCCTCGTCTATCGTTATCTGATCGAGGTAGATTTTCGGACCGCTTGTAACTCTTGATGTGTCATACGTGATGACGAAGTTTTTGAAGTTTGCATAGTCGATAGGTGCGGACTGTATTTTACCCGTTGCTACCGCCTTGCCTATGTCGGCAAAATCCGTAAGCGGAATTTCCACGTATACCCACTTGCCGTATGCAGATGCGTAATCTTTGATGTCTACCATTGCTCTTAACGGTACGGTACTGCCCGAAAGGCTTGTTGTAGTTCCTACTCCCACCTGCATTTTTGCAAGGTCTGCGCCCTCCTCGGCAAACAGCCAGAAGCCGAGTCTGCCGCCGTTATCACGATAATCCTTTATGTCAATTTTCTTTGCCGATAATGTTGCCGATATTACTCCGGCTTTTCTTTCTGCAAAGTCCAGACACAGCGATTTTCTTCCGAGAATTGCCTTATCCGTTGTTTCCGATATTTTTCCGCCCGATGATATTTCCTTGGAGTAGTCTGCGTTTAAGGTATCGTCAAAAAGTATCAGCGCGCTCTCGATTTTCGGATTTTTAATTATAAATTCTTCCGTTTTTGTTTCGTTCGACGTTGCGCCTGCGGCATTTACCGCTCTTACTCCGAATACAAGCGCCGTATCGTAAGGAACGTCCGTTACGGTGTATACGGTTTCGGTTGTTTCGGCAATTTTTTCACCGTTTAAATAGATATAGTATTTTTCGGCAAATTCGGGAGCATTGTATGCAAGCTCCGCCTGATTTGAGTTTTTAACCTCATATGTAAGTCCTGTCGGAACTGCAACCGCCGATGCAATTACCGTAACGGGGTTTGTATGGATTGACTCCTTGCCGTTCGTGTCAACTGCCGTCATAGCGTATGTGTATTCACTGTGTTCCGTAAGCGCCGTATCCTTGTATGATGTCACTGACGGGTCAAGTCTCTGATAAACTTCGCCGTTTCTGTAAAGAACATATCCTGCAAGGTCGCCGTATTTCGGTTCTGACCATGAGATATTTACCGCAAGCTCGGCTGTGTTTGAAGTGTACGCCGATGTTTGGAAGTTTCTCGGACGGTCGATTGTGCGGACTGTTGTTTCATCGCTCAATATCGGCGACTTTGCGCCGTATTTGTCAACCGCCTCTATCTCATATTTGTAAGTTGTGCCGGCAACCATTCCCGTATCGGCAAAGCTGTCCACATAAACGTTCTTTGTACATTCGCCCAAAAGTGTACGGTTTTCGCCGTTTTCCGTTCTGTATATGTTGTACTTTACAGCGTCGGAATTTGTGTGATCCCACTTAAGCACAATCTTGTCCGCTTTAACGTCGTAAACCGAGAAATTCTTCGGCGGTTCAACGTTTGCGATAAACATATCGCCCTCGTAAATGTATCCGCTCACATATTCGGGCGTTTCAATTATCGGATCGCTTGAGCCGTTGTTTCCGTCATATACACGGCGGATAAATCCCATACTGCTGAACAAAGTCCAATCTATTTCCTTTTCAACGTCTGCGTCTCTGCCGCTCCATTTGTTATTCCATAATGACTGGAATGCATGCGGATTGTTTATCGTAAAATCCTTAAGCGGAATTGTAACGTACATTGTTTCGCCCTTGTCGGCGTCTGTGATATAGTCTGTCACAGGCAGACCGATAAATGTACGTGAAGCGTCTATTGTGCTTCCGTCGGCATATGCGCTTGCCACGGTAAAGTACAGATTATCAAGCGGAACAGCCTCGTCAATGTTTATTCTGTATACCGCATATCCGCTGTCCTTGTAGGACGCTATGTTTTTCGAGTTCTTTATGTCCTCGCTCTCGCCGCCGCTCTTCTTTGATGTATAGTAAGTAGCGACCATATATCCTCTGTACGGAACGGTCGGGTCCGCATATGTATCTTTTTCCTTAAAGTTTTTCGGGTTCATATCATATCTGTTGATAGTGCCTGCGCCCATATCGGGTACCGATGCGGCGCTTGTGTTGTAGAGGACTTTTGCACCCCCATTTTCTTCAAGTATACTCGGAGGGTCTGCCTGCCATCTGAAATCGCGTGTTTCCATATCAAATGCAACCGTGCTGTCGCCGTCAAGCGGAATATCCTCGCCGCTGTCCTCGTCCGTCATCATTCCCGCAGCTTCGTTGCTATATAACGAATACAAGCCGTATTCGCTCTCGTGTATTCTTATTTTATATGTGTATGTAATATCAGCCTCGGGAGTTTTGTCGGTGTAGACGTATTTTCCCGAATTTAATATGAAATCGTCAGCCGTAAGAGTTGTTACTGTTTCGCTATTGTCGGGAGCGGTTCTTACCAGCTCGTAAAAATCTATTGTCGGGGCTGTCGGTTTGGTAAATGAAAGCTCGATACCGCCGTGTGCCAATGCTTCGAGATCCGAAACAGCGGGCAAATTCATAACGTTAAGCTTTGCAATCCAGATTTTATCGTTCGATGCGGGATTTGTACCCGACGCGTCATTTTTACGCACCATGCCCATGCCCGTAAATTCGGCTGCGTTAAACTCCAGTCCCGTGTTCATTTCAACGCCCTCTGTATCAAAGGCGCTTAAAGGAATAATGTATTCCTGCCAAGCCTCTTTTACGTCGGGTATATTGTTTCCGTCTTTATCTGCGGATAAGTCCGCGCTTACGCCTGCTATTGCTCCGTTTTTCGAGCTTACGGTGAAGTACAGATTGTTTACGTCCGCATCCTGTCCCAATTTGACCTTGTATACTATCTTTGCGTTTTCTTTTATTGCACTGAAATCTCTGTATCCGTCATCTCTCAGGCGCATACGTATTCCCACCCAGTCGTTTCCTTCGGCAATGTCCGAATAGTTTATATAGCTGTAATGGCACTGAACGCCGTCCTCAAAGCCGTTTCCGCCTTGCAGTCCGCTTCTTGAGTTATTTTCATAAACAGCCTCGTTTATCGTCTTTCTCGATCCGGAATTTATTATGCGCATTGCCATTGCCAACGCCTCTCTTGTATCGGAAGCGTCATCTGCCGATACCGTAAATGCCGGAATTTGTACTGCAAGTATTGAAAGTATCAATAGCAGAATAATATTTTTTTTCATATATGTTGTCCTCCCGTATCCAACACTTGTACTAATGACAGCGTGCCGCCAAAGCGGCACACTGTCTGCCTTATTGTTATTTGTTATTGGCTGAATTTACGGCGCTTATGATTGCGTCCGCATTTTCAACGCCGTCCGGAACATATGCATTGGTTATGCTTGCGCCGGTCAGGATTCTGTAAATGTATGCCGAAGCAAAGAATTTACCCGCCGTGTTAAGATTACAGCCGTCAGCCGCCATAAGGAGCGAACCGTCCGAAGTGTAAGCAAGCATTGCATCTCCTGTAAGAATTTTTGTTCCGCCGAGCGCTGTTGCTATATAATCCGACGATGTCTTCGAAGTGAACAATGATGATTCAAAATCTACATATCCGTTTTCATCAAAGAATGCCTTTTCTTCATCTGATGCGTTTTCTATATAATGTGCGGTATATCCCCATGCCTCGTTTGCAAAGAGAGCCGCATTCGGAGCCCCTGCTTTAATTGCGGCAGCAATGCTCGGTAACTGTGTTGCGTGTGTTCCTTCTATGTAATAATTATAGAATTCGGCATACTGCGGTCTGTCCTGAACAATTACATATTTCCAGTCGCCCGATGCGAGTATTTCGCTTAATGTGTATACACCGCTTGCGGCAGAGCCGTTTACAACCTTTGTGAACACGTCTGCCTCGAGGTTGTTGTAAAGTTCCGCCATTGTAAGACCGTCTACATATGCGTTTGTAACGTTCAGGCTTTTGCCTGCGCCTGCCGCTATTTCATCAAGTAAATCCGATGACTGCAATGAAAATTCGTCGCCGATAACAAGTACCTCGTCGCCCTTTTCGCCGATAAATTTGTCATCGCACTGCGGTGTGCCGTCTGCGTTCCAGATGAATGCTCTTACTGTGTCTGTCTTTGAAACGTTTTCAAGCGTAATAGTCTTTACTTCTCCGTCTCCGAGAGATACGGTCTTAACCGACTTTAATACTCCGTCCTTACCGAATACTGCGGCATAACCCCTGTTACCCGATACTCTTGACATAAGATCTGCTTCGATTGTTCCGTCTATTGTATACGGCGCTTCTATGCGTGTATCGCCCTCTGCCGTATAGAAACCGATTGTCGACAGAACGGGGATTGTTACTACTGTTTCAACCAAAGTTGATTCAAGACCGTATGCTGTTGATACTGTCTTTACCGAATATGTGTAATCGCCGCTGCGGAGAGCGTCCGTATCGGTATACTCTGTTCCCGATGTTTCGCCTATCTTTCTACCGTTTCTGTAAACCTCGTATTTTGCAACGTCAGTATCTGTTGATGCTCTCCATGAAAGCGTTACTGTGTTGTTATTGTTTACAGCTCCTTCGAGCTTGCGTACAGCCGAGGGTGCAACAAATTCGATGTTGTTAATCTTTGCTTCAAAGTTCACGCTGTTATGCGCATCCATACGTGCTATTCCTGCTGTCTTTATAAGAGCCGGATTAAAGGTATTTTCATGATCTTCTGCCGAAAGCTTGTTTGATGCAATCTTGCTTGCTTGTTTATTAAAGGTTGAATTGTTTGCAAATTCCGAAAGCGGAACAATTATTGTCTGATAACCGCCCTTTGTGCTGTCATAGTAATTCTTAAGCGGTACGCCGGCAAAGCTTACAGACATATAGTTGCCCTCGCCTTTCTTCCAGTTTGGTTTTCCCTCCGCAAGCTTCGTAGTATCGTCAAAATTGGTGTTCCATGCATATGCGCCGTCCTGATAGAACCCCAAATCAAATAAATTTTTGTAGTAACCGATTGTGAGATATACGCCGTCAAGATTTTGCTTTGTTGCGTCTACCGAGAATACGGCTTTACCGTTATCCATATAATTTCTTGCGTCAATAACAGCGCCCTGATGAGCGTCTGTTTTTTCATTGTATTTTGGAGCAAATCCGGCATATCCCCAGCCGCTCAGTTTTTCGATTACGCCGTATGTGCCGTCGGGATTTGTTTTTAATCCTTTAAAATTGTAATCGTTGGGGCGCGTAACCATGTTGCTGTCGGCTATTGTATTATCGTTCATTGTAATGACCGCCGCACCGTTTGACATTGCTGCCGTGTTATTTGCAAGATAATCTCCCCATTGGCCTACATATCCCGAACCGTATGCATACATTTTTAAATCGGCGGTTTCCAGAGCTGTAAAGAGTTTTTCTCTTACCGACGATGTAACAACTGCCTTATTGAATACTTCAGCGTCTGTGTAAGCCTTTACGCCGTAGGTGTTGTCCTGTGAAACGATTGAATAGCTTACTTCCGTGTCAGTATCCGTAAGGTCAACGTCCGTGTCAAGATATGTTCCGCTTTCTGTCGGAGTTATTAAAGTTTCAATGCCGTTTACTTTCTTTGAAACCTTATATGTAACGTCCGTATCGGTTGATACGTCCCATGTAAGCTGTACACCGCTGTCAACCGCCGTTGCTGCAAAGTTCTGTGCAGCTATGGGAGCAACAAATGCGTAATCCTTTGTTTCATATGTGAATTTTGCACCTTTGTGCGTATCCAATCTTGCAATACCGACACCCTTAAGCATTGCATAATTTAATTCCATGTCCTCTTCCATATTTCTAACAGAATCAACATATCCGTATCTCTTTCTGAAATCCGCATTTGCCTTTTCAAAAGCCGAAAGAGGAACAACTACAGTGTGGAATCCGTCTGCGTCTATCTCGTTGTTGTCATTATAATATTTTGACAGCTTTACGCCTGCTACAGCCAATCTCCACATCGTAGCATTTTTGTACTCCGGGTGTGCAACAAAATCAAACACGCTTTCGCCGAAGTTTTTGTTACAGTAATATCCGTAGCCGTAATAGCTTACACCGAGGTATGCATCATCAAGGTCACCCTCCGTAACCTTTATTTTATATACGGCATACAAATTGTCCTTGTATTCTCTAAGGTCAATTACACCGCCCATGAAAGTTTCGGGGTCATAGCCGAAGTATGTTTGATTGGCAACGTACTTTTCTATATTGCTACCTTCAAATCCCCAGCCTGTTGCCTGTTCGATCATGCTTCTTGATCTTTGCCAAACCGCAAGCTTTTTCTGATATTCATCGCTTGCTTCATATGCTGCCTTTGCCGCATTATATGCTTCCATTGCCGCATCATATTCAGCTTTGTCCGCAATGTATGCTTCGTCTTTTTCGCCATCAGGGTATTTTACTGTATCATTGACGTTGGGAGCGGTAGGTTTAGTTCCCGCATAAGCCGGCTTCTGCGGATTCTGCTTTACGGTCTGTCCACTCCAGCTATATTCCTCTAACTGATCATCGGTTAAAGTATTATCGTCAATGCTCATGCGGAAATACTTTTCTCCGCTCTCGGTTTGATGAAGAGTTTTATTGCCATAACTTACCGAAGCCGAGTTCTTCTGAGGTGTACCTACATAGCATGTCTGCGGCTGTAACCTATATGCCAGCCAGTCTTCTATCGGTGCGAAATTCACCTTTACGGCTTTTGTTGCCGTTACTGCAGGTGTGGTTTCCGTTGTGTCCTCTGCGTGTGAAATTGCAGGGAACGAAATGCACGTAATTGCCATTACTGCTGATAATAATTTAGCAATTCCTTTTACTTTCATTTGAATTATTCCTCCTTTATTATATTAAAATTAATTAGGGGTTTCTTTGCAGGAACTGATATGCAGTTCCTGCTCAAAATATTTTGAGGCTTACGCCCCGATATTGATTTGTTTGGCAGACGTTTTCGGCACAACTGCTTGGGACTGTGTGCCGAAAATGCTTGCCCGTTTGGACGGTCGGTTTCGAGTACCGAACGGATAAAACATACATGACGGGCGTGTTTCCGAAACACTTGGTTTCGGAAAAAGGAGAAGTTAAGTTATGTATAAATCATATTACATATTTGTACACCCGATTGCTGCGGTTTGTTCGTTCTGTGCCGAAAATGTCCACCGTTTGCGCTTGGCGGTCAGTTTCGAGTGCGGAACGGACGAAACGTACCCGACGGCGTATATAAATACTCCGAGCGGTGCGGTTTGTTCGTTCTGTGCCGAAAATGTCGACCGTTTGCGCTTGGCGGTCAGTTTCGAGTGCGGAACGGACGAAACGTACCCGATGGCGTATGTTGATACTCCGAGCGGTGCGGTTTGTTCGCCCCGTGCCGAAAATGTCGACCGTTTGCGCTTGGCGGTCAGTTTCGAGTGCAAAACGGACGAAACGTACCCGACGGCGTATGTTGATACTCCGAGCGGTGCGGTTTGTTCGTTCTGTGCCGAAAATGTCCGCCAAAAAACAAGTTTATAAGATTTTATCTATATATAAACGGCAGAGGGG
>Ga0256404_1004729_pt1 | contig 25172 bp, 20 predicted proteins | sample RumenRJG_01DNA_FD_185990 | JGI IMG/M metagenome (GOLD analysis project Ga0256404, IMG submission 185990) | Bovine rumen microbial communities from Lethbridge, Alberta, Canada - RJG_01 | ecosystem: Host-associated > Mammals > Digestive system > Stomach > Rumen | place: Canada: Alberta | collected...
CAGATTATCAAGACCATTGAGAACGGACAACTCATCATCATCAAGAATGGTGTGAAGTATGACGTTCATGGAACAATCATCCGCTAACGCGCGCGTATAATAAGGAGAGGGAACTTGGTCGTTCCCTCTCTTACCAACTTTAAAAGTTTAACTTTTTATATTAATTATAGTTTAACAAAATTCAAAGTATCATGAGAAAATTTCTTTCTTTATTCACTGCAATTTTATTTGCAGGAAGCATGATGGCTACTGATCCTGCTGCTGCAGGAACTACGTTGTTCAGCGAAGATTTCAGTGGCTACGCTAAAGATGCTGTTCCTTCGGGAACCGTGACTACGGCTACTGGACGAGTCGTTTATGGTGATGCTTCTGTTACGTACACAAGTGCTGATAACGGGAAAAACCTCACTAAGATTTACACGGAAGCTATTGCTTCGGGTACCTCTCCTGAATTGCTGGTAGGAAAGAGTGGCGGTGTGTTCACTGTTGCTGGTATTCCTTCCGGAAACGCAAAAGAAATTACCGTTTCTTTCAAGCAAAATGCACAGAAGTTGACAGTGTCGCTGGCTGGTAACGGTTATTCAACGGAGTACGCTTCTCCTAAACCGGCTGCTGCAGGTCAAATTACTTTTGATGTAACTGTTGCAGATGGAGCTGATGCTACTTTCAGTATAATCATGACCGCAGGCTCATCCAATGTGCGCGTAGACGATATCCTGGTTACTGTAAAAACAGCAGGCGAGTCTTCCGGCGGTGACGATCCCCAACCGACAACTCAGGATCTCTATCTCAAGCTTAGCTCCGATTGGGCTGGATGGCCGGCAAAGTATGCAATCTATTATTTTAACGACACCGAGAACGGCTGGTCTGAATTCATGACCGAAGTGGAGGGTGAGGATAATACCTATACCACTACTATTCCGGTAGGGTATAGCAAAGTCATCTTTGTTCGCTTGAATGGAGCAGCAACAGAAGCCAATTGGGATAATAAATGGAGTCAGACCGTGAACCTTACTATCCCCGAAAACAAGAACCACTTCACGGTTACTTCCGGTGGCACCGGCTCTGAGTGCGACGGCGTTTGGGCTAAATACCCCGTTATCCCGACTTACTATGTAGCCGGTACGATGACCAGCTGGGCGGATAACATGGTTGAGATGAACGAAGGCTCTTATACCTTCGAAGGGCTTGCAGCAGGCAAATATGAAATCAAAGTCGTTGACAACAACAGCAACTGGCTCGGTTTCGACAAACTGAACACGACGGCTTCTAACAAGAACGTCTATGGAGAAGGCACCGGTAATATCAAGTTCGTCCTTGGCGAAGAAGGCGATGTAACCGTTGCTTATGATGGCGCCAAGATTACCGTTACCGGTGCTACTATCGTAGCTCCGACAACGGTATTTACCGTTACTGTTCCGGAAGAAACCGAGAAAGCGTTCATCGCTGGCAACTTCACCAAATGGGAGCCGGTTGAGATGACCCTCAAAGAGGAAGGTGTATTCACATATACCTTCGCGGGAGATGCAGCAGACTCCGCTTCCTATAAATACCTCGCAGGTCCGGACTGGAAATACGTAGAGGTAAATGCCGATGACAGCGAAGCAGACAACCGTGGCTATGCGGCTGCCGACGAAGTCGCTAAATGGAAAGCTGTTCCGGTGGCGCTGAAATATGCCAAAGTGACCAAAGCCCCGATTAACTGGACGGGTCATTATATCATTTCCTTCGGTGACTCCAAACCGCATATGACAATTAGTGCTGACGGAAAAGACTTGATAGCAGCGGCTGACGCTCCGGCATTTGTAGATGGTGACACCATTTCGATGGCAGAGGGCTTTGACGTAGAGATCCGCTTCTCGGAGACAGCCGGTGCTTATACCATCAAACTGCCGAGCGAGAAATATATCAAGATCCCGGGTAGCAATGCTGTAAACGAGGATGCAACTGCGATGGCTCTGTATCTCAATTATTTCAAGGGAACCAAGCAAGAAGGTGTTCAGATAGCAGACAAAAACGATTTTACTTCTACTGGCACCCGCATGATTTATAAGAATAATAATAACTATCGTTCTTATACCGATAAAATCGATGGCGCTTACGTCCTCCCGACACTCTACCGTCTCGTAGATGAGGCGTTTGACTGTCAAGACGGTCCGTACGCCATCCTCGTAAACGGCAAGGATGTTGAGAATACCGTTGCCGGTGAGGAGTTCGACGGCTACAAACAGTACGTAGCTTATCTCTCTCTCTCGAAGGGTGACAGCATCCAGCTCATCAACACCAGCTGCGGCGCTACTTGGCTTCCGGCTATTGAAGAGGGAGGCATGTCCGCTCATTTCAAGAAAGGACTTAACGCAGCTACTATCGACACCACCGGTTGCTTCGACCTCTATATCAAGATGAAGGAGGGAGACGACAAACTCTATATCGGTGCCGGTATCTGTCCGGAAGACACTATTCGTTTCACCGTTGTTGGTGATGGCGAGGCATTAGGAGACTGGGATCTTGCTGAGGGCTTACAAAGTAAAGAGAATACACTGGAAGTGAACCTCAAGGCGGGTGACTATAAGCTCAAAGTAGTTGACCAAAATAACTTCTGGTTCGGCTTCGAACAACTCTCTGAAGTGGCTGAAGGACTCAAATCGTTAGACGATGATAAGAACATCGGCTTCACCCTCAAAGAGGACGGTAAAGTAACCTTTACGCTTATCAAGACCGCAACCGATACCACGTTCACCTTAGCAGGTAATTTCTACTACTATCAACCGATTTTGGTTGATCTCAAGCTCGTTCCGGGTGTATGGGCAGAAGCAGATGCTAAGATTGCTGCCTGGGCATGGACCCGTAAGGAAGGTGCAGAGATGGTAGACCAATGGACACCGTTCTTTGCTCCGATCGCAGAGGGTAACGATACGCTGAGTGTTAAGATTGATGCAGCAGCCGACTCGATCCTCTTCGTACGCTTTAACAACGAAGCTACCGTACCGACTTGGGATGGCGGCGAAGGTTATATTTGGGGTCAAATGTCTAACGACAGTATCGTAAAAGAGAGCATGACCTACACGATCACCGATTGGGCAGCAGGTACATGGGATGTATATGTTCCGGCTAAGTTCTATGTAACGGGTGATAGCGCACTGGTAACTGATGCCGGTTTTGCAGGCAAGGCATGGAACGCAGATGCTATCAAGTCTGAGAATGATACACTCGTTCTGAACCTCAAGGCAGATCAAGACTACATCCTCAAGGTAGCCGTAAACGGCACATGGGAAGGTGAGAATAACGTGAAGGGTTATAACGAGTTGAGTGAGAAGACAGAAGGTCTGCTCGACATCAGCAACGACCATAACATCGGATTCCGTCTGAACGCAGCAGGTGAAGTAAAAGTTGTATACATTGCAGCAGAAGGCGAGAATCCCGAAATCTTCAAACTCATTGGTGACTTCTACGTAACTCCGGCTCCGGATCCTACCGTTTCTGTTAAGGGCTCGATGAACGACTGGGCAGAGGAGATTCCTTTCGTTCTTTCGGATGACAAGACCTATGCTTCGCTCACCGTGGAGAACATCGGTGCTGACAACTATGACTTCAAGTTTATCATCAACGGCGAATGGCGTTCGAATGGTTATACCTATCATCGTGACTTCCCGGGTGCAGCTGGTATTACAGAGAATAATGATGCAAACATGGTATTCCAGGCTGACGTTGACGGCGAGTACACCTTCTACTGGTACTTCGCTAACGACTCTGCTGCTATCGTTTATCCGGAGAAACCGGAACCGGTAATGGATGACGGCTATTATATCATTGGTCTGAACGGCTGGAATGTAGCAGAGTTGACGGAAGGAGACCAGTTCTGGTCAACAGGTATTGAAACGGGTGAGTTCTCGCTTGACGTTACCCTCGCCGCTGGTGATCAGTTCAAAGTGGTGCGGGTAGAGGACGACGAGATAAAGACTTGGTTCCCGGAGGGTAGCGAAAACGACTATGTCGTGGACGCTAATCACGCAGGAGCAACCACCGTTTACTTCCGTCCGAACTATGACGGTAACGAGGATTGGTTTGCAAGATGTATCTATGTTCTTCCGACCAGCACCGTTGACATCGACATCCTCGACACCAACGCTCCGGCAGTGAAGATCCTCCGTGACGGTCAGATCCTGATCATCAAGGGTAACAAGACCTTCAACATCCAAGGACAACTCGTTAAATAAACGATCGTTCTGATACGAATTGAGGGGCATCCTTTCGGGTGCCCCTCTTTTTGTTCTGAAAGTAAGGTTCTCGGGAGATGGTCCCGTGATGGTCCTGTTCTTTATAGCACATTCATTACTGTTGGATAGCCTTCAGTATCATCGGTGCGATCTCTGTATTATCGTGCCAGCCGCTGAATAGTTGAGCGTTAACGCCTACACTAAATATAGGAATCGCGTGTGCGCTGTGTGCGCGTGTAGTCCAACCGATATGTGCTTTCTTGTTAAGCAACTCAATTCCTGCATCGCCCAGTTTGTTAATCGTCTTATACATCGTCTTGGTATCCTTGCTCTTTCCCTTGCATGCTTGCTCGTACAGATCCTTCAACGCTTTCTCTTCCTCCTTGCTGATCTCTACCGTCTCCCAGAAACCTAACTGTGCTCTGTAAATCGCCTGCACCTCTTTCCAACTCGGTTTCTTATTCGCTTTAAACAACTGCGTAAATGCGTCACTCAGCACCCAGGCCGAACATTTCTGATTTTGCAGTTCCTCCAGATGCAAGGTGTAGTCACTGTTGCCCAATGCCAAACCACCTGTCTCATGGTCAGCCGTCACTACAATCAGCGTCTCGTCCGGATGGGCCTTATAGAACTCATATACTACCTCCAGTGCCTCGTTCATATCCCATACTTCACCGAAAGCCGTAGCTGCATCGTCTCCGTGACACGCATAATCGATCATTCCGCCTTCTACCATCATAAAGAACTTCTCATACCGTGCCTCTAAAAACGGTACCGCCGTGCTCACGATCTGCTTTAACGTCAGATCTCCCTCTTTCCGGTCTATCGCATAGGGTAGGTTACTCCCGTGTTTTGCCCCCTGATCATCGTCTTTCTGCACTAAAATCATCTTGCTGACATCTGAATGCTGAATACTGATAGCTTCTTCATATCCGTGAACAACCGTATACCCCTTCTCCTCTGCATTCCGGTACAGATTCACTTTCTTGTCATCTTTCTTTCCCTGCGGATGATGAAAACCCGCACCTCCGAAGAAATCGAACCCGCTTTCCGCTAACTGCAGTCCCACCTTGTAATACTTATCCCTGTTATCTACATGTGCATAGAACGCTGCCGGCGTTGCATGGTCGATAGCTACTGTCGTCATGATGCCGACACCCCAACCGGCCTCTTTCAGCTCTTCTGCAATCGTCTTAATACGTACGCTGTCTTCATCCAGACCTAACATCCCGTTCTTCGTCTTCTTGCCAGTTGCCAGACAGGTGCCTGCTGCCGCAGAATCGGTGATGCCGTTACTCGTTGAGTAACTCGACGCACTGCCTGAATAAGGAAAACTCGTCATCAGTGTCTGCACGCGACCTAACGGTTTCCCGTTAATCGCCGAACGGTACATCTCCGCTCCTAACACCTGGTTACTCCCCATACCGTCACCGATGAAATAAAACACGTATTTAACTTCCGCGCTTACGGTGAAAGCAATGACCAATAGGGCCATTAAAATAGTAATTCGTCTCATATGAAAAAATATTTTGTATTAACCTTTCGCCTTTAACCTTTCGCCATTCGCCTTTTTTCTTTCAGCCTGACGATGCCTTTTCCGTTTCCGGGCTTCCCGGCGTTTCTCCTGTTGATGTTTCTCCCGCTCTTCCGGCGTCATATGCGGCGGTGGTTCAATGCCCTGTTCCCGTAACCGCTGATCCTGCACCTGCTGCTGATGTTCGATCATTCGCTCTTTCTCTGCCTTTTTCAGCGCTTCCACCTCCTTCGGATCCAAGGGTTCGTGCCGCATCATATCCTCATAGATCAGTAGCGTTGCCCAGGCGTCTGTACTCGCATAACGCGCCTGCTCCGGCGTCAGATGACTGTTCTCCCAGTTCGTTAATTGTTGCGTCTTGGAGATCTTCTTACCGAAACAGATGGCGAACATCTTCTGCAGTCCCAATTCCAAGATGCCGTACTGTGCCGCCAATGACTGCACATCTACGCAGTTAGCCGGCACAAAATTGCGCCTTCTTCTCAACCCGTTGATATCATCCCGGAAAGCCAATCCCACCTTTCGTATCTTCTCGTCGGCAAACAGGTCTGCCAAAGCCTGCGGCATACCTACGTGCGTTAACCGGAACAGATAGCACCGTTCGTGACTCGCTATCTGCACCAAGGCCGTAGGGTAGTGGATGCCTCTCTGAAAACTCGGACGAGCCTCCGTATCCACACCAATCACCTGCTGCGTACGCAGATAATTCACCGCTTCCTCTACCTGCTCTTCCCGATCCACTACGATCACTTCGCCCTCAAAAGCCGCTACAGGCATTAACTGTACCAACTCCTTACTAATATGTGCTATATAATTTTCCACCCGTAACCCGTAACCTATAACCCTTCACCGTTACCAAGCGCATGTAATGCGCGCATAACGGCGATCAGTTTTTGTCCCCAATGTGTTTCAAACGCTTCGCAGCAAAGTACGACAGCATCGTGCATAATCGCTTCCTCTCCTGTCTGGAAAGCGGCTGCCAGGTCCTTCAACTCCTGATAGATATCCGCGATGCCCTCTGAGATATATGCCGTCTGCACCTCGTCCGTATAGATACCCTGATCTACAAACACATCCAGATACGCATCGTCTTGACCCAACAGATTCCGGATCCCCACCAACGCGTACGTATAATCTTCTTCTGTCACAAACCGCTGCGGCTCTTCATCCATCATCAACTCCTCTTTTTCCACCAACCGCGTTCGCAGATACAACACCGGAAGCAGCCTCAACATCTGTTCCCGCCATTCCTCACGCTCGTACTCACTGCTCTTTTCCACTAACAGACACGTCTGCGCAGCAGCCGTCACAAAAGCGATCGTACTGTCCTTATAAATTAAATTCTGCATACTATCGTTAATAAAATCGCTGCAAAGTTACTACAAAATTTGCATATATGCAAAAAAAAGTGTATCTTTGCAGCGTTTTTTAATTCAAACACTATGAGAAAAATAATTCTTTTGGCCTTTATGGCTTTGGGTATGAGCGCTTTTGCGCAAAAAGTGACACCGCTGAACATCCAATTGGCGGAAGTGAAACTGGATTCTCTTCGTAACCTTTACATCGCTGAACCGACGATGTACCGTGCTTCCCTCGAAGTGGTCGCGCAGGAATTAACGAAGAATGGAGAAGATGTGAAAGCCGCACGTGCTGAACTCAAAGATGAGATAGCGCACGCAAAAGAGATGGGAAACTCGATCAAAGAGGCTAACAAGATGGCTGCTTCGCTCAAGAAGATCTATGCTAAAGAGGAATCGACCCTCAAATCCATGCAGAAGACCGTTGAGAAACAGCAGCGCAAACTCAACTCCAACAAGCGCCTCAACAAGGAAACCCGTGACAGCTATTCCACTATGCTGGAGAAACAGCAGAAGGAACTCGGTTATGCCCTTCGTGAACTGGCGGAACGCCAACGCGCTATTGCTGAACTCGAGACTTCTATCCAGAACTGGCAGACTACCTTGCAGTCTTACGTCCAAGAGACCCAGCAGAAAGCCTTGGAGTTAACCAAGATCGAGTCTACGCTCAAAGAGCGTACCGATGCCGTCAAAGCAGAACAGAAATTTGCGAAGACCCTCTAACCCGTAACCCATAACCCGTAACCCCTAATCCGTAACCCATAACCCGTAACCCATAACCCATATGCAAGTAATAAACCTCTCTGAGCACAACAGCGTGCTTAACCGGTATCTGAGCCAGATACGCGATGTAGAGATCCAGAAGGATAGTATGCGTTTTCGTCATAACATCGAGCGTATCGGTGAATTCATGGCGATAGAACTCAGCAAGACGCTGGATTATCAACTTACCAACGTGCAGACGCCACTCGGTATTGCTCCCGTCAACACCATCACCGATCAACTCGTGCTGGCTACCATCCTGCGTGCCGGACTACCGTTGCATCAGGGATTCCTCAATATCTTTGATAATGCGGAGAATGCCTTCCTCAGTGCTTACCGTCGCGTGAATGCGGCCGGTGAATTGGAGATCGTAGCCGAATATATGGCGGCTCCTGCTATCGAAGGAAAGACCCTCATTGTGGCGGATCCGATGTTGGCAACCGGTATGTCGATGGAGGTAGGTTACTTGGCGCTGCTGCGTCATGGTAAACCCAAACACACCCATCTCTGCTGTGCAATTGCTACACCGAAGGCCATCGACTACATGCGTCAGGCATTGAACGACAGCGATGATGTCACCCTCTGGTGCGCAGCGATCGATCCGATCCTCAATGAGAAGAAATATATCGTACCGGGACTCGGTGATGCCGGTGATCTCTGTTACGGTGTTAAAATCCATCTGTCCGATCGTTAATCGTAAGAAATATTGGGCTTTTCTGCCTGCTGTCCTGTTCACAGCTGCAGTTGCTTATCTGAGCCTTGCGGAGAGTGCACAAGCGCCCTCCGTAGCGCTTAATGATAAGTTCCTTCACGCTGCGTTCTACACCGTGCTGGCATTGGCATGGATCCTACCCTTTAAATCTCCAATCTCCAATCTCCAATATCCAATCTATGCTGTCGTTCTCCTCGGTACGACAGCGTTCGGAGGTCTTATGGAGCTCCTTCAACATTTCTGCACCCTCACCCGTTCCGGCGAATGGCTGGACCTGGCAGCTGACTTCGTCGGTGCCCTTATTGGTGTGATAATAATAGCAATTATTACAATCGTCAATCAATCGTCCACTCGTAAATCGTCCACTCGTCAATGAGTTCGCCTCTCTACGATATCGCATTAAGTTTGCTTTTTCGTACTCGTTTGCGAAAATCCCTTGCCCTCTTCGACCATTACGGCTCGGCAGAGGAAGCTTGGCACCATATCGATGAACCCGGTATGAAGGAAGCGTACGAGCGTGCGCAGAGGGAATTGGAATGGATCGACGCACATGGTATCCGTGTGTGGACACTCTCCGATGAGGATTATCCTTATCGCCTTCGCCAGTGTCCTGACAAACCCCTTCTCCTCTATAGCAAAGGCAATGTGCACCCTTCGGACGGTCATATCGTCTCCATCGTCGGTACCCGTCAACCTACGGATCGGGGATGTCAACTGACCGAACGGTTGGTAAAGGACTTGGCCGATCGCTTGGAGTCTGTCACCATCGTCAGCGGAGGTGCTTACGGTATCGATATAACGGCGCACCGTGCGGCGAATAAGATCGGTATTCCTACTATCATCATCCCGGCGCATGGTCTCGATCGCATCTATCCGCATACCCATCGTCTCGATGCAGTCGGCGCGCTCGGCAGAGGAGGTTTACTCACCGAGTTTCCTTCCTGCACTGAACCGATGCCGCCGTATTTCCTGCAACGCAACCGCATCATCGCCGGTTTGGCCGATGCCGTCGTCGTAGTAGAATCCCGGGAAAAAGGAGGTAGTCTGGTTACTGCCCAGATGGCCTGCGACTATAACCGGGAACTGTTCGCTTTCTCCGGTCGACCCACGGACCTCTCATCCATTGGCTGTAATAACCTCATCCGTTCCAATAAAGCACAACTCATCAATGGTGCCGATGATCTCATCAATGCCATGCAGTGGAAAACCAAATCAAACTCTCAAACAACTTCAAACCTTCAAACGACTATGGTCGGTCTCTTAGCCGACCTTACGGATACCCAGCAAACCATTCTGAATAAACTTCAGGAAGCCGAAGATGGTATCCACATCAACCTCATCGTCATGGAGACCCAGATCCCCTATAGCGATGTCTCTTCGGACCTCGTTTTGCTCGAGATGCAAGGTCTCGTTCGCTCCCTTCCCGGCGGAATTTATCGCTTTGCGCGTTAATTTCTACTGAAATTTCTTATTCCAAACGATTATTTTCCAGAAAAATTTCAGTAAAATCTTGCACATGTGCAAAATTTTTTGTAACTTTGCACCCGCAATTGAAAGAACGCGTTTATTTATGGAAACTTTTTTGAAGAATTTGGGCATTATTGTCCTGCTTTTAGGTGTGGTTTGCCTTGTGATTTATAAGTTCGCATGTCCGTCGAACGCTTTGCTTATCGTCAGCATTGCGCTGGAAATCGCAGGTATCATCTCCTATATCGTGATTAACCGCCGCCGCGACTAATTCATGGCTACTCAGGGTTTCAATGATGCAGTGAAGTATCATTTGACAGGCATGTACCAGGACTGGTTCCTGGACTATGCTTCGTATGTGATACTCGAGCGTGCTGTGCCGGCTATTGAGGATGGCCTCAAGCCGGTGCAACGTCGTATATTGCACGCCATGAAGACCGTGGATGACGGGAAGTACAACAAGGTCGCCAACATCGTTGGTCAGACCATGCAGTACCACCCGCACGGTGACGCCTCCATCGGAGACGCACTCGTCCAGCTCGGTCAGAAAGATCTGCTCATTGACTGCCAGGGTAACTGGGGAAACATCCTCACCGGTGATGGTGCGGCCGCTCCCCGTTATATCGAGGCACGGCTTTCCAAATTTGCACTCGAAGCGGTCTTTAACCCTAAGACCACCGAGTGGATGAAATCCTACGACGGTCGTAAGAATGAACCGATTCACTTGCCCGTCAAATTCCCATTACTCCTCGCACAAGGTGTCGAGGGTATAGCCGTCGGTCTGAACTCCAAGATCCTGCCGCATAACTTCAACGAGCTCTGCGACGCATCGCTGGCCTATCTCCGTGGTCAGGAGTTTGCGCTCTATCCGGATTTTCCTACCGGCGGTGTCATCGATGTCACCAAGTACAACGACGGTGAACGCGGTGGGTCGGTGAAGATTCGTGCGCGTATCCAGAAGGCCGATGATAACAAGACGCTCATCATCACCGAGATTCCGTTTGGTACCACTACCTCCAAGATCATCGAGACGATCCTCAAAGCCAACCAGAAAGGCAAGATCAAGATCAAGAAGATCGATGACTTCACGGCCGATCAGGCACGTATCGTCGTCCAACTGGCGCCGGGTTCGTCGTCCGACAAAGCCATCGATGCTCTCTATGCCTTCACGGATTGTGAGGTCAACATATCGCCTAACTGCTGCGTAGTAGAGAATCGGAAACCGATCTTCACTACCGTCAGTAACCTGCTCAAGCTCTCCTGCGAGAACACGAAAGCGCTGCTGAAATGGGAACTCGAGATCGAGAAAGGCGAATTGGAGGAGAAATACTTCTATACCTCGCTGGAGAAAATCTTCATCGAGAACCGTATCTATAAGCAGGAAGGCTATGAGAATGCGCCGAATAAAGAGAAACTCATTGAGTTTGTCGATAACGCCCTTACGCCCTTCAAACATCTGCTCATCCGGGAAGTGAAACCCGAGGATATCGAAAAACTCTTCGAGATCCGAATGATCCGTATCACCAAGTTCGACTCCAAGAAAGCCGACGAACTCATGAAGGATCTGGAGAAGAAGATCAAAGCCTGCATCAAGAACCTCAACCATCTGACGGATTATACCATCTCGTGGTTCGAGATGCTCAAGTCCAAATACGGAGAGGCTTATCCGCGTCGTACCGAAGTCCGTAACTTCGGTGCCATCAACGTCAAGGCGGTGGTTGAGAACAACGAGAAACTCTATATCAACCGCGAAGAAGGCTTCGTCGGAACGGGTCTCAAGAAAGATGAGTTCCTCTTCAATTGCTCCGATATCGACGATATCATCGTCTTCCATAAGGACGGTAAATACAAGATCATGAAGGTAGCCGAGAAACTGTTCGTTGGCACCGACATCCTGCATATCGCTGTCTTCCAGCGCGGTGATGACCGCACGGTCTATAACGTCGTTTACCGCGACGGCAAGAAGGGCATCTATTACATGAAGCGCTTCAACGTCACCGGTGTGGCGAAAGATAAGGAATATGACCTCACCCAAGGCAAACCCGGTTCACGGATCGTCTATTTCACGGCGAACCCCAACGGCGAAGCGGAAGTCATCAAGGTCACCCTCAAGCCTGCCATGCACCTCAAGAAACTGGAGGTATGCAAAGATCTCTCCGAATTGGCAGTTAAGTCTCGTACGGCTCGTGGAAACGTGCTTACGAAATTCGACGTTAAGTCCATTACCCTCAAGGAGAAAGGTCATTCGACGATCGGCGGTCGGAAAGTTTGGTTCGATGCCGATGTGCTGCGTATCAATTATGACGAGCATGGTGTTTATCTGGGTGAGTTCTTCGACGAAGAGCGTATCCTCGTCATCAATAACGATGGTACTTATTACACCACGTCTTATGACCTCACCGCCCATTTTGACGATAACATCCTCCGCATTGAGAAATGGAAACCGGAGAAAGTATGGAGTCTCATCCAATGGAATGGGGAACTCAAATACTATTACGGCAAGCGTTTCAGACTCGACGATGCGAATGCGAAGATACAGTCGATGTTAGGTGACGATAAGGACTCCCGCATAGCCCTCCTCTCCGATCGGGAAGAAGCCACTTTCCGTGTTCTCTTTAGCGATGAGAATAAGGCACCGCTCGAGATCCTGATGTCCGATTTCATCGATGAGAAATCCGCCAAAGCCAAAGGCAAACGCATCACCACCCTCGATGTTGCATCCTTCGAAGACATAACCCCTGCTCTCCCCGAACCTGAGGTGTCTCCCGATGAAACGGGAGAAACCCTAGAGGAAGAGGGATCCGAAAATCTCCAATCTCCAATCTCCAATCTTCAATCTACATCGATCGATATCGACGGCGTTAAAATGACGATCGAGTCCCCCAAAGATACCCAATTGGATTTATTCTAAATTTCCAATGTCCAATATCCAATATCAAATACTACTGGGTAGCGCTTCTCCTCGACGGAGAGCGCTACTTGCAGGTTTAGACCTGCCGTTTACGGCTATCAACATCAATGCGGATGAGTCCTATCCTGCCGAATTGCAGGCGGGTGATATACCTTATTATATCTCGCGTGCGAAGGCGCGTGCGTATGAGAACCAACTCCAACCGGATCAACTTCTTATTACGGCGGATACCATCGTCTGGTTAGACGGTCATATGTTGGGCAAACCTCACGATGCCGCCGAAGCCAAAGCCATGCTTCGTTCCCTCAGCGGCAAAACCCATCAGGTCTATACCGCTGTGACCTTTGCGCAAAAAGAAAAAAATCTCCAATCTCCAATCTCCAATCTCCAATTAGAGACGTTAGTCGATCGTACCGACGTCACTTTTGCGGAGCTAAGTGACGCGGAAATCAACTATTACGTCTCCCACTATTGTCCTTTCGACAAAGCCGGCGCGTATGGTGTCCAGGAATGGATCGGTTACATCGCCTGCACAGGCATGCACGGTTCTTATTTCAACGTCATGGGTTTCCCTGTTCATCTCGTCTACCAGCATCTAAAATCTCTCCATATTCTATAAACAAAGGCAGCCATGTAGCTGCCTTTGATCTTTGTAACGCCATCTTGCACATATTACGGAGAGGTTTATCATTGAACTAAAGAGATTCCATATTTTTTTTCATAAATCTCTCTGGCACGCGCTTCAAAAATTTTCCTCATGCCAACCATCTTACGCAGAGCTTCCATGCGCTCCTCTTCTGTTTTATAAACAACTTCTTTCATAGCTCTATTCCCTTTCCTTTTACCTTTGACGCTGCAAAGGTACAACAAATATTTGGAATATACAAGATTTTCTTGGAAAATAATCGTTTTTTTTTTTTAAATAAGAAGATTTTCCAAAGAAAATCAAATTTATTTGCATTTTTAGCGGGAAAGCCTTGTTATTCGCACAAACGTGCGATAGTACCTTCGGAGGATTCCTTGTTCATATTGAATAAGGGCGAGCCGAAGAACATTCCTAATTTGATATATGCAAGTGTTTCGGTCATAATTCTTCTTTTTTGCCTCATTTTGGGCATTTTAGGCCATATTACGACCAAAGGCAGCCGTTAAGCTGCCTTTGATCTTTGTTCGCCGAATGGCGTAGGGTTAATCGCCTCCAGCTCCCGGTATTGGAGTCTCTACCGGAAGACCTGTTGGGCTTACTACGTTCATTAAAGACGTAGCTTGTACTTTTGCCGTCTCAACGACTGGTTGATTATAATTCTTTTTCATAACTTTCTCTCAAATCGGCTGCAAAGTTACGACAAATATTTGATATATGCAAATTTTGCCGCAACTTTGTGCCAAATTTACATTATTTTACCAAACGACCTGTAGCATCGAACATCTTCTCTCCACGGATAATGAACAACTGACCGTCGATCATCATCTTAACCGGAGTCTCAGAAGCGTTGATCTCCTCACAACCGGTTACTACATTGCTCTGCATCGGGATAGCACGTACGCGACGACCAGGAGCCGGTACCGGAGTTTCAACGGTTAACGCACTATAATCGATGTATGCACGATGCGCATTCAGGTAGTTACCGTCATTCGGACGAATAGCATTTTGGATCAAGAGGTAGATAACGCCCTCTTTTGCTGCCAATTGGTATGCATCCAAATCACTAAACGTACCACGGAGAGCGCCGTTATTAATAGGATCGTCCTCTGAGTCTGTGCCGTAGATCACGTCAAGTGTCGTAGCACCTGCTTGGAAGATATACGGTTTGCCGGCCTCGATAGTGGTAGCCTCTTCGAGATAAACCACTGTAGCCGGCTCTGCATTCTTGTAACGCAAGTTCCAGAACGTTGCATTCTTAACTGCCGTAATGTTCTTCTCCATACAGATGGTGTAGTAACGATTAGGCTCCAGATTCTCACGAATAGTCTCATATTGCGGCTCCGGCTCATCCTCTTCAAGCATATAGAGAGCGATGTTTTGTTGGCCAGTTGCGTAGCAGTTAAAGAGAGGATCGCCACTTGTATTCGGGTTATAGCGCATTTTGGTACGGTTCGTGTTCTCTACAGAGGTAATAGTAGCTACACCATCTGCATCGGCTGCAATCGTCCAAGAAGCGTCCTCATCCTCAGCCTTAGTTCTCAAATAACTCTTAGTGCTTGAGGAAGCGTTGTAGAGATACTCACCATCCGAAGTTTTCAAATAGAAGTGACCAGAGCCTGCATTAGCCAAAGTCATTACCTTTGTACCCACAGCCGGAGTCAACGTAGTACCTGCAACAGTACTTGCGATCACGCTACGGTTGTTAGTTGCTTGACCTGCCATCGTATTGATAGCACCATCAGCATTAACGTATTGAGCGATGATGACTTTCTTACCTGCAGCGATAGTTGTTGCGTTGGTAACAAGCGTCCATGTACCGGTTACATCATCCTCAACTACCGGCTCTGTAACTTCGAAGGACAGGTTAACCGTCTTGTCTGCCGCTCCTTCAGCGCCATCGCTAATGGCAATCGTAGCGGAATACGAAGCCGCAGCGTCGGTATTTGCAAGAAGCGAAATAGTAATTTCATCACCACTAACAATTCCTTCTGTCTTGCTAACACTAAATGCCTCAGGATTCGTTCCGCCAAGAGTTGCGGTTACAGCAGCTACGTTTGTTAGAGAAATAGTTATTGTCTTAGCAGCAGGTACTGCGTCACCTACTTCTACAGAACCAAAGTTCACTGTCAAGCTCGGCTGTACATAAATCTTTGGATCTGCTGATGCAACAGCTTCAAGGTCTGTGATAGTAATATCATCAGTTTGACCCTTATAGTTTGCTGTAATTGTAACAGATGTTTGATTCTCTACCAGCGGATCGTACGTCAATTCGAGTTCCGGATCATTGGTAATGTCAACCGGCGTTTGAGCCACACCGCCCAACGAATAAGTTGCCTCTACGGTCAGACCTTCCAAATCAAGAGCGTCACCAGCCTTATAACCGGTCTTAGTAGTCAGGTCACCCTTAATCTCAATGCTTTGCAGTTCCGGAACGATACCACCCTCTTGGTTCACACCGAAGAGAACGAAACGCTTGCCACTGGTAGCAGAAATCGTCAGTGCTACCGACTCTGTATTGCCAGACAGACTAACTGCGTAATAAGCATCCGTCTTAGGATCTGAGCCCTCTGCCAATGTGAACGGCGAGTTACTTGCAATTCCAGAGTTCGAGTTGATGCTAATTTCCGTTGCAGGACTTACAGTCACACCGGTTGGAGCAGTTACTGTCAAACCTACGCTCTCTGAGTTCCACCCATATGCATGGAAGTGGAGTGCGGTTGCTCCGGCAGGAACATTTACAACGACTGCTCCTTGCGCACTACCGGTACCAGCTTTGATTGCATCATAGCCATCTCCTTCTTCTCCATAGAATTTAACCTTGGCAGCAGATGCACTTGTACCACCCTCTGTGCTCAAAGTCACATTGCTTGTATAAACCGATGCCCACGGTGAAAGCGGAGCGGCACCATGTACGGTCAGTCCGTTAACCACGAAAGCATCGCTGGAAATCTCACCTACCGTAGCTGTTACAGAAACAGATGTCGTGCCCTCGGTCAGAGGATCCGGATCAAATGCCCAATCAATACCTTCGCTTATAGGCGCATCCGAACCATTGGAATAGTGACCCGTAACTACAAAACCAGCAGGATCGAAATGATCACCATCGTTATATTCCAATACGCTTGCTGTACCGGAAATAGCTATGCTTTCCAAAACGAGACCTCCTTCTTGGTTTACACCGAAGAAAACGAAACGCTTGCCACTGGTAGCAGAAATCGTCAGTGCTACCGGCTCTGTATTGCCAGACAGACTAACTGCGTAATAAGCATCCGTCTTAGGATCAGAGCCATCTGCCAATGTGAACGGCGAGTTACTTGCAATTCCAGAGTTCGAGTTGATGCTAATTTCCGTTGCAGGACTTACAGTCACACCGGTTGGAGCAGTTACTGTCAAACCTACGCTCTCTGAGTTCCACCCATATGCATGGAAGTGGAGTGCGGTTGCTCCAGCCGGAACATTTACAACTACTGCACCAGCATTACTGCCAGTACCAGCTTTGATTGCATCATAGCCATCTCCCTCTTCTCCATAGAATTTAACCTTGGCAGCAGATGCACTTGTACCACCCTCTGTGCTCAAAGTCACATTGCTTGTATAAACCGATGCCCAAGCAGAGATCTCTGCCCACTGTGCCTTGATAGTTACAGGCGATTCTGGCATTTCAAATGCACCAGCGGTAACAGTTACCTCGTCCTCATTCTCGTCATATACTTTCCATCCCGTGAAGTTGTGACCGGTGTAAGTATATGTGTTAGCCGGCAGGGTTACTTCTGCACCAGCCGCCTTGTCTGCAATAGCCTCAGGAGCGTTACCTCCGTCTGCACCATTACCATCAAACGTGATAGCGTACTTTTGCGCCGGAGCTGTTACCTTTACAGTTACGTCTGTTTCATCAGATATTGTACCAATAGTAGCTGTCAAATGAACAGAAACGCTTTCGCCTGCTGTGGACAAATGTTCAGGATTAGATGTCCATGTAACACCAGCAGTCACATCTTGTTTATAGTTGGTATTGTACGTACCCGTTACAACTAAACCATCTACATCAATATCGTCATTCAATTCATATACCGTTGTGGTCAAAGAACCGGAGATTGCCAAACTACTTAAGGATTTCTTGGTTAAAGAAGAAATATAACTCTCTTTCGTTTTGGTTTCCTTGGTACCGCTGTAGGTCGTAAACTTACCCGACACAACAACCTTATTGCCAATTTCTATATCATTTGTCTTCTCAAAAGTGATATAGCCGTTGTTATCTTTTCCTGCATAACTATTATAAATCAATAATGTATCAGAATCGTCTTTAGATCCAGTAGCAGAGATGCTATATTTTGCAAAACCACCTTCGTTTACATAGCCTATCCAACGGATAACCCCTTCTACTGAGGTGGAAATCTCACCAGTACTCGGAATAACAGATTGTATTTCTTCAACTGAATACGGATTAACCGTCAGTTCGTATTGCAATTCCTTATTTACATCGCCATATGTGTAACTAACAACAATTGTGTGTACACCCGGAACCAGCATATCCACCTCAGTGAACGAGCATGCCGATGTAACATCTTCCGCTCCATTGTCAAATGTAGCAATAATCGTCGGCTTCGGCATTTCTACACCACAATATACTACCGGAGCATAGGGATCTTCTTGTATAGCAATAGACTGTAACTCCTTATCTGCTACAGTTACTGTTACATTCTTAGTATCGCTCAAAGTTCCTACAGTTGCTGTGAGTGTAATATCTTTGCTTCCTGCCTCATCTAATGCGGGAGCAAAAGACCACTCAATATTTTCAGCAGCTACAACCGGATTGTAACCCGTATTATATAATGCCTTAACTGTCAAGCCTGAATAATCCAAAGTTGTTGCATTTAAGGCATACTCTGTAACATTCATATCGCCACTAATTGCAATACTTAACGGATTAGCATCTTTTTCTACTAAATCAACGATATAGTTGTTTTGAGCCAATTGATTCGCATTGTTGTATTTGGTAAGATCTCCGTATACAACAACTTTATTACCAACAGCAAATTTTCCTTTATTCGCATCTGCAACATCTGTGTTGTCCAAATACTTACCACGATATACAATCATTCCCACACCAGTACCATCGTCAGAAATATTATAGGTGGCATTTTTATATTGCGTACTAATTCCTGAGTTTCCTTCCGTTGCAGAGCAAATAATACCTTCTACAAATACATGATTGGAGGGCAGAGACGTTACTGCCAATGCTGCAGCCACCGTCATAGGAGTAACTTTCGTAAAGTTCTTTGTGACGATTTCGCTACTTGCATCACCTTTAATAGCCACTGCTTTTACAGTTTTTGTATCGGTAATAGTAAAAGGTGCTGTATAGGCGATAGAACCGCTACTTGGAGTTGTTCCATCTAATGTATAATATATAGAAGCACCGTCCGTTGTCGTAGTCATTGAAATCTCTTGCGAAACCAAAAAACTTCCATCAGCAGAGGGAGTGATGGAGAGATTAGGCTTATTTACATCCAGGCTTGAATATACTACCGTTATTCCATTCGTACGTGTTTGTGTCGAAGGTTTAAATGTGAATGCCGACACTTCCCCACTAAATGTCCATGTTACCTTTTTCCCACTAACTGTAGGCGTAGCAGAAGGTGTTACTGTCGCATTTTGCGCATATGTAACGTAGTTACCTGTTGATGAAGCCTCGTAAGTCACACTTTCTATGGTATAGCCACTTGCTACTTCTATGCTAATAGTCGTATTGGCATAAACACGAATTGGACTTGTGTACGTGTTAGTTGACGAAGTTTTGAATTTTACATTAGCATCGTTGTTAATGCTCGTAAAAGTACCCGGGAGGGCTGTAGAGCCAGGCCATGTAACTTCTGTAGCCCACATTTGCCCGATGCTGAGGAGCAGCAGGGTGAGAACTGAAAAAATAACACGCGAAGCCTTGCTAATACCTCTGGGGGGGGTATTCGCGGCTTTCGCATCCAAGAAAAGTTTTAGTTTTCTCATAATGTTTGAGATTTTAAAGTTAATAAATATGGTTTGTTTTATATGTTGTCTTTCTTTTTTGGATCATTTTTGGCCCTTTTGGACGAAATGTATTCTCCGTGCATTTTTGTCGTATCATTACGACAACTCTCCGCTTGGTCCTTTTTTTCGGACCTTTTGGGCCATTTTTGACTATTCCTCGTAACCCGTAACCCATAACCCGTAACCCTTTCACTTACCTATCAACTACGTGGTCGTTACCTGGTAATCCTAGACTTTAATCACTCCATTCTCCTAATCACACCCTAATCTCATCCTTCCCGTAGCCTGTAACCCGTAACCCATAACCTTTACAAAATTCTCCGTGTCGCTTTGACGCTATTGTCGCTTTCAAAAATTGTCATGGCAAAATGGCAAAATGGCAAAGTCCGTAGTAATCAATTGATTTGTAGTGTTTTATAATTTTCCTTAACTTTGTCACTTTGTCAAATTGTCAAATTGTCAAAGCGACATAGCGTCATCTTCATTCCTTTAACTCTCACCTATAATCTATAACCTTTACTCGCCTTTTTACTTCTCTTTCTCAAAAGGTAATTCCTCAGGCGGCGAACCGGAAAACCTGCTCAGTATCAGCTACATCGGTGAGACGCATCTTGCCGTCTGCTGCAGGCATTTTCAAAGCGTTACAATTTGTAACGGTTTCATTTCCCTCATCAGAAAGTCTCTTTTTTAATACTCGCCAATACGTTTGCGGATTCTCGCTATCCGTCAAAACCTTGATTACATCCACTACAGAGAAGAAGTATTTCTCCTTCTCGCTATCCCAGACGTAGCGTACTTGCTGTCCTTCGAATAATTGTATTTGGTTTTCTTCTGCCATCCTTCCCAATCAAAAAAAGAAACAAAACCGTATAGTGGTTCTGTTTCTTTAGAGCGTCATATCCCATCCACGGACGTGAGTCCGGCGGTAAAATGCTGATATGTTGCAGTTTGATTCATCATAAAGTAGTGTCTTAACCGTTGGTACTTATGGTGTGTTTCAAAATCGAGTGCAAAGGTACGAAAAATTTTTGATATATGCAAGCGTTTTGGAAGAAAAATTTTTTTTGTTATCTTTATCTGCTAAAATCCTTCCATCTCCTCCATCTGGGTCATAAACCGGCGTAGGGTAGAGCGGCTGCAATGCAGTCGTTTGGCTAAGGTATGCTGCGACACACCTGCTTTTAGCGATCGGCGGATATAGGCTTCTTTGCCGAACAAGGGATGGAGTTCCGGTCGGCTCTTCTTTCCGGGCGGTCGGCCGATTCGTTTCCCTTCAGCGCGCACGCGTTTTAAGGCTTCGCGTGTGCGTGCGCTTATGAGGTTGCGTTCGATCTCAGCGGATATGCCGAAGGCGAAGGCCAGCACTTTGGATTGGATGTCATCGCCCAAGCGATACCCGTCTTTGATCGTCCATACCTTACATCCTTTCTGCATGCAGAAACTGAGGATCTCCATGATCATCAGCAGGTTACGGCCTAAGCGGCTTAACTCGCTGCAGATGATCAGATCGTTCTTTTTGACGTGCTTGATCAACTTGCCTAAACGCCGTTTGCGGTAGGCGATTGTGCCGGAAACGGTTTCTTCTATCCAGCCGTCGATATGTAATCCTTGCCGCCTGCAAAACTGGCTGATCTCGTACCGTTGGTTTTCCACTGTCTGCTTGTCGCTGCTCACCCGAATGTACCCGTAGTTCATTTTTGATGCAAAGGTACGAACTTTTTTTGACCTGCACAAGAGAACGGAGAAAATAATCATTTTATGCTGTAAATCGCCACGGAAATCGACCGTTTGTAAGATTTAATAGACAATACGTAAAATTTTCATTTTTTACTTGCATATATCGATTTTTTTTTGTACCTTTGCAGCGAATTTTGAAAAACAACAGAAGTACCAACGGTTAAGACACTACTTTTGTATGAAACAAACAACTTTAAATCAGCATTTTGTCTCCGGGCTGACGTCCGTGGGTGGGGTATAGTACGCATAGAAACAGGACCATTGTACGGTTTTGTTTCTTTTTTGTTTTGGAAGAGAGCAAAGAATAAAGGAAGAAAGGATATGCCGCAGTTATTTACAGTTTGGGTTTAGGTTTATGTTCTATTCGAACGATCATGAGCCGATACATGTGCATGTTGTGAAAGCCGGAACCGAAGCGCGCTTTCAAGTAGAACCGGAGGTGACGTTGTTGGATAATAAGGGATTAAACCCGGCTGAGATAAAATTGGCAGAGTCTCTGGTAGAGGAAAATAAGGAGATGATTGTTGCACGTTGGAACGAGTATTTTAAGAAATGATAGACGTTCAGAAAATATGGTTAACTCCTACTGATGTGTGGATTCAGACATCAGATGGCAAACAGGCTTGCGAGCATTTTGCGGACTATAAAGGTTTGCGTAATGCCACGGCGCAGGAGCGCGAGAACTATACGCTCTCGCCTTATGGTATTCATTGGGAGCAATTAGATGAAGACCTTTGTTACGAAGGATTCTTTGCAAGAGCCTAAAAAAGGATCAAGCTGGAATAGAGCGAAAATAATTTAAAGGAAAACTGGGATGGAACAGATAATAAAAGTAGATTATGCGCAAGCGGTAAAGGCGATTAAGCAAGCTATTGTTGTATGTCGCTACCGTGCAGCTCGTCAAATGAACGGCGAGGTGTTAGGCTTGTACTATTCCATCGGAAAATATATTTCGGAGCAAAGCCGTAATGCGCAATGGGGCACGAACGCTATTCAAACTATCTCAGATCAACTGCAACAAGAACTGCCCGGGCTGAAGGGATTCTCGGAAGAAAACATTCGCCGTATGCGTAAATTTTACGAGGAGTGGGCTCCGGTGTTTGAAATTCGCTCGGCAGTGTCGAACGAAATTAACATTGTGCCTCAAAGTGCAGAAATTCAGCCATTTAAATTTCGGTCAACACTGTTGACCAAATTAGGAGAAGAAGATATTCGTCTTTTTTCAGGCTTGGGATTCTCGCTTCACTGTGAAATCATTCGTCGTGTTGATGACATCGACGAGCGGTGGTTCTATATACGGAAATGCGCACAGGAGTTCTGGGGATATCGTCGTTTGGAGCAAGCGCTACGGGATGACTTGTACCATACTGCAGGCTCGATGCCTAATAATTTCGCAGTTACGCTGCCAGATGACAAACAACGCACGATAGCGATGCAGACCTTCAAGGAAGACAATGTGTTGGACTTTCTGCATATAGAGGATCCTGATTATGTGGATGAGCACGATGTAGAGCAGCAGATCGTAAACAATGTTCGAAAGTTTATGTTGTCGCTGGGTAATGATTTTGCGTTCATGGGCAATCAATATCGGCTGATCGTAAATAATAAAGAACGTTTTATAGATCTCCTTTTCTACCATAGAAGGATGCGATGTCTTGTGGCGATTGAGCTGAAGAATGGTGAATTTCAGCCGGAATATGCAGGAAAGTTGAATTATTACTTAACTGCTTTGGATGAATTAGTTCGCTTACCTGAAGAAAATCCGAGCGTTGGCATTCTTCTGTGCAGAAATAAAGATAACGCAGAAGTAGAGTTCGCGCTACGGGATATATCTAAACCGATGGGAGTAGCGACTTATCGTAGCGTAGACGAATTGCCTGACACATATAAGGCACTACCTTCCGCAGAAGAATTAAGAAAACTATTGTAAAAAGAGCGAAAAAGCATTAGATCTAACAAACAATAGTGCTATCCATCGGCACTGAAATAGGATGGAAACGACCTTTGAAATGATGTAAATAAATAACTAAAAACAAGGAAAACGAAAAAGGCTTTATCCAAAATCACGGGATATATACGTAGTATATATAAGGTGAGGTGGGATACGATATTACCCCGATGTAATACCGAGGTTCATTTAATGTCCCTATGATCTGTGTTTTGCAGGCCAAGCAGGGCAAAAATGGGTGGTCCAGAAAAAGGACCCATTTATCGATCCCAGTGTTTGGCAGCAAGTGGTCACATAGTTCGTGTATGTTACGCTTTTTTGAGTTAGTGTTATTGATGCCACATAAAAAGAACCTCTTCCGCTGCCAGACGATCCGCTAGTATTTGTACAAGTTATAATAATTTGTCCCTTAGACGCTTTTGTTGGAGTAAAAGGCATGTTGTATTGGGACGTACCGCTCATGTTTTGTGTTGTACCGACCGCAGCTCCTCCGACCGTACATGCGACTGTATTACTTCCGGTTGTATTTGATTGTCTTACTTTTATAACAATCTTAGAGACATCGGATGTTGGTGTAAATGTAAATATTGGTAAACTTGCATTACTATTTCTCAGCCATGTTGCACCATAAGTTGCAGCATAACTAGTAGTGGGATTTGTTATTGACCAGCCTGCGGTAGTACTCGTCGATGCATCATCTGAAGTGAGGAATGAATATTCGACATCATCTTCTTCTCCCTCTTCTGCATCAGCATAAACGGCATAATATGTGGTTTCTCCGCTTATGGCAGTTTTTGCTTGCTCTGTGAATAAATCTGTCGGAGCTGTTGTCGCGTGAGTATAATTCTCATTTGTGGTCCAGCCGACAAATACTTTTCCGCTGCATGTCACATCTGCTGCTACCTCGGCTACGTCTTCTGGAACTGAAGGTTTACCGTTTAATTCCTCATCTTCAACAACAACACCGTTTATACTCCAGTGAACGTCATATGTTGGAGCTGGTGCTCCTTCGGTGAGAGTGATGGAATTTTTGTAGAAGGTTCCCTTCCCTGTTCCGCTACCACTATTGTTTGTAAATGTAATAACGATCGTACCAGAAACGGATTCTCCATTATTAGAGAAAACCAACTGATCACTAGTGTTACTCTTAATGTTTTGATTACCCCAATCTGAATCACCAACACTAACAGCCACGTTGACTTTACCATTTGCATTGTTGCTACGATAATTTAACACAAGTTGTTTAATGGGATAGTTTACTTCTATTCTACATTCTGGTATTGAAGCATTGCTGTTCAATAGTGTAGAGGTAGTACTTGTTCCCATCTCTGAAGCAGTGGTAAGTTGATGCGTGTCATTTTCCGCTCCCCAAACATTACCAACTCCAAATGTCAGCACGAGTACTAAAACGGAGAGGAGTCGAAGCATAGTGGACCGACGGTGAGCCGACGGTGAACCGACAGTCAAAGCCAACGTCACGCTACTGTGACCACAAGACTGACTGCTTGATTTTGATAAAAAGTTTAAATGTTTCATAATATATATGTTTTTAGTTGTTTGTTTCACACTCATATTTGTTATTCTCGGCTCAGCCAAGAGCCGACAACTAATACCCTTAGCGGGGTCCCCAAACAGGGGGACGATCTTTGACATATTGGATTACCGATTTACTTTTGAAAAAGTGAATATTTAGGCAAAAATTACTTTTTGAGAATAAAAAATCGCATAAAAATTTGCTTTTTCAAAATAAAAGTTGTACCTTTGCAGCGTTTTTCGATAAATAAGCACTATTATGTTACAGGAAATTCAATTCAGACAGCTGCAAAATGACTATCAGCGTCGTGTAAACGAGA